>Ga0207689_10003247_pt1 | contig 14903 bp, 12 predicted proteins | sample KBSMisM52_FD_184312 | JGI IMG/M metagenome (GOLD analysis project Ga0207689, IMG submission 184312) | Miscanthus rhizosphere microbial communities from Kellogg Biological Station, Michigan, USA - KBS Miscanthus M5-2 (SPAdes) (version 2) | ecosystem: Host-associated > Plants > Roots >... | reverse complement strand
CGGGGTTCCTCCTCTCCGTGCTGATGAGCAAGGCCATGAACCGCTCGTTCGGCAACGTGCTCTTCGGGGCTTTCGGGGGCGCGCCGGCGACGACCGCCAAGACGACCGAGGGCCTCGTGGTGCGCCCCATCAGCGCGGACGACGCCGCCCTGCAGCTCGCCTACGCCAAGCTCGTGATCGTCGTCCCCGGCTACGGGATGGCGGTGGCCCAGGCCCAGCACCAGGTGCGGGAGCTGGCCACCTTGATCGAAAAGCACGGAGGCGAAGTAAAGTACGCGATCCATCCCGTGGCCGGCCGCATGCCCGGCCACATGAACGTGCTGCTGGCCGAAGCGGACGTACCCTATGACCGCCTGTACGACATGGACGAGATCAACGACGAATTCGAGCGCGCGGACGTCGGCCTCGTCATCGGGGCCAACGACGTCGTCAACCCGGCCGCCCGCACGGACAAGGGGAGCCCGATCTACGGCATGCCCATCTTGAACGTGGACAAGGCCCACAGCATCATCGTGCTCAAGCGCAGCATGAACCCGGGATTCGCCGGCATCGAGAACGAGCTGTTCTACGACGCCAAGACGTCGATGCTCTTCGGAGACGCCAAGACTTCCTTGACCCGCCTGGTGGCGGCGGTCAAGAACCTCTAACCAGGGGAGACTCGATGGCCAGAAGCCAGCTCTTCGCGCGCAAGCCGATGTCGATGCTGTACGAGGAGATGAAGGGCGAGAACCGCCTCCGGCGGGTGCTCGGTCCCGTCCAGCTCTCCGCGCTCGGAGTCGGGGCCGTCATCGGCACCGGCATCTTCGTGCTGACCGGCGTGGCCGCCCACGACAAGACGGGCCCCGCCCTGATGTTGTCCTTCGTGGTGGCGGGGCTGGCCTGCATCTTCGCGGCCATGTGCTACGCGGAGTTCGCGTCCATGGCGCCGGTGGCGGGATCGGCCTACACCTATGCCTACGCCACCCTGGGCGAGCTCTTCGCCTGGATCATCGGTTGGGACCTCATACTCGAATACGCCGTGGCCTCCATGACCGTCGCCCACGGCTGGTCCAAGAACTTCCAGGACATCATCAGCGGCGTGGGCGTCCACATCCCGAAGGCGTTCAGCAACGCGCCCTTCGATTACGACCCGACGGTGGGCCGGCTGGTGAGCACGGGCAGCATCATGGATCTGCCCGGAGTCCTCATCGCCATCGCCGTCACCATCGTGCTCGTCATCGGCATCCGGGAGAGCGCCGGCGTCAACACCATCATCGTGGGACTGAAGGTGGCGATCGTCCTCTTCGTCATCGTGGTCGGCGCCTTCTACGTCAACCCCGCCAACTGGCACCCCTTCGCTCCCTACGGCCTCACCGGCCTGAGCTTCTTCGGGCACACGCTGTGGGGACAGACCGGCAAGGGCGGCGAGCCGCTCGGGATGCTCTCCGGAGCGGCCGTCATCTTCTTCGCGTACATCGGCTTCGACTCCGTCTCCACCCATGCCGAGGAGGCGAAGAACCCGAAGAGGGACGTGCCCATCGGCATCATCGTCTCCCTCGTCCTCTGCACCGTCCTCTACATCGCGGTCTCGGCCGTGCTCACGGGGATGGTGCCCTACAGCCAGATCAACATCGAGACGCCCGTCTCCGACGCCTTCCGCCAGGCCGGCCTGCCCTGGGCCCGCTACCTGATCAGCGCGGGAGCGGTCGCGGGGATCACTTCCGTCCTCCTCGTCATGATGCTGAGCCAGCCCCGCGTGTGGCTGGCCATGGCGCGTGACGGCATGGTCCCGGAGAGCTTCTTCGGCGCCGTCCACGAGCGCTTCCGCACCCCCTGGAAGGCGACGATCCTGACTGGAGTCCTGGTGGCCATCGGCGCCGGCCTCCTGCCTCTGCGCATCCTGGCCGACCTCACCAACATCGGCACCCTCTTCGCCTTCGTGGTGGTTTGCGCGGCCGTGCTGATCATGCGCCGGCTGCATCCGGAGGCGGAGCGGCCCTTCCGCGCGCCCCTGAGCCCGTTCGTGCCCATCGCGGGAATCCTCACCTGCCTGATGCTGATGTTCTCGCTGCCGTGGGAGAACTGGCTCCGGCTGATCATCTGGCTCGCCCTGGGCATGGCCATCTACTTCGGCTACAGCCAGCACCACAGCGTCATGCGCAAGTACACGGCGGACGAGGCGCATGCGATGGGCAAGGGCCCCGTCGGTCGCGCGCCGAACTCCGACGAGATGCGCTGAGCACGAGTCCTCATCCCGGAGACTGATGTGACTCCCGAGCGCCGGCCGCGGCCCATCGTGGCCGTCCTGTTCCTGGGCGGCGCCCTCCTGGCCGCGGTGGCCCTCTTCGCGGGATGGCCCGGCCTGGGCCAGCTCGGCCGCTGGCTCGCCATCGCGGGCGTGTGCGCCTACGCGGTGCGGCGCCGCTCGCTCACCACCTGGATCCTCGTGTCCATGATCGTGGGCGCGGAGATCGGGCACGACTGGCCCGCCGTCGGCGTCAACCTGCGCGTGCTGAGCCAGATCTTCCTGCGCATGATCAAGACGATCATCGGTCCCCTGATCTTCGGCACCCTCGTGGTGGGGATCGCCGGCCATTCGAACCTGAAGCAGGTCGGCCGCATGGGCGTGAAGGCGCTCATCTACTTCGAGGCCGTCACCACGATCGCGCTCTTCATCGGCCTGGCCGCCATCAACATCACCCGGGCGGGAGTCGGCGTGCAGCCTCCGTCGGTCATGCCCCATGCGGACGCGCAGGGGCAGAAGCAGACCGTGACCGAGGTGATCCTGCACGTCTTCCCCGAGAACGTCGCCAAGTCGGTGGCGGAGGGACAGGTCCTCCAGATCGTCGTCTTCAGCGTGCTCTTCGCCATCGCCCTCGCGTTGCTGAGCGAAGAGAAGCGGCGGCCCATGCTCGAGTTCGCCGGGAGCCTGTCCGAGACGATGTTCAAGTTCACCAACATCGTCATGTATTTCGCGCCCATCGGGGTGGGTGCGGCCATCGCCTACACCGTCGGCCACATGGGCCTCGGGATCCTCTTCAACCTCTTCAAGCTGCTCGCGACCCTGTACGTCGCGCTGATCGTCTTCCTGCTGGGTGTCCTCCTGCCCATCGCCCTCGTTGCGCGCGTGCCCCTGCGGCGATTCATCGCCGCCGTCGCGGAGCCCGTCTCCATCGCCTTCGCCACCACGAGCTCGGAGGCGGCCCTGCCCCTCGCGATGGAGAAGATGGAGGAGCTGGGGGTGCCGCGGCAGATCGTGGCCTTCGTGATGCCGACGGGGTACAGCTTCAACCTGGACGGCAGCACGCTCTACCTCTCGCTGGCCTCGATCTTCGTGGCCCAGGCCGCGGGGATGCACCTCAGCTTCGGGCAGCAGCTCGTGATCGTGTTCACCCTGATGCTGACGAGCAAGGGCGTGGCGGGCGTGCCGCGGGCCACCCTCGTCATCCTGCTGGGCACGGCGGCCTCGTTCGGCCTTCCGGAATGGCCGATCCTGGCCATCCTGGGCATCGACGAGCTCATGGACATGGCCCGAACGTCGGTGAACGTCATCGGCAACTGCCTGGCCACCGTCATCGTCGCGCGCTGGGAGGGCGAGATGCCCCCGGAGGAGAAGCATCCGGCCGCCGCGTAGGTGCTCCGGCCACGCTGAGCACGCGGGTTGACGCGCGCGCGGCGGCCGACGTAATCTGCGGAACCCCTTTTTTTGTTTGCGCTGCGGCGCCCTGCGGCCCAGCGCGTCGCGGTACAACAAGAGGACTAGAGGTTCGATGATCCCCATTCGAAATCAGCCCCGAGGCGCGCGCCTCGCCGCCGTGCTGGCCCTGGCCGCCTGCCTTCTCTGCCTTCTCGCGCCGGGTCCGGTCCAGGCCCAGGCCGCCGCCCCCGCGCACACCCCCGGCGGCGAAGTGAACATCAAGCTGCCCAGCCTCGAGCAGGGCGAGTTCTTCGGCCTCAACGGTCATCAGTTCCTGCTCGGCGGCCTCGCCGTCTGCGTGCTGGGTCTCCTCTTCGGTCTCTGGACGTACCTGGGCGTGCGCAAGCTGCCCGTCCACCGGTCCATGGCCGAGATCTCGGAGCTGATCTACGAGACCTGCAAGGCCTACCTCGTCCAGCAGGGCAAGCTCCTGCTCGTCCTCGAGCTCTTCATCGGGACGGTCATCGTCGCGTATTTCTGGATGATCGGATTCCCGTTCTACCGCATCGCGATCATCCTCGTCTTCAGCTTGATCGGCATGGGCGGCAGCTACGGGGTCGCCTGGTACGGCATCCGGATCAACACCCTGGCCAACTCCCGCACCGCCTTCGCCAGCCTCGCCGGCAAGCCCTATCCCGTCTATGCCATCCCGTTGCGCGCGGGCATGAGCGTCGGGATGATGCTGATCTCGGTCGAGCTCCTCTTCATGCTCGCCATCCTTCTCTTCGTCCCCGGCGAATACGCGGGCGCGTGTTTCCTCGGCTTCGCGATCGGGGAGTCCCTGGGCGCCTCCGCCCTCCGCATCGCGGGCGGCATCTTCACCAAGATCGCGGACATCGGGTCCGATCTCATGAAGATCGTCTTCAAGATCAAGGAGGACGACGCCCGCAACCCGGGCGTGATCGCGGACTGCACGGGAGACAACGCGGGCGACTCCGTGGGCCCGACCGCGGACGGGTTCGAGACCTACGGCGTCACCGGCGTCGCGCTGATCTCGTTCATCCTCCTCGCCGTCCCCGATCCCCTGGTGCAGGTCAAGCTGCTCGTCTGGATCTTCGCGATGCGCGTGATGATGGTCATCGCCTCCGCCGTGGCCTACCTCGCCAACGAGGCGGTCACCCGCGGGCGCTACCTGACCGCGGCCAAGATGGATTTCGAGGCGCCGCTCACCCAGCTCGTATGGGTGACCTCGATCCTGTCCGTGGCTCTCACCTATCTGGTGTCGCGGCTGATGGTCCCCGAGCTGGGCGACGGGACCCTCTGGTGGAAGCTCTCCACCGTGATCACCTGCGGCACGCTGGCCGGCGCGATCATCCCGGAGCTGGTGAAGGTGTTCACCTCCACGAACTCGGCGCACGTTCGGGAGGTCGTGACGGCCTCCCGCGAAGGCGGCGCCTCGCTCAACATCCTGTCCGGTCTGATCGCCGGCAACTTCAGCGCCTACTGGCTGGGTCTGGCCATCATGGGTCTCATGACCGTGGCCTATCTCGTCTCCACCACCGGGCTCGCCGCCCTCATGCAGGCGCCCGCGGTGTTCGCCTTCGGCCTCGTGGCCTTCGGGTTCCTGGGCATGGGACCGGTGACGATCGCCGTCGACTCCTACGGTCCCGTCACCGACAACGCCCAGTCCGTCTACGAGCTCTCCACCATCGAGCAGATCCCGAACATCGGCGAGGAGATCAAGAAGGACTTCGGGTTCACGCCGAACTTCGAGGTGGGCAAGGAGCTGCTGGAGGAGAACGACGGCGCCGGCAACACCTTCAAGGCCACGGCCAAGCCCGTGCTCATCGGCACCGCGGTCGTGGGCGCCACCACGATGATCTTCTCCATCATCGTGGCCCTCACCCACGGCCTCACCGAGAACCAGGAGTACCTCTCGATTCTTCACCCCCCGTTCCTGCTCGGGCTCATCACGGGCGGCGCCGTCATCTACTGGTTCACGGGCGCCTCCACCCAGGCCGTCTCCACCGGCGCCTACCGGGCGGTGGAGTTCATCAAGGCCAACATCAAGCTCGAGGGCACCACGCGCGCCTCCGTGCAGGACAGCCGGCGCGTGGTGGAGATCTGCACGATCTACGCCCAGAAGGGCATGTTCAACATCTTCCTGGGCGTGTTCTTCTCGACCCTGGCCTTCGCGTTCGTGGAGCCGTATTTCTTCATCGGCTACCTCATCTCGATCGCCCTCTTCGGCCTCTACCAGGCCATCTTCATGGCCAACGCGGGCGGGGCCTGGGACAACGCGAAGAAGATCGTGGAGACGGAGCTGAAGATGAAGGGGACGCCCCTCCACGACGCCACCGTGGTGGGCGACACCGTCGGCGATCCGTTCAAGGACACGTCGTCGGTGGCCATGAACCCCGTCATCAAGTTCACCACGTTGTTCGGGCTGCTCGCGGTGGAGCTCGGCGTCTACCTGAGCGCGGCCAAGGGCCCGGCGGTGAGCCGCGTGCTCGCCGCCGTGTGCTTCCTGATCTCGGTCGTCTTCATCTGGCGGTCGTTCTACCGCATGCGCATCGAATCGACCTCCGCCTAGCGCCTCCGTCCGCTATCCTTTCGGCCGTGCCCGTCCTGGCCGCGGCGGCGATCGTCTTCGCGCTCTCCACCTTCGGCCTGGCCCTGCTCGTGGAGCCGGTCCCCACGTGGTACTACCACCTCGCCTGGTGGTCGTACATCGTGGCCGCCGACGAGGTGAACCGACGGGTGAGCGGCCGCTCGCTGCTGCGCGACCGGCCCTGGCACTTCCTGTGGCTGGCCGGCGTCTCCGTCCTCTGGTGGACCCTCTTCGAGCTCGTCAACCTGCGCCTCGGCAACTGGTACTACGTGATGAGCCTGCCCTGGACGCCACTGCGGTGGGCGGCCGGCGTCATCGCGTTCGCGAGCGTGCTGCCCGGCATCGTGGAGACCCTCGAGCTGGTCGAGAACCTCGGCCTCCTGCGCTCCTTGCCCGTCCGCCCGCTCGCCTGGTCGCCGGCGAAGGAGAGGACCGTGATCGCGCTCGGCGCCGCCTCTCTCCTCCTGCCCCTGGTGTGGCCGGACACCTTCTTCCCGCTCACGTGGGGGAGCCTCGTGTTCCTGCTGGAGCCGTGGAACCGCCGGCACGCGCGGCGCAGCTTCCTGCGCGACCTGGAGGCGGGCGAGGCCGGCCCGCTGTGCCGCACGCTGGTGGCCGGGCTCATCTGCGGCGCGCTGTGGGAGGCCTGGAACTTCTGGGCGCGCACGAAGTGGATCTACACGGTGCCTGGCTTCGAGGGGCTCAAGGTGTTCGAGATGCCGCTGGCCGGCTTCCTCGGGTTCCCGCCGTTCGCGGTGGAGTCCGTGGTGTTCCTGCGGTGGCTGGGGGCGTGGCGCGATCGCCTCCCCCCCGCGCGCGTGCGCGCGGCCCGGATGGCGGCGCTCGTGCTCGGGCCCCTGGCCGTGCTCGCGATGTTCGCGGCCGTCGATCCCGTGGTGGTCGATTCCGTCTACGTACCGTTCGCCCGCCTCGACGTGGTGCCCGCGGTCGTCCGCGCGCGGCTGCGCGCGGCCGGCATCGAGAGCCCGGAACAGCTGCTGCGGGTGACCGCGAGCCCATCCGACCGCGCGGAGTGGGCGGAGCGCACCGCGCTTCCGCTGGAAGAGCTGGAGGCAGCCCGGGCGCGCGTCGCACTGGTGGTACATCGCGGCCTCGGGCTGGTGCGCGTGCACGATCTCGACGCTCTCGGCATCCGCACCCTCGACGACCTGGCGCCGTGGTCCGCGGAGGATCTGGCGGCGGCCATGGCCGAACGCCGGCCGCACGACCGGCGCAACCGCTTCCTGGCGCGCCGGGCGCGCGTGTGGACGAGCGGGCTCGGGGACGCTACGACAGGCGACGCGCGATGAGGACGGCGGCGGGGACGAGCACACCCGCCTTCACGAGGTCGGCCAGCATGTAGGCGGCGTGGAGGAGGCCGAACCGGCGTCCCTCCGCGGCGGGCAGCGGGCGCGGCACGAAGTCGAGGCTGCGGCCCAGCTGGGAGATCGCGGGAGCGAGACCGGCCGCCTGGGCGACCACCGCCGCCATCGCCACCAGGGCCAGCGCGCGTGGGACGGGGCCGAGGCGCCAGGTCGCGGCGACGAGGAGCGCGCCGAGGACCATCTCCACCAGGGTCCAGGTCCGGAACATCCAGCGGTTCGATTCGGCGGCGACGTGCCGCAGCACCATCCGGCGGTCGTCGGGAGACAGGCTCTCGAGCCGTGCCCGGAACTCGGGGCGGGCCTCGGGTCCGAGCAGGCGGTCGACGGTGCGGAAGCTCGCGCTGGCCATCGCCCACGACGCGGCGAGCAGGCCGATCCAGAGCCCGATGACGACGAGGGCGCCCGCTTTAGTCAGGTCGCTTCACTCGTTGTCGAAGGGATTCGGAGGCCGGCCGGTGGGATCGGCGGCGGCGCGCTTCTTGGCCTCTTCGAACTTCTTCTCCAGGATGTCCTTCTGGTTCCGGGTCTGTGCCACCGAGCGCGCGAACTTGTCCTCGAGCACGTCCTTCTGGGAGGCGACCCTCGACACGAGCTCGTCGAAGTTCTTCGCCGGCGCCTTCTTCTTGTCGGCCCAGACGACCGCGCCCGTCTCCGGATCGACCTTCAGGAGCGCGCCACAGCAGGGACAGGAGACGTCGAGCGCCTCGGGCATGGCCCATTGTGGCCACCGTGAGCCCGCCGGCGCAACGCAAGGCCTGGATCAAACGATCTACTTGAAAATGAAATTCATGTTCATTATCATTGCTTCGTCATGGCCGCCGCGCTCACCTCCGCTTCCGCCCTGGAGAGCCTTCCCGACCGGGGCGTCCCCCGGGCCATGACGCGGTGCGAATGCTCCGGGGTGGCCTTCACGGAGATCGTCCGGCAGGTCTACGTCGAGCAACGGCCGCTCGGTGAGATCCTGGGCCGCACCGGCTGTGCGCAGAACTGCGGGGCCTGCCTCCCCGACCTGCAAGCCCGCCTCGCCTCCGGGCGCTGACCCGCGAGGCCGCCGCGATAAGATCCGGTCCATCCGGATCGTGGAGGTCCTCCAATGAAGGGTGATGCCGACGTCATCGCGGTGCTGAACGACGTCTTGACCGCGGAGCTCACTGCGATCAACCAGTACTTCATCCACGCGATGATGTGCCACAACTGGCGCTACGAGCGGCTGGCCAAGCGGTCGCGCGAGGAATCCATCGGAGAGATGAAACATGCGGAGGAGGTCATCGAGCGCATCCTCTATCTCGACGGCGTCCCGAACATGCAGCGCTACATGAAGGTCAACGTCGGCCGTGACGTCCCCGAGCAGCTGCAGTTCGACCTCCAGCTCGAGAAGGACGCGGTGGGGCGCCTCAACCCCGGGATCGAGCTGTGCCGCAGCAAGGCCGACAACGGCTCGCGACTGCTCCTGGAGAAGATCCTCCACGAGGAGGAAGGGCACATCGACTGGCTGGAGGCGCAGCTCCAGCAGATCGCCGACATCGGCGCCGCGAACTACCTGGCCCAGCAGATCGACGAGTAGACGGACCCCGCCGGCCGATTGATCCCGGAAGCCGGGCGCGTCGTATACTTGCGTTTTGACCGGGCGTTCAAACTTCGCGGAGCGAGGCGCGGTGCACAAGATCCGGATCCAGCTCAAGGTCAACGGCGAGGACCGCGAGTGCCTCGCGCCCGTCCATCACACCCTCCTCGAGGTCCTGCGCGAGGAACTCGGTCTCATGGGCACCAAACACGGCTGCGAGCTGGGGGAGTGCGGCACCTGCACGGTGCTCGTGGACGGACACCCGATCCTGTCGTGCCTGGCCTTGCCCGTGGAGTGCGGCGATCGCGAGATCACGACCGTCGAAGGCATGGCCGGGGCGACCCTGCATCCTCTCCAGGAGGCGTTCGCGGCCCTGGGGGCGGCGCAGTGCGGCTACTGCACGCCGGGGTTCCTGCTGACCGCGGCCGCTTTGCTCCGCGACAAGCCCGCGGCGACGCGCCAGGAGATCGCGGAGGCGACGGCGGGGAACCTCTGCCGGTGCACCGGCTATCTCAAGATATTCGAAGCCATCGAAATGGCGGCGGACAGGATGCGCACGGAGACGGGCACGGAGAGGACGGAGACGGGAGGGGAGCGGTCGCGTGCCTGAGGAGAACCGCCAGGACCTCACCGTCATCGGCCAGCCGCTGGTCAAGGTCGATGCCGCGGCCAAGGTCACCGGGCAGACCGTGTTCGCCGACGATCTCGTCTTGCCCCGCATGGCCTTCGCCCGCCTCCTCCGGTCCCCCCATCCTCACGCACGCATCCGCTCGATCGACGTCTCGCGCGCGGCCGCGCATCCCGGCGTGCTGGCCACCCTCGTGGGCGCGGAGCTCCCCATTCCGTTCGGGATCCTCCCGGTCAGCCAGGACGAGCACGCGCTCTGTCTCGACAAGGTGCGCTTCGTCGGAGATCCCGTGGCCGCGGTGGCCGCCCTCGACGAGGAGACGGCGGAGGCCGCGCTCGCCCTCATCAAGGTCGACTACGAGGTCCTGCCCTCGGTGATGTCCATCGACGAGGCACTGGCCCGCGAGGACGTGCGCATCCACGACTACGGCCCCCACGGCAACGTGCACAAGGAAGTCTCGTTCGACTTCGGGAAGGTCGATGACGGCTTCGCCGAGGCCGATCACGTCCGCGAGGACACCTTCTTCTTCGAAGGGAACACCCACCTTCCGCTGGAGCAGCACGCCGCCGTCGCCGCCCAAGGGCCGGACGGCAAACTGACGCTCTGGTCCGCGACGCAGACTCCCCACTACGTGCACCGGGCCCTGGCCAAGGTGCTCGAGATGCCCGCGGCCCACATCCGCGTCATCGCCTGTCCCAACGGTGGAGGGTTCGGAGGCAAGAGCGACCCCTTCAGCCACGAGATCGTGGTGGCGAAGCTCTCCATGAAGACGGGGCGGCCGGTGAAGGTGACCCTGACCCGCGAGGAGGTCTTCTACTGCCACCGCGGGCGCCATCCCGTGAAGATGTGGATCCGCACCGGGCTCAAGAAGGACGGCCGGATCACCGCCATGCACTTCCGGACTGCCCTCGACGGGGGGGCCTACGGCAGCTACGGCGTAGCCAGCCTCTATTACACGGGCGCGCTGCAGACGGTGACGTACGCGATCCCTCGCTACAAATTCGAGGGCGTCCGCGTCTTCACCAACAAGCCGCCTTGCGGTCCCAAGCGCGGGCACGGGACGCCGCAGCCGCGCTTTGCCCTCGAGTGCCACATCGACAAGTTCTGCGCGGACCTGGGCCTCGATCCGGCGCGATGGCGCCTCGACCACACGGTGGCGCCCGGCACCATCACCGCGAACCAGATGCAGGTGCGGACGATCGGGCTGCGCGAGTGCCTGCAGCGCGTCCTGGAGAAGAGCGGATACGAAGGCAAACGTGGACGGATGGGGAGCGGACGCGGCATCGGCCTCGCGGGCTCGTCCTACATCAGCGGGGCCGGCCTGCCCATCTACTGGAACGCCATGCCGCACTCGGGCGTGCAGATCAAGATCGACCGTGGCGGGGGAGTGACCGTGTTCTGCGGCTCGACGGACATCGGCCAGGGCTCGGACTCCGTGCTCGCCTACGTCGTCGCCGAAGAGCTCGGCATCGCGCCCAAGGACATCCGCGTCGTCACCGCCGACACCGACCTCACACCGGTCGACCTCGGCTCGTATTCGTCGCGCGTCACCCTGATGACGGGCAACGCGGCCATCGAGGCCGCGCGCAAGCTGCGCGCGCTCGTACTGGGCGCGGCGGCGCGCAAGCTCGAGGTGCCCGCCGAGCGGCTGAAGGCCGCGGACGGGCGCATCTGGGACACCGCCGACCCCTCGCGCGCCTTGCGGTTCGCGGAGGCGGTCGTACTGGCGGAGGCGGCGCACGGGACACTGGGCGCGGTCGGCTCCTACTCGCCGCCGCGCTCCGTGGCGAAATGGAAAGGCGCGGGCGTGGGCCCGACGCCGACCTATTCGTATTCGGCGGCGGCGGTCGAGGTGTCGGTGGACCGCGAGACGGGCATCGTCCGCGTGGACAAGGTGTGGATCGCCCACGACGTCGGCCGGTCCATCAATCCCCTCCTCGTCATCGGGCAGGTGGAGGGATCGGTGTACATGGGGCTGGGCGAGGCCCTCATGGAGGAGCAGGTCTTCCGCAAGGGCCTCCACAAGATCCCGTCCCTGCTCGAATACAAGAGTCCGACCACCCTGGAGATGCCGCCGGTGGAGTCCATCCTCGTCGAGACGCTCGACCCGCAAGGGCCCTACGGGGCGAAGGAGTGCGGCCAGGGCCCGCTCCTTCCCGTGATCCCGGCTCTCGCCAACGCCGTATACGACGCCGTTGGCGTGCGCATCGACGAGGTCCCGATCACGCCCGAGAAGGTGCTGGCCGCCCTCGACGACCGCTATCGCCGCCCGCAGATGCCGGCCGTCGCGTATCCGGAGACGGTCCCGGTCGCGCCGTTGGCCACGGCGGCGCCCGCCGCCGCCCCGGCCGCGGATCCGGCGCTCCGGCCATGAGGTTCGCCGCGTGCTGAGGTTGCCCCCGTTCCGCTATGCCGCCCCCGCCACGGCCAACGATGCCGCGCGCCTCCTCGCGGACCACGGGCCGGACGCCATGGCCGTGGCCGGCGGTACCGATCTGTATCCGAACATGAAGCGCCGCCAGTTCACGCCGCGCGTGCTGGTGGGGCTGCGCGGTCTCGCGGAGGCCTACGGGATCGAGGCCAACGGCGCCCTGAGCCTCGGCGCCATGGCCACGCTCACCGAAGTGGCCGACCATCCCGTCGTTCGCGGACGGTGGCCGGCCATCGCCCGTGCCGCCTCCCTCGTCTCTTCCCCGCCGCTGCGCAACGCGGGCACCATCGGCGGGAACCTGTGCGTGGACACGCGCTGCAACTACTACAACCAGACCGAATTCTGGCGGGCCGCGATCGGCTACTGCATGAAGAAGGACGGCCACGTCTGCCTGGTGGCGCCGGGATCGGACGTCTGCTGGGCCCTGTCCTCGTCGGATACGGCGCCGGTGATGATCGCCCTCGGGGCCGAGGTGACGCTGGCCGGTCCGAAAGACGAGCGGCGGATCGCGGTGCGCGACCTGTACGGCCCGGACGGGATCGCCTACCTGGCCAAGCGGCCCGAGGAGATCCTGACGCGCATCCACGTGCCGGACCGCACGGGGTGGGCGATGACCTATCGCAAGCTCCGACGTCGCGGGTCGATCGACTTCCCGATCCTCGGCGTGGCGGCCGCCGTGCGGCTCGGGGCCGGACGCCGGGTCGAGGAGGCGCATCTCGTGCTGGGTGCGGTGCACACCGCGCCCGTGGTGGCGCGCGACGCCGAGGAGTTCCTGCGCGGCCGCGTCCTCGACGCGGAGACGATCGAGATGGCGGCGGGGATCGCCTACAAGCCCGCCAAGCCCCTCGACAACGCGGACCTCTCCTACGCCTGGCGCAAGCGCATGGCGCGGGTGGAGGTCGCGCGCGCGCTGCGGGAACTGGCCGGCCTTCCCACGGGCGACCTGCCGCCGGTCTCCTCCGCGTGAAAGCGCTCCGCTCGTTGACCGCCCGCGCCAGCGGGTGCTAGCCTCCGAAGCGGCGGCTCTCCCGGCCGCACCCCCCGAGGCGGAGGCATGAGCAAGGACTCCCTGACCGTCACCGACAACCGCACCGGCAAGACCTACGAGATCCCCATCGAGAACGGGGCCATCAAAGCGCTCGACCTCCGTCAGATCAAGGCCGGCGACGACACCGGTCTCATGACCTACGACCCGGGATTCACCAACACCGCCGCCTGCAAGAGCCGCATCACGTTCATCGACGGGGACAAGGGCATCCTCAACTACCGCGGCTACCCGATCGAGCAGCTCGCGGAGAAGAGCACGTTCCTGGAGACGGCCTACCTGCTCCTGCAGGGTGAGCTGCCGACCCGGGCCCAGCAGGAGACCTGGGTCTACGGCGTCACGCACCACACGATGGTGCACGAGAACATCAAGGAGCTCGTGTCCGGCTTCCGCTACGACGCCCACCCCATGGGCGTGCTCATGTCGACGGTGGCCGCCTTGTCCACGTTCTACCCGGAGGCCAAGCACATCCAGGACGCGCAGGTGCGGCAGAAGCAGATCTTCCGCCTCATCGCGAAGATGCCGACGCTGGCCGCCCTCGCCCATCGCCATTCCATGGGCCTGCCTTTCGTCTACCCGGACAACGACCTCAGCTACAGCGCGAACTTCCTGCAGATGACGTTCCGGGTGACCGAGCCCAACTACAAGGTCCACCCCGTGCTCGAGCAGGCCTTGGAGGTCCTGTTCATCCTCCACGCCGATCACGAGCAGAACTGCTCCACGAGCGCGGTGCGCTCGGTGGGCTCCTCCGAGGTCGACCCGTATTCGGCGACGGCCGCCGGCATCGCCGCCCTCTATGGACCGCTGCACGGCGGCGCCAACGAGCAGGTCCTGCGCATGCTGGAGGAAATCGGCTCCAAGGACAAGATCCCCCAGTTCATCAAGGAAGTGAAGACGAGCGGGGGAGAGGTCCGCCTGATGGGATTCGGCCACCGGGTGTACAAGAACTACGACCCGCGCGCCAAGATCATCAAGGTGATGGCCGATCGCGTGTTCGAGGTGACCCGGCGCAACCCGCTCCTCGACATCGCCCTCGAGCTCGAGCGCATCGCTCTCGAGGACGAGTACTTCGTCAAGCGGAAGCTGTATCCCAATGTCGACTTCTACTCGGGCCTGATCTACCAGGCCATGGGATTCCCGGTGGACATGTTCCCCGTCCTCTTCGCGATACCGCGCACCGCGGGCTGGCTCGCCCAATGGGAAGAGATGCTCCTGGACAAGGAGCAGAAGATCGCCCGGCCGCGCCAGATCTACCTGGGACCAGGGCGGCGCGACTACATTCCCCTCGAAAAGCGGGCCTGAGGCCGCCCTCCGCGGGCGGATTTGACCCGCCGCGCGCGGTGGGCGACCATCCTGCCGGCCAGCGTCTGCCTTCCTTCGGCTCAAGGGCCATGGCCCGTGCCGCATGAGCGAAGCAACCGACATCCTCCGGTCTTATGTCCGCCTCGTGGAGCGCCTCAGCGGGGCGGCTTCCGTGTCGCTCTACGTTCCCCCCGGAGCGAGCGGCGAGAGTGAGATCCTCCTGCACGAAGGGCGCCTGGCACCGGTCCCCGAGCTGGTGGACGCGGCGGCGGCGGCCGAGCTGCACCAGCGGTTCATCCATCAGCATGGGGACAACGACGA
>Ga0207689_10003242_pt1 | contig 14910 bp, 10 predicted proteins | sample KBSMisM52_FD_184312 | JGI IMG/M metagenome (GOLD analysis project Ga0207689, IMG submission 184312) | Miscanthus rhizosphere microbial communities from Kellogg Biological Station, Michigan, USA - KBS Miscanthus M5-2 (SPAdes) (version 2) | ecosystem: Host-associated > Plants > Roots >... | reverse complement strand
CTGCGCCTGTCCGTCCACCGAGGGTTTGGTGATGTGCAGGTGATCGTTGCTGGAGCCGTAGCCGATGATCTCGCCATAGATCTGCGCGCCGCGGCGAATTGCGGCCTCGCGTACCTCCAGGATCACCATGGCCGCACCTTCGCCGAGGACGAGACCGGAGCGCGTTTTGGAGAACGGGCGGCACGAGGCGGAAGGATTGGCGGGATCGGGGATCGCCAGGATGTGCATCGCCTCCCACGATTTGAAAAACCCGAACGTCAGCGGCGCTTCGGCGCCGCCGGCGATCATGACGTCGGCGTAGCCGTGCCGGATCTGTCGGAACGCTTCGCCGATGGAGACCGACGAGGACGAACAGGCGCAGGAGTAGGTGAGATCCGGCCCGCCCAGACCATGCTGGATGGCCACGTGGCCGGCGGAGGCGTTGTTCATCACCTTCAGAACCGTCAGCGGCTTCACCCGGTTGGGATCGCGAAGGAGCAATTGCGCGAACGTCTCTTCGAGCGCATTCGCCGCCCCCATGCCGGTGCCGAAGGAGATGCCGGCGCGGTTCCGGTTTTCGTCGGTGAATGTGATGCCGGCATCCTTCACCGCCATGGCCGCCGCGGCGATGGTGAACTGGCTGACGCGATCGATGCTGTCGGTCTTCTGCTGGAAATAGCTGGCAGGATCGAACTCCGCACTCGCGCCGATGCTCGTATGCGGTCCCTTCGATCCCTCGGTGACGATCTCGCGGACTCCCGAGCGGCCTTCCATCAGCGCGGAGAACATCGCGCCGGGATCGTTGCCGAGCGGAGAGATGACGCCGAGTCCGGTGACGACAACGCGTTTGTTAGTCAAGCGATGCGGATATTGACACGCGAGAGCTTGGATGGAAACGAGCCGGAGCGCTCGAGGCGCTCCGGCTGCAAGGATCGTGAACTAATACTGAATGCGTAAGCCATCGAACGTGTCGCGGTTTTCCCACGAGCCGTTCACGCTGATGTGGTCGCCCGCGCGGGTCTTCCACACGTTGACCGAGCGCTTCGTATCCATGTTGCGGACGTCGACCTTCACCGGTACGCCGGAAGCGTCATCACGAATGGTGACGAAGTTCAGACGGCGATTGACACTCAGAACCGTTCCGCTCAGCCATCCCGACTGTCCAAACGGCACTCCTCGGTACATCGGATCGTTCGCGTACATCGGTTCGCCGGAGAAGGCGATCCAGTCCGCGTTCACCGCGTCGCCATTCACCACCCCGCCGATGCGGACGACGGAACCGACATGGATGTCGCGGTTGTGCACCGACGACATCGGGACGAGGTACGAGTACATGCCGTTGTTGAGGACGACACGATACTGATCACCTTCCCGGGCGATGCTGGTGACCTCACCCTGCGCCGAGATGCGATCGGTCCGGAAGTGATACTCGGTCGTGGATTGCGGCGCCGCGAACACGGCGGAGCTCAGCAGTAACGACAGACCACTGGCCGCGATGAGCGGCGCAAGAGCACTTATTTTTTTCTTCATGGAATCCTCCTTTGGATTTGCACTACAGCAAATAACAATGGCAAAGACGCTGCCAATGAAGGCGTGCTGATCGGGAGATGCCGCGCATCGTCGTTCGCTTTCTCACGTTGCAGGAAACGCCGGCGGCACTTAGCGAGGTAGTCGAAGTCATCCCCCATGTTGATTTACCGATCGGCCACTTCGTTTCGCCGACGCCGGGACATATTGCCGCATCGCGAATCTATAATCCGCGCGCGATGAAGAAACGGATGTTGCTCATGCTGGTCGTCGTGGTCGCGTTCATCGCGGCTGTCGGCGCGTACAAGTTCTTTCAGATCAAGAAGGCGATCGCTCAGGGTTCTTCCTATCAGCCGCCGCCCGAGGCGGTGACGACGGTCGTGGCCAGTTCCCAGGAATGGAATGCGACGCTGCAGGCGATCGGGACCGTGACGGCCGTGAACGGCGTTACCGTCAGCGCCGATCTGCCGGGCGTGGTCGGCCGGATTACCTTCGATTCAGGACGGCTGGTCCGCAAGGGCGACGTGCTCGTCGAGCTCGATGCCAAGCAGGAACGCGCCCAGCTGGCATCCGCCGAGGCACAGCTGAACCTCGATCGGGTCAACCTCGGCAGGCAGAAAGAGATGCTGGCGGCGAAGATCATCCCGCAGGCGATGTACGACACCGCCGCCGCGCAATTCAAACAGTCCGATGCGAAAGCGGCCGAGCTTCGGGCCACCATCGCTCGCAAGATCATCCGCGCTCCGTTCGACGGAGTGCTCGGTATCCGCGAGGTCAACCTCGGGCAGACCCTCGCCGGCGGCGCGCCGATCGTTTCGCTGCAATCGCTGCGGCCGGCCTATGTCAACTTCAGCGTGCCGCAACAGGAGATCGGCCGGCTTGCCATCGGTTCCAGCGTCGAAGTGACCACCGACGCCGGCGTGGTGGAAACCGGCAGGGTGACGGCCTTTGATGCCGTCATCGATGAAGCCACGCGCAACGGCCGCGTGCAGGCCTCGTTTCCGAACGCCGACGGCAAACTTCATCCCGGCATGTTCGTCGAGGTGCATTTCGCGCGCGGCGCGAAGACGATGGCCATCACCATTCCGACCTCTTCCGTCAGTTATGCGCCATTCGGCGATTCCGTCTTCATCGTCGAAGACGTCAAGGGTCCTGATGGCAAGAGCTATCGTGGCGTGCGCCAGCAATTTGTGAAGCTCGGTGACACGCGCGGCGATCAGGTGGCCGTGCTCACCGGCATCAAACCGGGCGAAGAGATCGTGACCTCCGGCGTCTTCAAGCTGCGGCCGGGAGCGGCCGTGACCGTGAACAACGCCATACAACCGGGCAACAACCCCGCGCCCCGGCCGGAAAACCGCTGATGAAAATCACCGATCTCTTCGTCCGCCGGCCCGTTCTGGCGATCGTGGTCAACCTGGTGATCCTCATCGGAGGTCTGCAGGCCATCCGTTCGCTCACCGTTCGCCAGTTCCCGCGCAGCGACATGGCCAATGTCGTGGTGACCACCGCCTACATCGGCGCGAACGCCGATCTGGTGCGCGGCTTCATCACCTCACCGCTCGAGCGCGTGATCGCCGGCGCCGACGGCATCGACTTCCTTGAATCGTCCAGCACGCAGGGCCTCAGCACGATCACCGTCCACCTCAAGCTGAACTACGACACCAACGCCGCGCTCACGCAAATCCAGTCGAAGGTGGCCCAGGTCCGCAATCAGCTTCCGCCGGAAGCGGAAGCGCCGATCATCGATCTGCAGACATCCGACAGCCAGTTTGCGGCGGCCTACCTCGGCTTTTCGTCGAAGGATCTCGATCAGAACCAGATCACCGACTACATCACGCGCGTCATCCAGCCGAGGCTCAGCGCGATCAGCGGCGTGCAACGGGCGGACATTTTCGGCGACCGTACCTTTGCCATGCGCGTCTGGCTCAAGCCGGACAAGATGGCCGCCCTCGGCATCTCGCCCACGATGGCGCACGATGCCCTGGCGTCGAACAACTATCTCTCCGCGCTCGGCCGCACCAAGGGATCGATGACCTCGGTCAACCTCGTGGCCAACACCAATCTCCAGACCGTCGATGAGTTCAAGAAGATGGTGGTGAAGGAACAGAACGGTGTGGTGGTCCGGCTCGGCGACATCGCCGACGTCGTTCTCGGGGCGGAGACGTACGACCAGGAAGTCAGCTTCAACGGCGAGACCGCTGTCTTCGTCGGCATTTTCGTTCTGCCGACCGCGAACACGCTCGATGTCATGAAAGCCGTGCGCGAGGCCATGCCCGAGATCCAGGCGCAGCTGCCTGCCGGCATGAAAGCGGGCGTCCCTTACGACTCCTCGGCATACATCCAGGACGCTATCGATGAGGTCCTCAAGACTCTGACCGAGACGCTGATCATCGTCATCATCGTCATCTTCCTGTTCCTCGGATCGATCCGCGGCGTGATCATCCCGGTCGTGGCTGTTCCGATCTCTCTCATCGGCGCGGTCATGCTGATGCTGATCTTCGGTTTCACCATCAACCTGCTCACGCTGCTGGCCATCGTGCTTTCGGTCGGACTGGTGGTCGACGACGCCATCGTCATGGTGGAGAACATCGAGCGCCATCTGCACATGGGGAAGACGCCGGTCCAGGCGGCCACCGACGCGGCGCGCGAGCTGGTGGCGCCGATCATCGCCATGACCATCACCCTGGCCTCGGTCTACACGCCGGTGGCGCTGCAGGGCGGTCTCACCGGTTCGCTCTTCCGCGAATTCGCCTTCACGCTTGCCGGTGCGGTGATCATCTCCGGCTTCGTGGCGCTGACGCTCTCGCCGATGATGGGATCGAAGCTGCTGCGCGCCGGCGACACCGAGCGCGGCTTCGCCGGGATGATCAACCGGCACTTCGACATCCTCCGCGACCGCTACACGAGCGCGCTGTCGGGAACGCTCAACTACCGGCCGGTCGTCCTGACGCTGTGGGTGATCATCGTCGCGCTGATCTTTCCGTTCTACATGTTCTCGCAGAAGGAACTGGCGCCGGCCGAGGATCAGAGTTTCCTCTTCGGGATCATTCAGGCAGCGGCGAATTCGACGATCGAACAGACCAAGCTCTTCGCCTCGCAGATCGAAAAGGTCTACCGCTCGTTGCCCGAGACCGAGTCGACGTTCCAGGTCATCTTTCCGTCGGGCGGCTTCAGCGGCATGGTTGCCAAGCCCTTCAACCAGCGAAAAAAGAGCACCTCGGAGCTGGTGGTCGAGGCCTCGGCGGGGATGGCCAAAATCCCCGGCATTCGCGCCATCGAGATCGTTCCTCCGTCGCTGCCGGGCAATCAGGGATTTCCGGTGGACATGGCCATCGTCTCGACCGCGGAGCCGGCGCGACTGGCCGAGTTCGCGAATCAACTGGTGCAGAAGGCGTTCACCAGCGGCAAGTTCATGTTCGCTGACACCGATCTGAAGTTCGATCAGCCCCAGGCCCGCGTCGTCTTCGACCGCGACAAACTTCGCTCCGAGGGCGTCGACCTGACCCAGGCAGGGCGCGACCTCTCCGTCCTCCTCAGCGGCAACTACGTCAATCGATTCAGCATCCAGGGACGCAGCTACAAAGTGATTCCGCAGGTCGAACGCAGCGAGCGACTCACGCCCGATCAGCTCACGCAGATGTACGTCACCGGCGCGAACGGCAAGCTTGTGCCGCTGTCGACGTTCGCCACGCTGCAGACGACGACCGAGCCGCGCGAGCTGAAACGCTTCCAGCAGCTCAACGCCGTGCGCATTCAGGGAGCGATCCCGCCCGGCGTCTCGCTCGACGACGCGCTCACGTTTCTGGAGGACGAAGCAAAGAAAGTTCTGCCGCGAGGATTCACCATCGACTACGCCGGCGAATCGCGCCAGCTGCGCGTCGAAGGGACAAAGTTCCTGGGCGTCTTCCTGCTGTCGGCGATCCTCATCTACCTCGTGCTGGCGGCGCAGTTCGAGAGCTTCCGCGATCCGTTCATCATCCTTGCCGGCTCCGTTCCGCTGGCACTTTCCGGCTCGCTGCTCTTCTCATTCCTCGGGCTGACCTCGATCAACATCTACAGCCAGGTGGGATTGATCACGCTGGTCGGTTTGGTATCGAGAAACGGAATCCTCATCGTCCAGTTCGCGAATCACCTGCAGGAAACCGGCAAGGACAAACTCAGCGCCGTCCTCGAAGCCGCCGGTACGCGTCTTCGCCCGATCCTGATGACCACGGCGGCGACGGTGATGGGCCATCTACCGCTCGTCTTCGCCCGCGGCCCCGGCGCCGGCGCCCGCAACAGCATCGGCATCATGCTGGTGACGGGGATGATCATCGGCACCTGCTTCACGCTGTTCGTCGTCCCGTCGATCTATGTGCTGGTGGCGAAGACGCACAAGCGGCTGGAAGAGCCGGAAGAGAGTGTTGCCGCGGAGCTCGAGCCGGCGACGACTTGAGAAGTGTCACCCTCAGCGGTCGTGATGTCTGCGCCGGAAGGCGTCCGGGCGACGCATAAATCTCGTCCACACGAGACTCATCCGGTCAAATGTGGCCCCGTGCTTGCGATACAGGAAGACAGCAGCACAGGAAAAGGAGCCACAGAATGAATACAAAGATCTTCATCCGCAATCTCGCTTTCGCAGGAGCGGTCCCGCTTCTGCTCGCATCATCCGCATTCGCGCAGGGACGGTATTACGAACCGGCGGCCGCTCGCGGTTACGCCAATCGCATCGTTGAAGGAACTGTCGCTGCCGCCGAGCCCGCTCGCTTTGGCGAACGCATCCGCCTGACGAACGGCATGGATCTGGTCGTTCCGAACTCAGTCCTGGCCACGAACCAGGGCCGTCCGTATCAGATGAACCTGCTGCAACCCGGCGACGTCGTCCGCATGACTGTCTACAGCCGCGAAGGTGACGGCCGTGACGCGCGAGTCCGCTCGTTCGAGTTCCTGCGGTCGGCGAATACCGGCTACGGCAATGGTTATGGCAATGATTACTACAACGCGCGCACCCTGAACGGCACCGTGCTCTCGTACGACCGGCGCAATAGCGTGCTGGTTCTGCAGACGGACCGTGGCCGCACCGTGAATGTCGCCGTCGGCTCGTACGTCGGCCGCGTCCGCCGTGGCGATCGCATCAGCGTCACCGGCCGTATGGACCGCGACGCAGGTAGCTTCATCGCCACCGGCGTTCAGGTGAATCGCTACTAACGCAACTCGAATCGACAACAAACGCCAGAAGGTGCAAGCCTTCTGGCGTTTTTGTTTTTGCAGGCGCTCGCGGATGCCCATCATTCCTACTGGAAACGGATGGGCTCAATTGTTGCCGTCACGAATTTCCTCGACGTTCACGCGTTGCTCACGAACCATTCCCAGCGTCTTCCGTAGGCATGTGGCATCGTGCGGTGAAGCTTCGCAGTGAACGAGGAGATCGAGATGACGACAGCACCGATGATGACAGCAGATGCCGTTTCACCGCAGACGGCGCTAAGAACCCTTCGCATCGGAGTGCTCAGCGCGCTCGGCACACTCGATCCACGTGAAGCGGGCGACACGATCACCGGTCTGATCCTCGGCCAGATCTTCGAGATGCCCTATTCGATGGTGCCAAACGGAGGTGTCGAGCCGCATCTCTTCGCGGAGCCGCTGCGGCTGGACCGGCCGGGCAGCAGGCCGCTCTACTCGGCCGCCGTCCGCCCCGGCATTTTCTTTTCGGACGGCACGGAGCTGACCGCGGAGATCGCCGCGGCGTCGCTGGCGAAGGCGTTTGCGCTCAGAGGGCGCGCCAGCGTCTCCGCGGGCGACGGCCGCGTCATCTTCTCGCTCACTGGTCCCAGTCCTCGATTCGAGAACGTCCTCTCGCAATGGAACACCGCGCTGGTTCTCGAGCGCAACGGCGTTTGCTACGGAACGGGCCCCTATCAGTTGCCCGCCGGCACGACCATGCAGACGATCAAGAGCGCGGGGCTGGCCCGGCTGGAGCGCAATCCGCACTATCGCGGCAAGGTCATCACCGATGAATTGATCTTCCCCATCTATCCCACCGAGGCGGATGGAACGCCTCTCCAGCTCATCGCGGCGGCGAAGCGGGGCGAGATCGATCTGACCCTGCATCTCTCCGTCAACGACGTTCTCCGCTACGGAATCTCCGGCTACCAGCCGATGATGCAGCCGGTCAACTCGACGGGAATCCTCTTCTTCAACTGCCAGCGCGTGCGCGACGCCGAGCTGCGCCGCGCCATCCAGCACGCCATCGATCCTGTTCCCATCGCCCAGATTTCCTACGAGAAGAATCACTTCGCCTTTCTGGCCGGCGACGTCATCCCGCCGCTCATGAGCAAGGTGACCGCATCGACGGAGATGCGCGACCGAGACCGGCTGCGCAACTATCCGTCGAAGCCGTCGAGCATGACTCTGGTCGTGCCCTGGATTCAGCGTCCGTATCTTCCGAAACCGCTCCCCGCCGCCCGCGAGATCGTCCGGCAGCTCGCCGCGTACGGCATCGAGGTCCGTCTCATCGAGACGCACAGCAGCGAGCACTATTTCCGCACGCTCGCCCTCGGCGAGTACGACCTCGGCATCGGCGGCTGGGTAGCCGATAATCCCGATCCCGCGGAGTTTTACGAATCGATCCTCTCCTCCGCGCAGGTCCCGAGCGGCGGCGAATACCGTTCGAACCAGGCGCGCTGGGAGGATCCGGTCACCGACACCGCGCTGGCGACGTATCGCGCCGATCCAACTCCGGCCAACCGCAAAGTGATCAGTGACCTGATCGAGAACCAGGCCATCATGATCCCGCTGATCTACGGAGCATCGACCGCGATCCGCAATCGTAAGGTGAAGAACTTCCACATTACGCCATCGGGTCATGTCGCGTTCGCGGAGGTGGATACGTTCTGAATGGCTTGCGGGAAGCAAAAAAACGAAGGTGTGACCCTCCCCACATTGAAGGTAAACGATCGGTCATAGTCTGCGTCAGATGGCGGTGCAGTCCACCCGATCGTTGACGGCCGAGCTGCTGGTGATGACGCTGGGAGCGCTGGTTGCCGGCCTCCTCGAAGCGGCCTTCATCACCACCCATCGGGTTGCCGGCGTCGATCCTTTTGACTTCGTGCCGCTGCGGGTGTGGCTCATCGTTCCACTGGCGTGGATCGCCATCGCCGCAATCCTGGCCATTCCCGCCTATCTCGTCTCCCGCCGTTGGGGGGCGCACATCGTTCTCTGCGCCATCGTCGCGACGTTCGTCGGTTGCCGGATCGCGCTGGTGAGCCGGAAGTGGGGACTGCTCGCCATGGTCGCGATTTTCGTCGTGCTGTTCTGGATCGCGCGCCGCGTCCGTCTGCCGAGGGTGAGGCATACGGTCGCTTTGATGGCGTCGTTACTTCTCGCCGCCGCCTGCGTGGGCGCCGCGACAATCCCTGGCCAGACACCGCGCGCTGCGACGACGGCCGCGGCAGCAGGTCCGAATGTGTTGATCGTCGTTGCCGACACGCTCCGCCACGATGCGGTGTTCCAGCCGGATGGGAGCGTGAAGCCGGAACTTCCCGCGCTGCGGCGCTTTGCCGGCGAGAGCACGGTCTTTGACGCGGCGTATGCGGCCTCCTCGTGGACTCTGCCCTCGCATTTCGCGGCGGTGACAGGTCTCGATGCGCATCGGCTGGGTGTCGACTTCGATCATCAGACGTTCGGCAAGCCGGCCCTGACTCTCGCGGAACGGTATCGGCGCAACGGCTATCGAACGGCGGCCGTCCTCTCGAATCCGTTTCTCAACGAGGGCTCAGGATTCGCGCGTGGATTCGACTCCTACGAACATGCGGGACGGGCCATGGACCTCTGCCGCGCCGCACCGTTGACGATCCTGTCGCAGGTATGGCCGCGATTTGCGGGAACCGTTTGCGCGTGGTCAGCCAGCCAGGTGACGCAACGGGCGCTGCAGCACGTGAACGATGACGCCGCGCCGTACTTTGTCGTCCTGAATTACATGGACGCGCACGAGCCGTCGTACCTCGAGCCGGATTGCCGCGCGGGCGTGCCGGCGAGACACAACACGCTTCTCAGCCTGCAGGTGCGCGAGGAGCCCATCTACCACGCCGCCATTCGATGCCTCGACAAGAGCCTGTCCACGCTCTTCGACCGCGCCGCGGCCAGCAGGCGCGGAACGATCGTGGTGTTTCTCTCGGATCACGGCGAGCATCTGGGTGAGCACGGGCTGATGGGGCATGGGAACTCGCTGTATCCCGAGTTGGTGCACGTGCCGCTGATGGTCCGGACACCGGGGCGCGCTCCCGCGCGCATCGCCACGCCTGTTTCGCTGACCGATCTCGCATCCATTCTCCAATCCAAAGCGGTCCCGAACCACGCCGTCAGGTCGACGCTGGTCCTTCCCGAGGCGCTCGGCGGGCGGAGGATGATCTCGATCATTCGAGGTCCGTGGCAATTGATCACCTTCGAATCCGGCAGGGAGGAGCTGATCGATCTGCGGACAGGGGCCATGGTCAAGGCTTCACCGCTCCTCCCGCAACTGCGCGCCGACACGGCCGCGCTGCGGAGCTCCTGGCCGCGGCAGCGTGTCGCTCGTTTCCGCTCGGTGGGATACATTCACTGAGGAAGCCGCGATCACTCGTGTCGAAATCGAAGACCCGCCCGGCCATCTTCACGATCTTCTGCCTCGTCGCCGGAAGTCTCGCCGCCGCGCCCCCTCCCATCCGGCACGTCTTCATCATCGTTCTGGAGAACAAAGGCTTCGACCGAACGTTCGGCCCGTCGTCCGCGGCGACCTACCTGTCGCAGACGCTCACTTCTCAGGGACAGTTGCTGCGCCAGTACTACGGCATCGGCCACGCCAGCCTCCCGAACTACCTGGCCATGATCAGCGGGCAGGGACCGAACGCCGTCACGCAGGATGACTGTCGCGTCTACACGAACGTCGTCCCCGGCACCCAGACTTCGTTCTTCGGCCAGACCCTCGGGCAGGGCTGCGTCTATCCTGCCGAGACGAAGACCGTTGCCGATCAGCTCACGGCAAAGGGCTTGACGTGGAAGGCCTACATGCAGGACATGGCCAGCCGGTGCCGGCATCCGGTCCTCAATTCCGCCGACGGTACTCTGAGCGCCCGCCTCGGCGATCAGTACGCCGCGCGGCACAATCCCTTCATCTACTTTCAGTCGCTGCTCGACTCCGGTGACTGCCTGGCGCATGACGTCGATCTCTCGCAATTGCAGACCGACCTCGCCAACGCCGCCACCACTCCCAACTACGCCTTCATCACGCCGAACCTCTGCGAGGATGGTCACGATGCTCCCTGCATCGACGGCCGCGCCGGCGGTCTGGTGTCGGCCGATCAGTTCCTGCAGACCTGGGTGCCTCGCATCCTCGGCGCACCGGCGTGGGCGGAGGGGAGCCTGCTGATCATCACCTTCGACGAAGCCGACGGCGGCGACGCCACCGCCTGTTGCAACGAGATGCCCGGAGTCAACACGACGAATCCCGGCGGTGCGACGCCCGGCCCTGGCGGCGGCCGCACCGGGGCGGTGCTGATCTCGCGCTTCATCCGCCCGGGCTCGATCAACGACACGCCCTACAACCACTACGCGCTCCTGCGCAGCATCGAAGACCTCTTCGCTCTCCCGCACCTCGGCTTCGCCGCGCAACCCGGCCTGCAGCCGTTCGGCGCGGACGTCTACAACGCGCAATGGACGCCGGTGCGCGGCCGTCCGTCGCGGCCGTAGCGCATCACTTCAGAACCTGGATCTCGGGGTAGAGCGGCGATGAGAGGTCGAGCCGCGAAGCGCCGGCCCCTTTCAGGTACGCGTCGAAGAAGCTGTGCACGCAGTACGTCGTAACGGCGAGCTGGCGGCGTCTGTCGATTCCGATGACGCCGAACGTCCGGAGGGCTCCCATCAGGATGCGGCTCTTCAACAGCGCTCCGTCATCACTGAAGAGGAAATGGCCCGCCCCTCGTATTGCGATCCGCAGTCTGCGATCGGCCGGCAGACGATCGTAAATCGATTGGATGTTGGCCTTGATCTGGCGGCTCACCGGGTCGGAGGCCTTGCCGTGGTCGCTCAGGAGGAACAGGAACGGCTGATGAAGCCCTTCCTGAACGACGCTGCCGAATGGCTGGCCGTCGATGTCGATCCCTGCCTTGCACCGCGAATCGTCGTGGCAAAACTGCGCGGTCGTGGCGCCGCCAAACGAATGACCGAATACCCCCACGCGGGCCAGGTCGAGCCGTCCCGTGAACCGGCCCGTCTGATCGGAACGGTTCAGCTGCGCCAGCCGATCGAGGACAAAGCCGGTGTCAGCGATCCAGGCGGTCAGTAGTTTGTTCATACAGCGCGCTTGCTGGGGTTGCGCCTGCTCCGCACAGAGCTCCGGATTGTTCTCGGCGATCCTTCCGATCACCCGGCCGTCAGGGAAGACGACCTGGCCGGTGCGATACGGAGCATCGAAGCCAACGACGACGTACCCATGACTGGCCAGATCCTCGGCGAGTGTCGAGTACCCCACGACCTCGGCCGAGGCTCCCGCTCTCATGATCGCGACCGGGTACGATCGCTGCTGCGGCGACACGCTCGTGTCTTTGCTGCTGTGTCCATGGACCTTTGACACATCCCGGGTCAAAAGGCCGAACAACGATCCGAGAATCGTTGCCGGACGGCGAACGCGCGCGGCCGCCGTGCGCATCTGGGCCGGGATGTAGTCGTCCGCCGCGGACTGCCCGGCCGCCGACGGGTACCAGATCCAGACGAGAAGCTCGCGCTTTGTCCCCGGAATCGGTGCCAGCGCGTCCAGTGTCGCGTCGTCCTTCCAATCGTAGATCGCGCGGCCAACCGCGAACGTCCCGGTCGGTGCCGGGAGCGTGGTCTCGGATCTGCGCTCCAGCCAGAGCGATCCCAGCAACGCTCCGATGCCGAGAACACCTGCCAACGCCAGGATCGCGAAGGCCTTGAACATCCAGCGCAACGTTATCGACATTAGCCAAGAACTTTATGATTTCAAGTAGTTCCTGTCAAGCCATGACGCTTATCCTTCGTCCCGTGAATCGTCGAATCGCCTTCCTCGGCTCCGTTGTCTCGCTGCTTCTGTTCGCCTGCAGTCCGGGCATGCATCGTCCGGCCGTCACGCCGGAGACGTTCGTGCTGGACTACGACACCCCCACCGATCGCCGCCTTCAGAAGCGCATCGAATCGATCGACGCGCGGCTGCGCGCAAAGTACGGCATGACGACGGAGAACACGGCCGTCGGCGTGCTCGATCTGAATCGCCCGCGGCTGGCCATGATCCAACCCGATCGAATCGAGTACGCCGCAAGCGTGGCAAAGGTCGGGATCCTGCTGGCGTACTTTCAACTGCATCCCGACGCCGCGACGCAGATGGATGCGGAGACGCAGCACGAGCTGGGGCTGATGATCAAAGCCTCGAGCAATGAGATGGCGGCGAAGTATTCGCGGGCCATGGGGCTGCGCGAGATCCAGGAGGTGCTCAACGCGCAGGGTTTCTACGACGCCGCCCACGGCGGCGGGATCTGGGTCGGCAAGCATTACGGACCGAACAGCGAGCGCATCGGCGATCCTGTGGCCAATCACTCGCACGCCGCCACCGTGCGCCAACTCCTGCGGTTCTACCTGCTCCTGTCGCAGGAGCGGCTCGTTTCTCCGGCCGCATCACAAAAAATGCGCGCGATCTTCCTCTCCCCCGACATCCCTCACGACGACCACAAATTCGTGAAGGCCCTCGCCGGCCGCGATCTCACCATCCTCCGCAAATGGGGAACCTACCAGGACTGGCTCCACGACTCGGCCATTATCGAGGGCCCGGGACGCCGCTACATCCTCGTCGCGCTCACGCATCATCCGCAGGGCGATGCGTACCTCGAGGATCTCGCGCGTGAGGTCGACGATTTGATGGCCCGGCGGCGTTGAACCAGCCGCATCGATTACCATCCCTTCGGTCGTATCGAATCAAACGCTCAAGGAGGCCTTTCCCATGCTCCGAAGAGTCATTCTTGGATTCCTCACACTCGTCGTGGCCATCGCCGCTCACGGCACCATCTCCGCCGACGACCTGACAAAGAAGACTCCCGATCAGTTGAAGAAGGGGATCGAGAATCAGCATCCCGCGACCTATTACATTCTGGCGCAGAAGCTGTTCGAGTCAGGGAAGAAGGACGAAGCGGTGTTCTGGTTCTACGTGGGACAACTGCGATATCGCTTCCACCTGCTGGCGAATCCGAATCTCGAACCGTCGGGCGATCCGGCGCTCTTCGCCTCGTTTTCGGAGGTGATCGGCAGGCCGATCAACGAGTACGCATTCGGAGACCTGAAAGCGCTCGACGCCACACTCGAGAAAGTACTGGCCTGGGACGAAGCGACCGGAAACGGCTTCACGTCGACAAAGGCTCACAAGGCCGAGTGGGTCAAGACGCGCGAAGGCCTCAAGGGGCTGCGGCAACAAGTGATGGACAACGGCAACTCGATCCGCGCGCAACGCAAGGCCAACGGGCTCCCGAACCGAAACTGAGAAGCGCCCCGCGCGGAATCCGGTTACCATTCCGGCGGTCCTTCCATGCATCCCGATTTCGATCTTGTCGTTACGGCGAATGATGATGCGCGCACGGCGGAATTGCGACTGTTGGATGCCGCCGGGTCGCAGATCGGGTACAACGAAGTCGACATCTTCAACATCCCGAAGTCGAAACGGGATGGGTTGTTCGATCTGCGCGAGTTCGTGCGCATGTACGCGAACGGGCGCGACGAGGAGACCGTTGCCGAGCTCGGGGTGAGCCTCGCTGAGGACCTCCTCGGCGCAGACATCTTCGGGCTGCTCTCGAAGTCCACCGGTCCGCGCACGCTTCGCATCTGCCTGCCGGTGGCGCAGACGAATCCGCTCGCGGCGGCGCTGGCCCGGGTGCCGTGGGAGATCGCTCGCGGCCCGAAGGACAAGAACACGCTGGCGGAGAAGAACCTCATCATCCGCGCGATTGTTGGCGACTCAGATCCGGAGCGAACGCCGCTGGTACTTTCGGAAGAGGAAGCGCTGCGCGTGCTGTTCATCTTCGCCGAGGCGCCGGGCTCGCGTCCGCTGGCGGCGCGGCAGGAGCGCGAGCAATTGAAGGAGCTGTTTGAAAAGGAGATCTACCCGCATCGCCGGATTGAGGCCGATTTCCTGGCCCACGGCGTGACGCGGGAACGGCTGACCGGGATGATCACCGATCGTCACGGTTACCACATCGTTCATTGGAGCGGGCACGGACACAGGAACCTGTTGGCGCTGGCCGGCACTGACGGGAGGCCGGATCCTCTGTCCGGCGAGGATCTGGTGGAGCTCCTCATCGACGCAGGCGGATTCAAGCCGCAGCTTTTTTTTCTGAGCGCCTGTCATTCCGGCGACGCCGTGAACATCACCGATTGGGAGTCGTTCCAGGC
>Ga0207689_10003234_pt1 | contig 14932 bp, 24 predicted proteins | sample KBSMisM52_FD_184312 | JGI IMG/M metagenome (GOLD analysis project Ga0207689, IMG submission 184312) | Miscanthus rhizosphere microbial communities from Kellogg Biological Station, Michigan, USA - KBS Miscanthus M5-2 (SPAdes) (version 2) | ecosystem: Host-associated > Plants > Roots >... | reverse complement strand
AACTGTTCGTCACGGTCGTACTGTCGAAGAGCGAATCTCCAAGCCAAACGATCTGACTGGAATCTCGAAACAGGCTGTTCCCGCCGCCGCTAATGCCCAATCCGTAGAATCCAAAAAGATTGCTGGCTCCCACATCCGCAAGCGATCCTATGACGAAAATCGACGAGCTGTTCGTGAAAGCGGAGGTTTGCAATGCCGTCTCGCCAATCGCCACCACGTCGGAGCTTCCTGAAAGCGTGGTGCCGGCCAGCGAACCGTTGCCCAATCCAATGGCGCTCGTTGTGTTCGTGATCGTTGAGCTTCCGAGGGTGAGTGATCCGGTCCATTTTGGCACCAGGTTGTTGGTGCCAGATCCTGACGGATTTGCGGCGCGCGCGAACACGAGCGAACAGAGAAGGAGCGCAACGGCAATGAATGCTTTCATAATTTTCAGACCCAAGCCGCCGAGCCGGGATCCCACTGGGACAACGGACCGCCGCCGGTTGGAAAGCTGAGCGCGGGCAGGCTTGGATCAGTCGGGACCGGATTGTTCAGGAACACCTGCTGCGTTCCTCCGGAGCCGCTGCCGCTTCCGGAACCGGAACCTGCATCCGGATCGGTTTGCGCCGGGGGCCCTTCCAGGTAACAGAACGGTTGAGCTGTACAAATCACTTCTTGCAGATGAGTAAAAGGGGTGTCTCCTGTCAATGATGACAGTTCGATAGAGCCTTGTTTGCGCCGTCAACGCCAGGTGCTGCATCTCGGCAGTCTGATCCAAGCTCTTGCGCACGGTTAAGGAGTCGCCCTGATCGGTCGCCTCCGAATTGGTTTAAGTTCCTAGCTGCATTCAGGTCGCGGCTGAGCGAAAGTCCGCAATGCGGACATGCGAAAATCCTTTCACTCAGCTTGATTTCGCGGACGGCACCGCAACAGGAACATATCTTAGTGGACGGGAAAAATCTGTAAGCAATGACCAGATCGACTCCGTGCCATTTTGACTTGTATTCCAGTTGCCGACGCAGTTCTCCGAACCCAACATCGCTGATTGAGCGCGACAGACTTCGGTTTTGAAGCATGCCCCTGACATTCAAATCCTCAATCACGATTCTACTGAATCGCGTAACGAGCATTTTACTCAGCCGGTGAAGGGCATTTGAGCGGATATCCGCGACCTTCTTATGCAGCCGCGCCACCTTCCGCCGAGCAATCTGCTGGCGGTGGCTTCCGCGTTGTTTGCGCGAAAACTGGCGCTGCCTGCGTTGCAGCAAGCGAAGCTTGCAGCGCAGCGGTTTTGGGTTGGCGATTATCTCGCCAGTGGAGAGGACGGCGAGCGATTTCAACCCGAAATCAACTCCGACACTTGGCTCTCGCGTCGTGCCCTGTGGCAACCGTTCCTCTGGTGTTTCAATCAGGAACGCAGCGAACCACTTTCCCGATCGAAGGCGGATGCTCACGGACTTTGCAGTACCGTAGAAGCGCAGTGCTTCACGCATCCGAATTGGCCCCATCAGCTTTTCGATTTTCAATTTTCGACCGCTGACAGAAAACTGGGATGAATGGGAAAACCGGAACGCGTCATCAACAAACTTTCGTTTGAAAGTCGGCAAACCCCATTTCTTACCGATTTGCTTCTTGTTGGATCGAAAGAACAAGAGCATTGCTTGATGAAACTGATCGCAGGACTCATACACACAACGCGCCGACACTTCATGCATCCAAGGAGTGGATTGGCGCAACCGAACACATTCCTTTTGGGCCAACTTCCTGGAATATTTCAAGCCGGAATTGCGGAGCTCTTGATTCCATCGGACAAGGTGATTGTAAACGAATCTGGATACTCCGGCTGATTTTGCCAGATGCAACGATTGTGCCTCCGTCGGGCGTAATTCGTTAAGATGCGCCTTCAGCATGGTTTCACTCCGTGTTTACGGTAACAGATTTTTCATCTGCCTTTGATCCTGACTGAACCACGTTGATTTGAATAGGCGAGATCTGCGCTCCAGGCAGAAACGGTTTTCCCTGCGGCATGTTCGGGTGGGCGCTCCGCGTCTCGGCTACCTTGTTCAGTTCGAGTTGCAGGGCGACGTTCTCGTCGATTGCCTTGATGAAACGCAGTTGAAGCTCCAGGTATCCCTGGCGGACTTCGTCGCTGATGCCCTCCTTGTTCGCCTGGGCGGCGCAGGCAATGGCTGCTTCGTAAATCATCTGCGAGGAGCCGAGCAGGCGGCCGTTGCCGTATCGGAGCAGGCCGACTTGGTCCAGAAACTGCCCGATGGTGGCAACGCTGTGAAGGCCGCGCGCGGAGATGTTGAGAAGGTTCAACTCGCGCGCCGCCCGGTTCAACCTGCCGTCGGAAATTCGCCTCACCCTCCCGGTGGGTTCTCGGACTTCGATCTCTGTGGTAGCCTCGGGCATATGATATTCGGACTTCACCCTCCGCGATTCGCCCAGTGGAGGCAAGTTTTATTGCTGGAGAGAAAATCCTTGTGGAGCGCGCTGCCGCACATTCTCTGGACGCTGATCACCGGCGTTGCTCATTTTCGCGGGCGCAGGGAACGGTGGCGCCGGCGGATGCGGACCTGCTACCGCTGCCCCATATTCAACCGGAAGCTGCGCCAGTGCCGTCCGGAGCCCCCTCCGGGAGCTGATCCGGAACCGTTTCGGAAGGCCGGCTGTGGATGTTGGACGGTTGCGATTTCGTATTTTTATCCTCCTGGAAAACCCTGTTGGGGGCGCGCCCGTTCCCCGGGGGTTGGCTGGGTTTGAACGCGATCATCGCATTGTGCCGAATCTGGCGCAGCGGAGTCTGGTAGTACGGCTTTCTCCGGTCCACGTCCGGCGTCCATTCCTTGAACGCGTCATCCGGGGTGAGCGCGACCGCGTCGCAGATGCCGCGGCCGGGTCGGACCAGGCCCTTCAGCACGGCGGGAACAAGCATCTTCGAACCGGTGACGATTCCGTCAACGACAGTGGCCGGCGGATGGAAGACGCGGACCGCGTACCATTTCATGATGTCCAGAACAGCCGGCAGATGGCTGGCCATCTCGTTGAGAATCCCGGCGGTGTAATTGCTCGCGCACAATTTCTGTTTCCTGGCCAGTTCGTGTTCTTCCATCCGCTTCTCCAGCTCCGGCGATGGGATCGTCTCGAGCGTCCAATGAACGAATTGCTTGCGCCGGTCGAACGCAAGGAGCTTCGGGCTGGCCAAGGCACCGTAGAATCCGGAGAGCGTGAAGGCCTCATGCCGTTCCTCCGGGGCTTTTCCAAACATCGACATCAGACTCGAGAATCGGACGGCGATCGCTTCTTTCCAGTTTTGACGGTACGGCATCGGGATGATTTTGATGAAGCCCAGGTCCAGGATCTTTCGCTCGGCAAGCCTTCGCACGGCCGCCGCCCTGACCTGAAGCCAGAACACCTTCAGTGCGTCCCAACTGATTTCCGGGACGGTGAAATGAAGATCTTTCAGGAACGACAGTTCGATGCCAGAAAACCCTGGCTCCGGCGGAGGATCGATCTGGTTGATGGTTGCTGGTTGATGGTTGATGCCGGGCCAGACGATGTAGTACTCGGGCGTGATGCCGGGCGCTTTGACGGCGAACCTCCGGAGGTCCGAGTCGCGGAACCACCAGCCGCGCTCATCGGGGCTATAGTTCCAAGCGTCCAGGATCGGGGTGAGAACTTTGTACTGCGCCACCGCGATCGAAAGTTCAGACATTGCCCGGCGCACGAACCAGATTACCGCGCCGTCCGCTTCGCTCTTAAACGGCGCACACTTGATCGGGAGCGTGAAAGCGAAATCGTCGGGCAGCCGGCCGCTGACGGTCCAGAGTTCGAAGTCGCCGCAGGGCTTAACGCTGATTGTATTCGACATCTCGGAGGTGAAGATACACGATCGCGCGAAAATGAGCCGAGTACTTATTTTGGGAGGAAGCGGATTCATCGGAAGCGCGTTTGCGCGCGAGCTGGCCGCGCGAAGCGTGGACTTCAGCTCCCTATCAAGGAACCAGTGCGACTACACAAAGTTCGACGCGATCCATTCCCTGATGAAGAAGGTCCGGCCGGAACTGGTCGTCAACTGCTCCGGGGTGAACGGAACTCCGAACGTCGACTGGTGCGAGCTGCACCGCAAAGAAACCATCGCCGGGAACATCATCGCGGCGGCGGCGATCTCCGACGCCTGCTACAACCTCGGAATCATTCTCGGGCACATTTCCACCGGCTGCATCTATAACGGGGAGCGGCCGCTGGGCGCGCCGTGGACGGAGGAAGACCCGCCGAACTTCTGTTTCGGCGAGGAGCCGTGCAGCTTTTACTCCGGGACCAAGGCGCTGGCTGAGTGGAAGATCGCCGGCAACCCGCTGGCTTACATCTGGCGGCTGCGGATGCCGTTCTGCGAAGAGGCCGACCCGAAAAATCTGATTTCCAAACTACTGACTTACCCCGCGATCTTCGATTCACCGAAAAATTCCTTGTCGCACCTGGGCGAATGCGTCCGGGCCTGCCTGGACACCTGGGAACTGGGCGTTAAACGCGGGACTTACAACGTGGTCAACCCGGGGGCGCTGACGAACCGGGAAATCGTCGGTTTGATCCTCGAAACCCTGAAGCCGGACCGGGAATTCGAGTTTTGCGCCGCCGACAGCGTGTATTTCAAGGAGCAGATGATGGCGCCCAGGTCGAACTGCGTGCTATCGTCCAAAAAACTCAGCGCCGCCGGGATAGAGCTGCGCCCGGTGCACGAAGCGATGGTTGAAACCTTGAAGAACTACAAACCATGAGCCAGACGTTATGGAAAAATGACCGTGAGTTCGTTCGTGTAGCCGCGATCGCTCCGTTCTGGCGCTACGCCGTCGGGCCAACGTCGGGAATGTCGCCCGCCATCCCGTATTATACGCTTTTTGGCGCAGCGGCGTTCTTCGAGGAAGCCAAACGCGAGCTGCCTTGGGCTGGCGTCGTGCTCTACAAACGACGATGGCTGCGGGGCATCGAAGCGATCCGCGAACACACGCCAACGCCATGAGTTTGACCTTCGCCGCGACCATCGGAGCCTACGAATTGGCCAGTTTCGTGGAATTGAACATCCGCGCCCTGCGCCGGGTGTTCGGAGATGACCTCCCGATCCTGGTTTCCGACGATTTGAACCGGTATTCGGCCGAGATTCGGGACGTTGCCTCCCGATTTGACGTGTTCCACTACTGTAGCGACACCCACAGGGGCCATTTTGCGGGCGACGTGAACCAAGCGTGCAACGCTTTGGCCTTCGCGAAGGCTCAGGGGGCAGACATAGCCCTCAAAATCAGCCAACGCTTCATATTGTGCGACCCAATTTGCAGGGAAATCCTCGAACGGTACTTCTCGGACCCCGAGGTGTGGCTCGCTTTTCCTGGGAAAATCCACCCGAGCTCAATTAAGAGGGCGGAATCACGCTTTTTCTCGAATTTTAGCACAGTGACCGATTTTTTTGCCGTCAGGCCGGACAAATTAAGCGCGGAGACGGTCAAAGACCTGTACGAGACGCGGGTGAAAGAGCAAAAGAATCGCTTTGACACACTTGCCGAGCCTCTCTGGGGATTCATCGGCGACGTCACCCTGGCCGGGCACACCATTCGGATGCCCGAATTCAGCTCGCATTACCCCGGCAGACCGCCGATTTACCTCCGGAAATGCCAGCAGGAGCCCGCCGATTACCAGGTGTTCGCCCGGGAGAACGGGATGGATGAATTCCTTCCCCTGCTTGTTGAGTGGCGGCAGATGAGCAATAATTATCGCCCAAGCCCGACGTTCGCATGAAGTTATGAATAATCCAGCCACCAAAGAACTCACCGAAGCCGAGGTCCGACGCCTCCGGGACCGCGTGTATTGCATCCCGATCACGGACACCGAATGGAAAGTCGCCGGCGCGCACTGGATGAGTCCGGAGGGAATCGCGTTTCTCCGGGCCCACGACTTCCCGATCTCCGAAAGCCTGAAGCGCAGCGAGACCGCCCCGGCAAAGCGCTGCTGAAAGCCAAAGAAGCTGCCGCCTCCGGTCGGAGGTTTGAAGCCGAAGTAATTTCTGCGGCGAGTGGCGCGCGGGTAATTCCTGCGACGGGCCTTTGCATTTGAGCCTCATGCATCACGCCGCAGAAAATTTTTGTTGCCTTCGCCGCGCGGATTTTGGCAGAATCGTGACGCTCTGAAAGGGCTGTCCGTCCAATCAGAGATTGCATTTACGGTTTCCTTGTCGCATTATCAATTTGCGCTGGGTCTAGGGCTTCGCGCCCTGGCCCTTGCAGCATCCTTCCGGCTAGTGGGGTCGGACAAGGCCCAGCGCATTTCTTTTCTAGGTGCATGAAGCGGGGCACTCCAGAGCACCCAAAGGTCGGCCATCTCGCTTCACTCTTAAACATCAATCATGCCTGGGCTATGGGAATACTGGAGGCTATGTGGCATTTCACCGCAAGATACGCTCCGCAAGGGGACATCGGAAGGCATGCGGACTTGGTCATCGCGAAGGCAGTGTACTGGGAGCGACCGACAGGTGAGAGGGGAGTGAAGCCTGAGTGCAAGCTAAGTGGAGCCTTAGTGACCGCCAGGTGGCTCGATACGTCGACCATACATCGCCTCATAGTGCACGACTGGTCGGACCATGCAGATGAGGCAGTTAGGAAATTCTTGTCGAGACACAGTCTCGACTTTGTCCGGACTGAGTCTAGCCTGCCTTTGCCTTTGCCTGTACCAGAGCCATTGCCTGCACCGACGACAGACACGGACCCGACTTTCGAGCAGGCGATGGAAAGGGTTCCGATCCAGCTCCGGGAACAGGTCAAGCTGGATTTCGCCCGGATGGTTTTCGATTCTTGGGACGGACGTGATGGCAAGGACGCAAGCGGCGTCATTGTCCGATTCGAAAAACTTTTGCAAAAACGCTGGAGCGCCGAGGGTGAGCAGTGGCGAAACAACTGCCACACGTCTCAGAAAAAAGCGCCGAAGAAATATGACGAGCTGCCATACTACCCAGGCTGCGCCCCAGGAGAAACCCCCCATGCAGGAACACCAAAACGACCAGGACCAACTTCCGCCACATGACGAGAAAGCCGAGGGCCTGCTGCTGGCCTGCGCGGTTCATCGCCCGGCGATCCTGTCCAGCCTGGATCCGGATCTGTTCTATCTGAACACATCCAGAATGATCCTTGAGCGAATGAAACTCATCCGCGCCGAACATCGGCCGTCGGTGGATGTTCCGGATCAATTCGAACATGATATCTGGCTGGTACTGCCGCCGGACGTGTTCAGCGCCCTTCACGCCGCGCTCAACGATCTTCCGTCCGCCGCCGGGTGGTCCTATTGGATGGGTATTGTAGCCGAACACGCCCAGGCTAGAAAGCTGATGCAGATGGACGTCGATCTTAAATCGGCCGCGGCCCAGCTCGCAACCGGCGACCGGTCCGCGATCGAAGGCATCGCCAGGTCCCTGGCCGAGATCTCGCGCCTCGGCGCGCAATCAACCGAAACGGTGTCCAACATGCGCTCTCTGGACGAAGAATCCTGCGCCAGGCTGGAAACCGCTTGGGAACGCGGCAATGTGCTGATGGGAATACCGACCGGGTTCACCAAACTGAACGCGTCCACAAACGGGCTTCTTCCCACCAAGTTCTACGTAGTCGCCGGCCGACCGGGTCGTGGCAAGTCGGCGTTCATCGCGCAGATCGCCCACCACGCGGCCGCCAGCGGCATCTCCACCCTGCTCATCTCCTTGGAAATGACCGGCTCAGAAATCTACGACCGGCTCATTTCCATTATCTCCCGGGTCAATCTTCGCAAGTTCCAAGACCAGACGGCCACCGACGAAGATTTCGAACACGTCGCCGCGGCCAGGGCGGCGCTCCGATCCATCCCGCTCCAGATCACGCACCGTGCCCTGCGCCTGGGCGATATTCTGGCTGCGTCCGAGAAAGCCGCCAGCGAAGGCGTCAAGCTCATCGTCGTAGATTATCTGCAAAAGATCTCCATGCCGATCAGCCGCGACAACCGGTCCACCGTCATCGGCGTCATTACCGGCGCTTTCAAAGAACTGGCCATGCGCCACGAAATCACCGTGCTGTCCGCCGCTCAGATCAACCGGGACGCCGAGAAGGAGGAACGCCCGCCGATCCTGGCCGATCTGCGCGAATCGGGCTCCATCGAGCAGGACGCCGATTGGGTGGCTTTCCTGCACGAAACCCAAAACAACATCACTGATCTTTACATCCGGAAGAACCGGTCTGGACCCGAAGGCCGCATCCCGTTCGTGTTCAATAAGCCAATCTTTCGATTCGATGAGATATAAAACAACCAACCACACAAGCAGATAAAAGGACCATTATGAATATCAACAAAGCAGTCTCTCCGCGCAATCCCCTCACAGGCGACATTCCGTTGGCCAATGCCATGATCGCTTGGAATGACCCTCCGCCGATGGGAGACGGCCGTATTGCAGTCGTGCCGTGGCCAGATGACGCTGAGCTCGCGGATCGCTTGAAGCTGACTAAAACGACTGGCGCTTGTTGGACTGCGTGGGAAGGAACACCGCTGGAGATGAAGTACAAACTGCTGCGCGAAGTATGGCTGTTGATTCGTCAGGGATTTCCAGCCGAACCATTGCATAATGCTTTGTGCTTTATTCCAGAATACCGAGAGCTGTTGAACGAATGCCTCTTGCTGGATTACGCTCCTTACGGCAGGGATGGTCTTACCGATAGAACTCGCTAATGCCGAAGAAACGGCCGCCGCACGCGCAGCAAGATCAGTCCCATGACCGAACCCCTACAAGTCCTCAGCCAGAAGGACCAGGAATTCGTCGCCCGGACCATACGCGATTGGAACGATTGGACTACCGGCGGAACCCGTCGAAACAGCGCAAGCCGCGGAAACCGCCATTACAACGCCGTCGCCGCCCGGTGGTTCCTCGAGGGAAAGGACGCTCTCCAGATGATCGCTAACGAAGATTATGCGAAAGGGAAAGTATGAACCTCGATCACGCAACCCTGCCGCAAAGCCATAAAACCTCGAGACGCCGCGGATGGCGAATAACGCTGCTCCGGCGCCTGGCAAAATCCAAGCGATCGTTCACTGCCAGGGATCTGCTCAAACTGGCCGGGAAAAAGGCCATGACGCTCGACCAGGCGCGAGCCCTCTGCCAGAGCTACCTCCGAAAAGGCGAGCTCCGAAGGCTCAGAAAGGGCATCGGAGGATGCGATTCAGTTGAGGCGGTTTATGCGAGGGCAAAGATATGAACGATCATGACGAAGAAGAGGATTTCGAGCCGAACTGTTATCGGTGCCACGACACTGGCCAGATTCCAGCAATGGACGGCTTTCACGAATACCTAGGTTACTCTTACGTCCCATGCAGTTGCGCTGCTGGAGTTCAGCGGATAGGATTGCTCGGACCGTCGTTGCCACCTTGGGAATGTTGAAGTCCTTCGCTGATAACTCTCCGTGCGGCTATTTTTCGACCGATCTCACGCAAATCCGCCTTGAACGGTGACCCGTCCTTCTTCCGTCGTTTGTAGGTCTCTCTGAATTCACGGTCGAATTCCGCACGCTCCTCTTCGGTAAGCGATTCAAGGATTCCGTTCTTCTCCCGGTGGCGCTGTTGCGCTTCGCGGTTCTGCTCCCTCCTCTTTGCCGGATCCCGCTTCTGCCGATACTTCCACCCGTTCACCACGTAGTATTCAAATTGCCCGGCGCGCAACAATCTTCTGCCTTCCTCTTCTTTGCTCCTGGATTCAGGATCAGGCGAACAAAGCACTTCTATTGCTGACGCGATCTCATCTTCCGGCTCTCCAATGATGAACGCCAGAAGCTTCGGATTCAGCTCAACTACCATCCTTCCAACAACACTCGCGTCCGGAACCATGTTCGCGATCACATAGCCCATGACCGCAAAGACTTCCGCACCTTTTCCTACCATAGAACCACTATACATAGACGCATGATGTTTGCCGAATCCGGCGATAGTTGTCACAAGGACGCAATTTCACCAAAAACAGCCGTGCTCTGTCAACCGTAATCACAGTAAGCTGCCTGTCAGCCAATATAAGCCCAAGCAGAAGCAGAAGCAGAATTTGCTGACATGCAGATTATCTAGAATTGCAAACACAGGCTGAGTCGCGCATAGACACTCCTATCGTGGGACCCCATGATACGGGCACACCCCGCTCCCCCGGCGGCGGTCAACGGTCGTCTCGAACATCAACGGTTTGAGCCAAGCCATAAACGCCTTACTTACAACGGGTTACATCAACAGGTTGGGTCTAATCCATTGAGCCAAAGAGCATTGCAATGGTGTCGAAATGATGGCTCTGTTAGCATCTTTCATTCCACTCAATCCGACAAATTCTGGTGATGGTGGTGGGGTGTCGTGTACGATGCTTCGCCCCCTGTTCGTCCATCGGGCAGGGGTTCATTGACCACTTTGCTTGTCGAGTCTGCCGGTAGTTCACCTATCGGCGGGGAAGCACCAACGGTGTGCGGAGTATCCGCTGCCGGTTCCATTCGGTCGCAGGTCGGGGAACCGCAGGTCGGGGAATACCGGACGGACGGTCGGTGTCCGGTGAAAGAAGTAAAGCACGCCTAGCGTATCGCGGGAACCGATAGCCGTTTGACCGCGATTAGTCACGCAATACCCCGCCAACGCGAGTTCAAGGTGAACGGGGGGCAGGCTGCTAGGGGATTAATCCTTTGCCCGATGCAATGTCGGGCAATCCGGGGTAGTAACCACGTTGAGTGTGAACCCCCTGAACAGGGATGCCGGACGGTGGAAACACCGCAAAGCGTGACACCATTGTAAGACCTGGGCTTGTACCCGGGCAGGGTTATTGGCACGTACGGTTTGACGGTTCCGGTGGATATGTTCGTTGAATTGGCTAGCAGACAGCTCGGTTGACAGCCGGGCAGACCTTTGTTGACAGCCGGTGTTAAAGCACGCCGGTTGCCCCGTGTAGCAACGGGAACAAGCAGGTCAAGACTTCTACAGTGCAGCATGACCTTAAAGCTGCCGTGTCGTTTCAGAATAAGCGCGTACCGCGGTTTGACCGTGGTTCTCAATCCCTAAGCTCCTGGCGAGCGACGAAGGGGTGAGCGACGAAGCAAGGCTCACGTTAAACCGATGGTTGGTGGACATGACTTGTTCACCGTTGGCCAACCAATCTACTCCTTCAAACTTGGAAACCACTTTCCCCGGTTCCGTTGGACACCGCTTGACGGTGTTGCGGTTCCGGTGAACAGCGGAACTTTCCAATGGCTCATCCGCTGAATTAATCCCGGAAAACACCGGGACAATCGAACCGTTGGTTCCAAGTTATGAGCGAACACAAACAAGCAGACAAAGCCGACGTACTGGCCAACGCCAGTTCCACGCCCAGTGATGAGCAAATCGGCAGAATCAACTCCTTGGTTCACTTCCCCCGGATAACGGAACCGGAACCGCAAACCGTAGTCAATTACGGTGAACAGCAAATCCGGTTGCCTATCGGTAGGGAAACCAAGGGGAAGAAATCGACGGTTGTTTACGCCAAAATCGACGGTTACTTTTTCTCCAATCCTCGTTCGTTGAGGTTGAAGAAGATTAAACCCGTCCTGGCATCGTTGGCCAAAATGGGCGTCAAGCAAGCGGACGGTTCCGCCGTTGACTCGCAATGGTTCAACCGGAACGTGAGAGACGTTTTCCACAAGGCAATGAAGTTTGCCGCGAGGGAAGCAATCGCTCACGGTGTTCCGGTGTCCCTGCAACTCAACAACCGGACTGAAAAGGACGGTTCCAAGGTGCTCACCTCGAAACATGGTTTCGAGTACCGGACACAAGCACCGGATAAGACGGTGCTCGAACAATCCGCCGCGAACAAGTCCAAAGGGACGGCGAGACGGCAGACACGGAAGGAAAAGCGCAGCAAGATTGCCAATCCCGTCCTGCCCCCGGCAATGAGGATTGATCCGGTTGCGGGAACACCGGCAGCCAACGGAACACCAACGCCGGAACCGGCAACGAAGTAGTTTGAAGGAGTGAACAAAGCCCCCGTGGCAACGCGGGGGCTTTTTTGTTCCCTTGAAAGTCCAACGGTTTAGTTCGCTGGACTTTCAGTGGAGCAAATCGTTGGTGGAGAAAGGAGAAACATCATGCGTTATCATTCGCCAGAGGTGGATGCACGGCGCCGGCTTTCCAGGGCCCGCGCCGCGGCCGTGCCGACTCATGCGCTCAACCTGGGCACGCGCGGCGGGAGAAAGGAGTTCAACCGGCGCATGCGCGAGGTGGAACGGAGCACGCGGCACGGGTGGCAGACAGCTTACCCGGCAGTCGGCATCCGGGGGAACCGCAAGCCCAAGAAACGGGGGCTCGGGAACAGCCTGGGCAAGCGGCCACGGCGGAAGTGGAAGCAGCATAATTCGAAGTAAGGAGAAAGGAAATCTATGCACCTATTGGAAATCGTGCGTGACAAGGCGCTTATGCAGCCCAGCCCGATGCCGCTTGACGGCGTTGGGTTCGAGGAACTTTGCCCCGTCGTGAGTCTGATCGAGCGTGAACCAGGCCCAAGCTAGTTCTATGGGCTAACGCCGCTGCGGACGGGGCCTTATTTCGTTGCAGTAAAACCACGGTTAACCCACAGAAAGGAGATCGAATCAATGCTACCTAAACTCAGATCAGCCCGGGAGTGGGCTACGTACCAACGGCGCCTGCGTGAGCGTGAATGGCAGCAGGCTCGAGTACTGGCTGCACGGTTCAGCCCGGAGGAACGCGCGGCCATGTTGGCGGAGGTGGAAAGGAACAATCGGCACGGGTTCGCTGTGTCATACCCTGCGGTTGGCATCGTGTACAACCGGAAGAGTCGTATCCGGTAGAGAGGAGAGGAACCTTATGCGTACCAAATGCGTGCGGTGCAATGCCCTGTTGGCGCCTGGTTTCCAGCACGCGGCTGACGCTGAGTTGGCGGCTGTCATGGCCGGGAACCTGAACTTTGAAGGTGTCGGTTTGTCGCCAGTGGACGAGGTGTTCCTGGCTGCGCGCCGGCGGGAAAGGAGCAAGCAATGACGAAGTCCAAGTTGGAAGAGGCGTACGAGCAGGCCAAGGTGAAGCAGCGTGCCGCCCAGCGCGCGCTTTTCATGGCCGACGGTCAGGAATGCACCGGCCAAGGAGATCCTGCGCCTTAAACGGGCGCTGGACGCTGCGCTTTACGAGCGGCGCCAGGCGTTCACGGCCTGGATGGAAGAGGTGGATGCTGCGGTTGAACTGAACCGGCCGCGGGAGGAAGGAAAATGATTTGACAAATCCTTGGCCATCGCTTTCACTTTGCGCGTGCGTTACAGGCGTGCAATTCAGCATGACGGCCTGCCGAGCGGCTATTTAGGGCTAACCCCGGCGACACGGCCCCTAAGCTGTGCCTGTAGGCCGCCCTTTTCCTCTTTCCCGCCAGACTTGCAACGCGCTCTGGCTTCATTGCTCGCATCCAAAACGACTTGGGATCAATTCTGCGGACGCTCACTGCTACGCCCATGGGACAAATGACCAAGCACCATTGCCATCAAGGTATCGCAAGCGAACCGGAGCGCCCAACGTTGGAGACATCGTCGTCATGGCGCCAGAGAACGAGGCTTGGGCCGAGTACGATCAAGGCGATTACGATCCCGAGACTAATACTTGGTTGGCGGAGGACTACTACATGCAGATCGAAGGACTGACACCATGAAACCCAAGTGGACCATCGACTCGCTGCCCGACTCGGACATGACGGTCATGATGCGGCTGCCGGATAAGAGCGAGTTCCCGGTGTGGCCGGGATACCACGACGGCGAACGCTGGTGTTCGGCAAGCGCCGAAGAAGTGGAAGGCCCGGTCCTTGGCTGGATGACACTGGAAGACGCAGCCAAACAGTTGGACTGGTTCGGACCAGATTTGCCGGATGCACCGGCAGAGAAAGAGAAAGGAAGAAAGCAATGAGTGATTCAACACAACTCGGCAGCATGTCGCTGCTGATCTGTCTGTCGTGTGGCCTTCCACGGCAGAGCAGGCAGTTGAAGGAGGAGAGCAGGGAAGTGGAGCGCAGCAAGCGCGCAGCCCGTGGCGTCGTCAAGGGCAGCAAGATGTACTTCCAGCAGGAGAACGAGGACGGCGAGATCGTCGATGCCCTCGCCAACCTGAAGGAGTATCACAACTCATGGGGCCGGGAGTACGACGCCATCGCCCCGATCCCATGGCTGGGCAGGATGAAGCTGCTGCCTGCGATCAGGCACGCGCACGCCGTCGAGATCATGGAGCGTAGGGAAGCCGGCTACCAGGCGGTGAAGGACGAGTTCCGCGCGGTCTACCCTGACTGGCACGTCACCGCGCCCCAGCGCATGGGCATGCTGCATTCCGCAGCCGACTTCCCCTCGCTGGAGGAATGCATGGAGAGGATCCACGCAGACACGGTCATCACACCGCTCAGCGATTCGGAATCCTGGCGGAGGATCGCAACCATCAATCCGCAGCACGCAGCCGCAGAGGAGACGAGGAACCAGCAGGCGATTGAGCGGGCAAGGAGGGAAGCGCAAGTTGAAACCGGCCAGCGGCTCATCGCGCACTTCCGCAGGATGAACGAGGTGCTGGGTGCATCCAAGGTTCGCATCCACGAGACGCTGATCACCGGGTTGCAGGGGATCCTGGACGACATCGAAGTGTATGGTCCGCTGTTCTCGGATCAGATGTTGCTTGAGTGCGCGGCCAATGCGCGCGCCACGTTCAGCAGTATCACGGCCGACGATCTGCGCGGCGACCCGGCCTTGCAGCAGCAGGTGAACCTCAGTGCCAGCGCACTCATAGATCGATTCGGACAATTAGGAACCAGGCGTTTAGCGTAAAGAGAAAGGAATCCCATGATGCCCACAATCGATGTCATCGACTGGCTGGAATCGCTGCCGATCACCAGCTCGGTCGGCATTGGCGAAGGCGGACTGAC
>Ga0207689_10003232_pt1 | contig 14934 bp, 12 predicted proteins | sample KBSMisM52_FD_184312 | JGI IMG/M metagenome (GOLD analysis project Ga0207689, IMG submission 184312) | Miscanthus rhizosphere microbial communities from Kellogg Biological Station, Michigan, USA - KBS Miscanthus M5-2 (SPAdes) (version 2) | ecosystem: Host-associated > Plants > Roots >... | reverse complement strand
TGCGCGATTCCCCATTGTCGTGGAGAAGATCCTCGCGCCTGGCGAGTCGCTCCCCACCGACTGGCCGGTGGACGGCACGACGGGCTACGAGTTCATGACGACGCTGGAGGACGTGTACATCGATCCGGCGGGGTACGCGCAGATCGAGGCGCGCTATCGCGCGGGGCGCGACGCGTCGGACTTCCACGCCGTGTCGTACGCGTCGAAGCGCGCGGTGCTGCGCAATGCGCTGACCACGCCGCTGGTGACCGAGTCCTCCAGACCGAGCGGGGAGCCGACCACGACGACCGGCAGACCCGGCTTGGCCGCCTCCGCCGCCGCCTGGAGCGGGGGGAACTTGTCGGTGGTGGTGATCAGCGCCAGGTCGGCACCTTCGTCGACCTTGACGATGGTTCCGGTGAAGCGGCGGTTCTGCTGTTCGAGGGTGACCTCGCGCTTGCCGGAGGTCCACACCGCGTCGACGACGTGGTAGTTGGTGATGACGTTGGTGCCGCCCTGTTCGGTCGCCTTGCCGAAGCCGAACCCGGTGCCGATGCCGACCGCGGAGGTCACCCGGAAGACGCTGGGCAGCACCTTGCCCGCCACGGCCTGCGTGTCGAGGGTGTTGCCGGCCCGCTCCTCCAGCGCCTTCGTGCGGTCTTCGAGGCCACGCCGCTGTTCCTCGGCGGCGGTCTGCTGGGCCTTCAGGTCGGCGCGCAGGCGGTCGTACTTGTTGTTCATGTCCATCAGGAGGAACGTCTGCGCCACGGCCACACCGAGCAGCAGCACCACCAGCACAAGTGCGAGCGGCCCCGCCACGCTGCGACGCGGCCTGGGCTGCGGCGCGGTGAACGCCGGGAACGAACCCGTGCCCGGACTCGCGGGACCGGCGCTGATCTGACCGGCCGGGAACGAGGAGGTGGGTGCCCGGTGGCTCGGGAAACCGCTCGTCGGTCCGCTGAAGCTCGCCGGCTGGGTGCCGATCGAACCGGTCGGCGGGTCCATGCGTGGCGGTCGGGGGCCGAGGCGGCCGGTGACGTCGTCGGCCGGTTCGCCCGAGGGGGTCCGGGCAGCCGGATCGCCGGCGTCGTACCCCGTCATCGTGTCCTGTCCTCCCCATGTAGACCGGCACATCCGTACCAGTCCGCCCAACCGTAGCCAGGGTGGGCAAGCCTTCGTCTGCGCGACCGTACCCGTCTGACGGGTCCTTGTCTTCCCCGGTTCCGACACCTTCACGGCTTCTTTCCGACCTGTTGCGGATCTCGCGGTGCCCGTTTTTCGACCCGACGACGGACACGAATCGGCGCGCCGGTGCGGACCGGTCCGTCACCTACGCTGACCGGCGCCGTAACGTGGGCAGCGTGACGGTTGCACCCCCGGGCCGGCCCGGCCCCGACTCCCCCGGCGACGAGCCGATGGAGCCTGCCGCGGAGGTCCGACCGGTCGCCGAGGTCGAACCGGTCGGTCAGGTCGAATCCGCGACAGAAGACACGACGGAAGCCGACGCCGCGGCGCCCGAGCCCGTCCTGCTGCTCGCGCCCCGCGACGGCACGCCCATCCCGGTCACCACGGCCGCCGAGCTGGCCGAGGTCGCCGCCCGCTTCGCGGCGGGCACCGGCCCGGTCGCCGTCGACGCCGAACGCGCCTCCGGCTACCGCTACACCCACCGCGCATACCTGGTGCAGCTGCGCCGCGAGGGCGCCGGCACGGTCATGATCGATCCGCTGCCGCTCGACGACCTGAGCGTGCTCCAGGCGGCCATCGGCGGCACCGAGTGGGTGCTGCACGCGGCCAGCCAGGATCTGCCCTGCCTCGCGGAGCTGAACCTGCTCCCGAACCGGCTCTTCGACACCGAACTGGCCGCCCGCCTGTGCGGGTTCGAGCGGGTGGGGCTCGCCGCGCTGACGGAGAGCGTGCTCGGCTACCGGCTGGAGAAGCACCACTCGGCGGCCGACTGGTCCACCCGGCCGCTGCCGGCGTCCTGGCTCACCTACGCCGCACTCGACGTCGAGCTGCTGCTGGAGCTGCGCGAGCTGCTCGGCGCCGAGCTGGACAAGCAGGGCAAGGCCGAGTGGGCCGCGCAGGAGTTCGCCGCCCTGGCCGCCTCCGCCGGCGCCCCGCCACGCCAGCGGCCCGATCCGTGGCGGCGCACGTCCGGCATCCACCGGGTGCGCGGGGCGCGGGCGCTGTCCCGGGTGCGGGCGCTGTGGCAGGCCCGCGACCAGATCGCCGCGCGCCGCGACGTCAGCCCGGGCCGCGTCCTCGCCGACGCCGCGATCGTCGCGGCCGCCGAGTCCGATCCCAAGGACGAGCGGACGCTGCTTTCGATCACCGGCTTCGGCGGCCGCTCGGTGCGCCGGCTGGCACCGGTGTGGCTGGACGCGCTGGCGACCGCGCGAGCGCTGTCCGAGGCGGCGCTGCCGGTGACGCCGCCGGCCGAGGGCCCGCCGCCGCCGCACCGCTGGGCGGAGCGCGACCCGGTGGCGGCCGGCCGGCTGGCCCGCTGCCGCGCGGTGATCGCCGAGCTGTCGGTGACGCACCGGTTGCCGCCGGAGAACATCCTGACCCCGGACTCCGTGCGCCGGCTGGCCTGGTCGCCGCCCCGCCCGCCGACCCCGGAGGCGGTGACGGTGGTGCTGCGCGCCCTGGGCGCCCGCCCCTGGCAGACCGATCTGACGGCGACCCGCCTGGCGGCGGCCCTCGTCCCGCCCGCGCGCTGACTTCCCGCGATCTTGGACTTCGGTCGGTGCTGGAGCACGGACAGAAGTCCAAGATCGCGGAATCGGCGGTGACGGATCCCACCTTCCGGACAGGCTACCGGTCGGTAACATAGCTCCTGAGCCACGCAACCGCCCTCAGGAGGCTTTCGTGCCGCGTCCCTCTCGTGACGTCGTATTCGTCGACGGCGTCCGCACCCCGTTCGGCAAGGCGGGCGGCATGTACGCCGGCACCCGCGCCGACGACCTGGTCATCCGGTGCATCCGCGAACTGCTGCGCCGCCATCCCGAGCTGCCCCCGGAGCGGGTCGACGAGGTGGCCATCGCCGCCACCACCCAGATCGGCGACCAGGGCCTCACCATCGGCCGCACCGCCGCCCTGCTGGCCGGCCTGCCCAAGACCGTCCCCGGCTTCGCGATCGACCGCATGTGCGCGGGCGCGATGACCGCGGTCACGACGGTGGCCGGCGGGATCGCGATGGGCGCCTACGACGTCGCGATCGCCGGCGGCGTCGAGCACATGGGGCGGCACCCGATGGGCGAGGGCGTCGACCCGAACCCGCGCATCCTGGCCGAAAAGCTCGTCGACCCGTCGGCGCTGGTGATGGGCTCGACGGCGGAGAACCTGCACGACCGGTACCCGGAGATCACCCGCGAGCGGGCCGACCGGTTCGGCCTGGCCTCGCAGCAGAAGACGGCCGCTGCGTACGCCGCCGGCAAGCTGCAGCCCGACCTGGTCACCGTCGCGACCCGGGAGCCCGACGAAGGCTGGGGCCTGGCGACGACCGACGAGGCACCCCGTCCGGACACCGAGCTTTCGAAGCTCGCCACGCTGCGCACCCCGTTCCGGCCGCACGGGCGGGTCACCGCGGGCAACGCGGCGGGCCTCAACGACGGCGCGACGGCGTGTGTGCTCGCCGCCGAGGACGTCGCCGTCGAGCTCGGGCTCCCGGTCGCGATGCGGCTGGTCAGCTTCGGCTTCGTCGGCGTCGAGCCCGAGATCATGGGGATCGGCCCGATCCCGTCGACGGAGAAGGCCCTTGCCAAGGCCGGCCTCGCGATAACAGACATCGGCCTGTTCGAGCTGAACGAGGCGTTCGCCGTGCAGGTGCTCGCGTTCCTCGACCACTTCGGCATCGCCGACGACGATCCCCGGGTCAACCCGTGGGGCGGCGCGATCGCGGTCGGCCACCCACTGGCCAGCTCCGGCGTCCGGCTGATGACCCAGCTGGCCCGGCACTTCGCCGAGCACCCGGAGGTCCGCTACGGGCTGACGGCGATGTGCATCGGCATCGGCATGGGCGGCACGGTGATCTGGGAGAACCCGGCATGGGAGGGCAAGTGAGCGAGGTAATCACGAAGGCGCTGCTGCGCTTCGTCACCGTCCCGGGCCTGCCCCGGCCGGGTGCGCTGATCACGCTGGACAACGGGCACGACCACACCAAGCCCAACACGTTCGGCCCGGGCGGTCTGGCCAGCCTCGACGCGGCCCTCGACGAGGCGTTCGCCGCCGACCCGTCGTTCGTCGCCGTCACCGGCAAGCCGTTCATCTTCGCGGTAGGCGCCGACATCACCGTGATGCCCCAGGTCACGCACCGCGAGCAAGCGCTCGCCGGCGCCCGGGAGGGGCACCGGATCTTCGCGCGGCTGCGCGAGTCGAGCGTCCCGACGTTCGCGTTCGTCAACGGCGCGGCCATGGGCGGCGGCCTGGAGCTCGCGTTGCAGTGCCACTACCGCACGCTGTCCTCCGGCGCGGCGGCGCTCGCGCTGCCCGAGGTGTCGCTGGGCCTCGTCCCGGGCTGGGGCGGCACGCAGTTGCTGCCGAACCTCGTCGGGATCGCCGACGCCGCCGTGGTGATCCTGCAGAACCCGCTCACCCAGAAGACGCTCAAGCCGGCGCAGGCCCACAAGATGGGCATCAGCGACGTGCTGCTCGAGCCGGCCGACTTCCTCGAGCGCTCGCTGGAATGGGCCGCCGCCGTCGTGCGGGGCGAGATCACCGTCGAGCGCGCGGCCGTCGACACGTCGATCTGGGACGACGTGCTGGCCTTCGCCCGCGCGACGCTCGACGAGCGGCTGCACGGCGCGATGCCCTCGGCGTACCGGGCGCTGGACCTGCTCGCGACGGCCAAGGGCGGGGTGACGGCCGAGGGCCTCGCCGCCGAGACCGAGGCCATCGCCGACCTGGTGATGACCGAGGAGCTGCGCAGCGGCCTGTACGCGTTCGACCTCGTGCAGCGGCGGGCCAAGCGGCCGGCCGGCGCACCGGACAGAGGGCTGGCCCGGCCGGTCACCAAGGTCGGCATCGTCGGGGCCGGGCTGATGGCGTCGCAGCTGGCGCTGCTGTTCGCGCGCCGCCTCGAGGTGCCGGTGGTGCTCACCGACCTCGACCAGGAGCGCGTCGACAAGGGCGTCGGGTACGTCCACTCCGAGATCGACAAGCTGGTGTCCAAGGGTCGGCTCCCGGCGGGCACGGCCGCGAAACTGCGCGGCCTGGTCGCCGGGACGACCGACAAGAGTGCCTTCGCCGACGCCGATTTCGTGATCGAGGCGGTGTTCGAGGACCTGAAGATCAAGAAGCAGGTCTGGGCCGAGATCGAGGCGATCGTCAGGGACGACTGCGTGCTGGCCACCAACACCTCGTCGCTGTCGGTGACGGAGCAGGCGGCCGACCTGGCGCACCCGGAGCGCGTCGTCGGGTTCCACTTCTTCAACCCCGTCGCGGTGCTGCCGTTGCTGGAGATCGTGCACGCGGCCCGCACCGACGATGCGACCCTGGCCACCGCGGTGGCCGTGGCGGGGCAGCTGAGGAAGTCGGCGGTGCTGGTGAAGGACGCGCCGGCGTTCGTGGTGAACCGCCTGCTCACGAGGTTCCTCGGCGAGGTCTACCGGGCCATCGACGCCGGCACGCCGGTCGAGGTGGCCGACACCGCGCTCGACCCGCTCGGGCTGCCGATGCGACCGCTCGCGCTGCTGCAACTGGTGGGGCCGGCGGTGGCGCTGCACGTCGCGGAGATCATGCACACCGCCTATCCGGACCGGTACGGGGTCAGCGCCAACCTGGCGAAGCTCGTCGCCGCCGGGCGCACCAGCCTGTACGACGCCGACGGAAAGGTCGACCCGGCCGCGGTGGGGCTCCTGACCGTCGACAACGCCCCGCTGACGGCCGAGGAGGTGCGCCAGCGGGCCCTCGACGCCCTCGCGGAGGAGGCCGGGCTCATGCTGGACGAGGGCGTGGTCGCCGAGCCGCAGGACATCGACCTGTGCCTGATCCTCGGCGCCGGCTGGCCGTTCCACCTGGGCGGGATCACCCCGTACCTGGACCGGACCGGTACGTCCGAGCGGATCACCGGGCGTCGCTTCCTGCCGGTCGGGGTGGCCAGCCTGCCTGCCGTGTGACGCCTGGTGTACGCGTGAGTGGTACTCGGATGCCGCATGCCAGACATTTCGGGAATAGCTGAATAGAAGTCGCGAATCTGCCTACGCTCCCCCCTGGTCGTCGAACGGGGGGATGAGAATGATCCGCGGGCGATACCTCGCGATGGCAGTGTCCGTGCTCATCGGTGTAGCCGGGCTCGTGGTCGCCGCACCGCCGGCCACGGCCCGGTCCACCGCCTCCGTCGACTCACCAGGGGTGCCGCTGAACGTGCGCACCGGCCCCGCCCGGTGGTACCCGCGGGTCGCCCGTCTGACCGACGGCACCCCGATCGAGCCGGTGTGCCAGGTGGAGGGCGAGTACGTCGAGGGAACCGAGCGCGACACGAACCTGTGGGACCGGCTGCCCGGCGGCACGTACGTCCACGACGGGCACGTGCGGCGCAGCGGCAGCCTGCCGCGGTGCGGCGGCACCCCGTCGGCGCCGCACCTCGAGTGGACCCATCCGTTGCCCGGCTTCCCGGTGCAGGGCGGCTTCCGCACGCCCCAGCGGCCGACGCACCGCGGCGTCGACCTGATGTCGTTCCGCGGCACCCCGATCCGGGCCGCGGCCGAAGGCACCGTGGTCGAGGTGGTGTGCAACATCCAGCCCGGCGGCAGCTGCGACGTCGACGGGTCGCCGGAGTCGCGCGGCTGCGGCTGGTACGTCAAGATCGCGCATCCGGGCCACATCGCGACCCTGTATTGCCACATGGTGCGACACCCCGATGTCACGGCGGGTCAGAAAGTGGTCGCCGGGCAGGTGATCGGTTACGTCGGGACGTCCGGCCGATCGTCGTTTCCGCACCTGCACTTCGAGGTGCACGTCAACGCGCCGCCGACCTCGGATGCGACGGCTGTCGATCCGTTGTGGTTCATGGCGGCTGTCGGAGCCCCGATGCCGCGGGCCTGAAAGCCGGGTGGTCATGGCAAGCTGGACGAAAGGGCTCACTCGAGCGTTGGACGTGACGACCGGGGCTTGGTGTCCGTAATATGCCCAGGGATGCGCGAACGGGCAGTTCCGGTCGCCACCCCTTACCCAGCTGTTGAACCTGGAGGCGGTGATTGATGGGGCCCGTGCCCGCCGACCGGCCGCCCGTCCCGCACGCTCTGAAGATTCTCGTCGCCGGCGCCTTCGGTGTCGGAAAGACGACACTCGTCGGAGCCGTCAGTGAGATCGGTCCACTGAACGTGATCGGGATCCGGGAAGACGCGCCCACTCCGGTCGACCTCGGGCGGATCACCGTCAGTCACGACATCATCGTCTACCTGTTCGGCACGCCCGAACTCGATCGCCCCGGGCCGCCGCCGCCCGAGATCGAGCAGGTCTGGGTGATGTGGGACGAGATCGCCACCGGGGCGCTCGGTGCCGTGGTGCTCGCCGACATCAACCGGCTCTTCGAGTGCGCGGTGCCCGTCGACTACTTCCGCCGGCTGGGCATCCCGTTCCTCGTGGCGGTGAACTGCTTCGACGGCCGCACGCGGCACAGCGAATACGAGATCCGGGACGCCCTGGAACTCGACCCGATGGTGCCGGTGCTGCTGTGCGACGTCCGCGACCGGGGCTCGGTGAAGCGGGTGCTGGTCTCGCTCGTCGAGCACGTCATCTGGGCGCCCCGCCTGCAGTCCCTGACGCTGTTCTAACGCGCTTCGGCGATCTTGGACGCCGATCGGGGCCAGCGGCCCGACCGGCGTCCAAGATCGCGTGTAGGGCCCGGCTAGCTGGCGGGCACCGTCGCCGTCCCCGCCAGCACGGGTGTGGTGGCGGCGGCCGGCAGCCGCGCGATCACCTCGAGCCCGCCGCCGGGCCGCGCGACCGCGCTCACCGTGCCGCCGTGTGCATCGCACACGGCGCGCACGATCGACAGCCCGAGACCCGACCCGCGGGCGCCGGTGCGCTCGCGGCCGCCCCGGCGGAACGGCTCGAACAGCGCCGGGACGTCGGCCGGATCGACCTCGAACCCGGTGTTGCCGACCACCAGCCAGGAGTGCGTGGCGTCGGTGCCGGTGCGCACCCAGAGCTTGCCGTGCAGGTGGTTGTAGCGAACCGCGTTCTCGATCAGGTTGCCGGCCAACCGTTCCAGCAGGCTGGCGTCGCCGACCACCGGCGAGGCACCGAGATCGGCCTGCACCTCGATGCTGGTGCGGCGCAGTTCCGGCCCGACCGCCGACAGCGCCGACGCGGCACCGGTCGCCAGATCGGCGGGCAGCTTGCGGGCCAGCCGTCGGCCCGCCTGCGCCTCCGTACGGGCCAGCAGCAGCAGCGCCTCGACCAGTGCGTTCGCCCGAATAGAGGCGTCGCGAACCACGGTGCCCATCCGGCGGTACTCGACCACGTCGGCGTCGGCGTCGCCCAGCGTCACCTCCACCTCGGTGCGCATCACGGCGAGCGGCGTGCGCAGCTCGTGCGACGCGTTGGCGACGAAGCGCTTCTGGGTGTCGAAGGCGACCGCGATGCGGTCGAGCATCGCGTCGAACGTGTCGGCCAGCTCGGCGACCTCGTCCTCCGGGCCGGTGTAGCTGATCCGCTGGTCGAGCGTCTCGCCGGACAGCCGCCGCGCGGTCACGGTGACCCGGTGCAGCGGCCGCAGCGCCCGGCCGGCCAGCACGTATCCGCCAGCCACGCCGAAGCCCGTGGTGGCGATGAGTGCGGTCGCGCCGAATACCAACGTCTCCCGCTCGGCGTGCCGGGCCCGGTCCTGCTCCCACTTGGCGGCGTCGATCTCCGAGCCGTCCGGCTGGACGATCCGGGAGCCGGCGCCGTGCTCGTCGTCGCCGCCGATCGCCGAACCGACGATCAGCCAGGCGAGCAGGACGAGGAACGCACCGCCGACGAGCAGCAGCCCACCGGCCAGCAGCGCGAGCCGGAGCCGCAGCGTGGGGCGCAGCGTCCCACGGCGGCGCGCGTCGTAAAGCGTCATGGTCTACGCCCGCAGCCGGTATCCGGCGCCAACCACCGTCTCTATCAACGGTGGCTCGCCGAGCTTCTTGCGCAACGTCATCATCGTGACCCGCACCGTCGTGGTGAACGGGTCGGCGTTGGCGTCCCAGACCCGCTCCAGCAGCTCCTCGCTGGACACCACCCCGCCGTGCGCCTTCAGGAGCTCCTCAAGCAGGCCGAACTCCTTGCGGGTCAGGTCCAGCGGCTTGCCGCCCCGCTCGACGGTGCGCCGGCCCTGGTCGAGCACCAGGTCGGCGACCGAGAGCACCGGCGGCGCGGCCGGGGTCGCCCGCCGGCCCAGCGCCTGGACGCGCGCCACCAGCTCGTCGAACGCGAACGGCTTGGGCAGGTAGTCGTCGGCGCCGAGTTGCAGGCCCTCGACCCGTTCGGCGACGCTGCCGCTCGCGGTGAGCATCAGCACCCGGGTCAGCGCGCCGGACTCGACGAGGGCGGCGCAGATCTCGTCGCCGTGCATGCCCGGCAGGTCCCGGTCCAGGACCACGACGTCGTACCGGGTGACCATCGCCAACTCGTGGCCCTCGGTCCCGTTGTAGGAAACATCGACAGCCATGCCGTGCCGGCGCAGGCCGCGCACGATGGCGTCGGCCAGGTTGCGCTCGTCCTCGACCACCAGTACCCGCATGCGGCGATTATGGCGAGGCGCCGCACCAGCGGCCAGATCCGGCGCCCGCTGGGCGGCGCCGCCGCCCGGCCGGCCGCCAGATCCGACGCCGCCCGGCCGGCCGCCAGATCCGACGCCGCCCGGCCGGCCGCCAGATCCGACGCCGCCCGGCCGGCGGCCGGTCATCTCGCCGGGACGTGCCGCCAGATCATCGTCTCGCCGGAGCGGATGGTGCAGGCGGTGTGCGTGAGCGTGCTCTGGCAGGCCCGCTCGCCCGCCGCGTCGAAGGTTCCCAGCGGGTAGGCGACGCCGGTCGACATGTCGACCGTCGCCAGGTCCCAGCTCAGCCCACGGCCGCGGCGCAACATCGGGATCCAGTCGGCGAACTCGCGGTCGAGCAGGAGCCACCCGACGTAGGTCGCCAGCGGCCGGCCGGAGCGGGCATCGAACACGGTCACCTGGGTGGTGTCGGCTGTTCCGGCGTCGTCGTAGCCGAGGAACCGCTCGGCCGACCCCGAGATCACGTGCGGCCAGCCGATCCGGCGCAGCTCCGCGCCGGTGGCCGGGTCGATCACGCGGGTCGCGTCGGCGTCGACGAGGCAGATCCACGGACCGCAGGTGCCGGCCGGCCAGCCGTCGCCGGCCGGTATCGTCCACAGTGGACCTTCGGAGTCCGGCCCGTAGGCGGCGATCTCGCCGTACTTCCCGTCGGCGGCCGACGGCTCGCCCGGTATCGGCGACAGCGGGAACACGATCAGCAGGTTCCCGGCCGACAGCGCCGCCTGGAAGCGGTTGACGAGCACGACCCCGTCGGGCGTGTTGACCTGCAGCGACTCCGGCGGGGTCGGCGGCTCCGGTACGCCGGTGACCGTTCGCCTGCGGCCGGTGCGGTAGTCGAGGATCTCGCCCGTTCCGTCCGCGGCGACGCTGATCCGCCCGGTGATCCGGTACTGCTGGTCGTACACGGTCATGGCTCGCCGCGTCGCGGACAGCCCCACGTTCTCCCGCCACACCTGCCGACCGCTGCGCGCGTCGACGGCGACCTGTTCCTGCTCGCGGCCGTCCGGGCCGGCCGATCCGACCCCGACGACCACCGTGTCCCCGGTGAATGCCTGGAACAGCCCGTCGACACCCCAACGCAGGGCGCCGGTGGCGCGGTCCAGCGCGGCCGTCTGCCCCGGCCACATCGGCGACGTCAGCAGGATGACGTCGTTGTTCATCGTGACGAGGTTCGCGCGCGGGATCGGCTGCGACGCCACCCATCGCAGCGACCCGTCCAGGCCGTAGGCGTAGATCCGCTGGTCGCGTCCGGAGTTGACGGCGATCAGGTCGTCGGCGAGCAGGAACTCGTCGGCGCCCGTGCCGGGGATCCGCACCGGGCCGCCGAAGCGCGGCGGGCGCGGCGCCGCGGACGCACCGACACCGAACGCGGTGACGAGCAGCGCCGCCACCACGAGGAGCACGCGCAATTGGAACGGCGTGGGGCCGGACCAGCGCCGGCGCTCCCGGTCCTCGGGTGGGCGCGGGTCCGGCCGATCCAGGTCGATGAGGATCTCGGTCATGGCTTACCGGCCCGAGGCCATTGGCGTTCTGTTGCCGGCCGGCAGCTTCCAGACCCGTAGCTCGCCGTCGGAGCTGCGACAGGCGAGGTACCGGCCGGCCGCGTCGCAGTCGGCGACCGCGTCCGGCAGCACCGTGACCGCGCTGAGCCGCCCGTCGGCCAGGTCGAGCCGCCAGAGCCGGCCGTCCGGGCCGGACCGGTTGAGAAGCGGGTCGCTCCACTCCGGGCTGAGCAGCTCGGTGTCGCGCAGGGCGGCCCGCTCGGCGCCGGAGCCCAGGTCGTGCACGACGAACGTGGGCCGGCCCAGCGGCTGCGGCGGCCGCTCGAAGAGCGCGTAGCCCGGTCCGACCCGGGTCGGTCGCCCGGGCAGGCGCCAGCGCTCGACACCGGTCAGCGGGTCCAGGCCGGCGGTCTCGTTGATCGGGCCGAGGCACAGCGTCGGGCCACACGAACTGGCGGTGAAGCCGGCCATCTCCTGGCGGACGCCGCCCGGCATCGGGATCGTGTTCTGCCACAGCGGCCGCAGCCCGGGCGCGTCGAACGCGGCGAGGTGCAGGTAGCCCCGTTCGCGGCGGGTCACCAGCAGCTGGTTGCCGGCGCCGAGCACGCGGCTCAGCGGCGCGTACTGGTCGGGCACCGGCGGCTCGTAGCGGCCGGCGATCGTCCCGGTGCGCAGGTCGTACATCGTCACCGCGCCGGCGTCGAAGATCGCGAGCCAGCTCGCGTAGCCGGCGGCGTCGACGCCCGCCGCGAGGCCGACCGCCGCCGGGATCTTCAGCTCCCAGCGGACGCTGCCGGTGCTCAGGTCGACGCCGATCCAGGTGAACGGCGCCGAGGGCAGCGGGTCGAACCCGAGCGTCGCCTCCGAGCAGCCCCGGACCGGCTGCTTCATGACGACGATCGGTGCGCCGTCGACCAGCCAGATCGGTGCGCCGCGCACGTCCCAGCGCTGGGCGCCGGTGCGCGCGTCCAGCCCGAGGGTCTGGAACGGCGAGCGGGAACTGCACGAGACCGGGGCCACGACCACAGTGTCGTCGGTCGCGAGCGTCTGCGTGCGCCTGGGCGGGTCGTACTGCCAGCGCACCGCGCCGGACGCCAGGTCGTACGAGGTGATCTGGCCGCCGATGCTGGCCAGTACCGCGTCGCCGACGACCTTGGCCGGTTCGACCACGCCGGACGCGGCGAAGACCAGGCGGGCGGGCAGGGCCGGTTGGCCGCCCGCCGTGACGCCGACGCAGCAGCACGCCAGCAGGAGCAGCACGACGAGCCAGGGACTGGGCCGCGGCGGCGGCCCACCGGGGGGCCCGATCTCCAGCTCCACCGCGTCGCCGGCGGGAGCGAGCACGCCAAGGTCGATGACGACCGGACCACTCGAGCCCGCCGAACCGCGGCCCTTCACGCTCCCATTGTGCGGGGCGAACGGGCGATCCAGCGATCTGAGCGGCTAATAGATCTCGATTTGGTCGCGGTAACGTTACTTTTCGGCCACAACGGCCATGCGCGCAAGCCAGCCGGTGACGGTACGTGCGACATCCTGCGCGGTGAGTCCCAGGTCGGCGAGGATCTCCGGCCGACTGCCGTGCGGATGCCAGCCCACCTCGACGCCGAGGTCCCGCACCGGCACGTCCACGCCCGCGTCGCGCAGCGTCTTGGCGACCGCGTCGCCGACACCGCCCGCGCGCACCCCGTCCTCGACCGTCACCACGAGCCGGTGCGAGGCGGCCAACCCGACGAGTTCCACCGGCACCGGGCGCACCCACCGCGGGTCGACCACGGTGGCGCCGTAGCCCTGCTCGGCGAGGCGCGCAGCGACGTCCACAGCCACGTGCGCCATCGCCCCGACCGCCACCACCAGGACATCGGCCGCCGCGCCGGGATCACGGGCGAGCACGTCGATGCCGCCGACCGTGTCGATCGCCGGCAGGTCCGGCGGCACCGACCCGGTGGGGAACCGGACGATCGTCGGCCCGTCGTCGACCGCGACCGCCTCGCGGAGTTCGGCGCGCAGCGTCTCCGCGTCGCGCGGGGCGGCGATCCGCAGCCCCGGCACCACGCCGAAGACCGACATGTCCCAGATGCCGTAGTGGCTCGGCCCGTCCGGCCCCGTGATGCCGGCCCGGTCCAGCACGAACGTCACCGGCAGCTTGTGCATCGCGACGTCGAGCAGCACCTGGTCGAAGGCGCGGTTGAGGAACGTCGCGTAGACCGCGACGACCGGATGCAGGCCGCCGAGCGCAAGGCCCGCCGCCGAGGTCGCCGCGTGCTGTTCGGCGATCCCGACGTCGTACGCCCGCTCCGGGTACTTCTTCATGAGCTTCGCGATGCCGGTCGGCTCGGCCATGGCCGCGGTGATGCCGACGATGTCGGCCCGCTCGTCGGCGAGCGCCACCAACTCGTCGGCGAACACGCCCGTCCACTTGACCGACGACGGCGCCAGCGGCTTGCCGGTCTCCGGGTCGAACGTGCCGACGCCGTGCAGGCAGTCGGCCTCGTCGTCTTCGGCCGGGCGGTAGCCGTAGCCCTTCGTGGTGACCGCGTGCACGATGACCGGCCCGCCGAAGCCCCGGGCCCGGCGCAGCGCCGACTCCAGCGCCGGCGCGTCGTGCCCGTCGACCGGGCCGACGTACTTGATGCCGAGGTCCTCGAACAGCGCCTGCGGTGCGACGGCGTCCTTGATGCCCTTCTTGACCGCGTGCAGCGCCTCGTACAGCGGCGGGCCGACCAGCGGCGTGCGCCCCAGCGACTCCTTGACCAGGTCGAGGACCTTCTCGTAACCCGGGTTCAGGCGCAGCATCGACAGGTGCTCGGCGAGCCCGCCGATCGTCGGCGAGTAGGACCGGCCGTTGTCGTTGACGACGATCACCAGCGGGTTCTTCGCACCGGCGATGTTGTTCAGCGCCTCCCAGCACATGCCGCCGGTGAGCGCCCCGTCGCCGACCACGGCGACCACGTACCGCTTCTCGCCGCGCAGCGCGTACGCCTTGGCGAGGCCGTCGGCGTAGGACAGCGCCGTGGACGCGTGCGAGTTCTCGATGATGTCGTGCTCGCTCTCGGCCCGGCTCGGGTAGCCGGACAGGCCACCGCGCTGGCGGAGCAGTTCGAAGCCGTCCTGCCGCCCGGTGACGATCTTGTGGACGTACGCCTGGTGCCCGGTGTCGAACAGGATCCGGTCCTTGGGCGAGTCGAAGACGCGGTGCAGCGCGAGGGTGATCTCGACGGCGCCGAGGTTCGGCCCCAGGTGGCCGCCGGTGCGGGCCACCTTCCGCACGAGAAAGTCACGGATCTCGGCGGCGAGCACGCCGATCTCGTCGGCGCTGAGATCCTTGAGATCCTGCGGTCCACGGATCCGGTCGAGCAGGCGAGACGTCATGAGCGGCCAGTTTAGCCGCGCCGCCCGGACCCGCATCCCCTCGCGCACGGGACCTCCACATACTCTCCGCCCGGCGCTGCCGGGCGAAGATCGCGGAAAATGGGTGTCGAGAGCCGGCGGCCCACTCCGTCTACGGGATACCAGCGCCGACCAGGAAGGGACATCCGGCATGAAGTATCTGCTGCTGATCTATGGGAACCAGGACAAGTGGGACGCGATCCCGGCCGAGGACTGGCCCGTGGAGATCGCCAAGTACGACGCGTTCGCCACCCGGTACCGGGAGACCGGTGAGCTGTTCGGCGCCTACGGGTTGGCCGACGCGGTCAACGC
>Ga0207689_10003229_pt1 | contig 14940 bp, 17 predicted proteins | sample KBSMisM52_FD_184312 | JGI IMG/M metagenome (GOLD analysis project Ga0207689, IMG submission 184312) | Miscanthus rhizosphere microbial communities from Kellogg Biological Station, Michigan, USA - KBS Miscanthus M5-2 (SPAdes) (version 2) | ecosystem: Host-associated > Plants > Roots >... | reverse complement strand
TCGACCTCTCCCTTCAATTTAAGTTAAAAATTCCCGCTTCCGCTATCGGCACCAACAGCTGAAACAACAATATAGTTTCTACAATTCATTATTTTACAATAGCGGGCAATATTTACAGGGATGTCATAGTCGATTTTTCTGTAAACTTCTTTATTCCCTTTCACCTTTTTCATCGTAGTTCCGATCGTGCAGAAAACCACGTCGCTTTCGTCGAGGTCTACCAGTAGTGAATCTGCATCACTGAAATCAACCAGTTTTCTTTCAAGCTTAGGATGGTTCATTGTGATGGGTCTTCGTACGAGAATTCTTACTTTTCTAAAATAGTTGTCATCCAGCAAAAGGCTCAGCAACTCCCCTCCAACTAAACCCGTCGCTCCAATCAGCGTGGCTGTTCTTTCACTCATGATTTTAATGTTATTTTGTTCCGGTATGCAAATTCAATCAAATTTTTCTCTTAAACCCTATAACACGTTTGGCATTAATGTCAGGGCCAGGTATTTTTCAACGTTTTCGGATATTGAACAGCTTAAAGAACTCAGCAGTCACAACCCTATGACTATCGGGACACCACCCGCCAGGTTCATTCTAGGCGGCGGCAGCAATATTTTGTTCACAAAAGATTTTGACGGACATGTTTTGAAAAATGATATCAGGGGAATTGCAAAAATAAATGAGGACGATGAATATGTGTATGTAAGAGTTGGAGCCGGGGAGAACTGGCATCAGTTTGTTTTGTTTTGCATAAAGAATAATTGGCAGGGGATTGAAAACCTTTCACTGATACCGGGAAATGTCGGGGCTTCTCCCATGCAAAATATTGGAGCATATGGGGTAGAAATCCGCGAGCTCTTCCTTGAATTGAACGCCTTTCACGTTCATGAGAAGAGTATTCATAAATTTAACCTCAGGGATTGTCAATTTGGATACCGGGAAAGTGTCTTCAAAAAGAACCATAAAGATCAGTTTGTTATTCTTGATGTAACATATCGGCTCAATAAAACTCCGAGATTCAATACAAGTTATGGTGCCGTCGAAAAAGAATTGCAACGGATGAAAGTGCACGACCTCAGTGCAGCAGCTATATCCCAGGCGATCATCAATATTCGGACGTCAAAATTACCAGACCCTGCTGCGATTGGTAATGCGGGGAGTTTTTTTAAAAATCCATCTGTATCAAAGGAAAAGTTCGCTGCTCTGAAAACCGAATTTGAGAATATTATCGGCTTCGAAAATTCTGAAGGCTCAATTAAACTTGCTGCGGGTTGGCTAATCGAACAATGCGGCTGGAAAGGTTTTCGAAAGGGCGATGCAGGTTGCTATGACAAGCAGGCTCTTGTTCTTGTGAATTATGGAGGGGCAACAGGTGCGGAGATCTATAATTTGAGCGAAGAGATCAGGCAATCTGTAATTGAGAAATTCGGTGTCGCACTGGAAAGGGAGGTGAATATAATTAAGTAGTGAGTTCACCATGGGCATGCTTATGAGAGTGATACTTTCAGTATTCATTTTAAATTTCCTTATTGCGGAAAATATCTGTCACAACCAAGCTATACTTCTCACGCATTTCAACTTCAATTTGAAATTTTAGGACCCGGCGCATCTTCCAGTTTAAATATAGATTCCCGGTTGACAAAAAAAGAAAATGGAATTGGTTTTAAGGCTGGAATTGGAGTTACTCCTCTCAGGTGGTTGAAAGATGCCTGCAATAGTGGTTCTTTAAATAGTTTTCCTATTGGAATAAATTACCTCATTGGCCACGGTCAGCACTTATTTGAAATAGCTGGTGGAGGTGTTTTGATGTTCACTTCGGGAACGAAAGTTTATTGTACGGTCATGGAGAAAAATTTTTTTAGTGAGGATACGGAAAAATGTTGGTTTACATCGGTCGGATACAGGTTTCAGCGTTTGCATAGAAAGGGAATGACCTGCCGATTATTTGTTTCTCCTTTGTTCCAGGAAGATTTTCCCGTTAAGTTTTGGGGAGGTGGGAGTGTTGGTTATCGGTTTTAATTTTAAGTAATATTTATAACATCCTCAATGCAACAATTTATTTAACATGATTGTCATTGACCGAAAGTTAAACCTTAAAACCTGCATTATGAAGCAAACATTGCTCCTTGTCGTTCTTGGGCTCATTTTTTCTTCATCTTATTCCCAGGATAAAATTTACAGGAATAACGGAAAAATTGTCGAAGCCAAAATACTTGAGATCGGAAGTGACGAGATCAGGTACAAAGAGTTCAACAACCTCGATGGCCCCATCTACATCCTGGAGACCGATAAAATCAAGAAGATCGTCTTCGCAAATGGTACTTCACAACAATTTCATGATAATCTTAAAGACCCCGAGCGTTATGCCGGTCAATTGAAGCAAGCGATCAAATTGAATTTCTTATCTCCTCTTTATGGTTATACCGAGATTGCTTTTGAAAAGAGCACCGGCGTGGGGCGAGGCTATGAACTTTCGCTCGGAATTATTGGCCTGGGCAAATCGGAGACACTTGAGTATAACTATTCTTCACCCCAATTGGAAACCATAAAGAGAGGACAAGCAGGTGTATTCATTTCCGGCGGTTATAAATTTGGTAAGCTCCCTGACTTTCTCATTTTTGGAAAGACAAAAATGTCTCACCTGATGCAGGGCACTTATATCAAACCTATTCTTTACTTTGGTCATTATAAAGAGAACCAGGTCATAGAGAAAGCGAACAGCACTTTTGAAGTTGGAAAACAGAATGTGACATTTGGTGCATTGCAAATTGAGTTAGGCCATCAATGGGTTTTCAGCGACAAATTTTTGCTTGATCTCTATTGGGGCTTGGGGTACGGTGCCGACAATAAAGAGGAGGCATATCAATATGACCCATCATCGCCCAACTATTACTACAATGAATTTGACGGCACTACTGCTTTTAACTATGCCAATGCGAGAGCAGGGACTAGCCCGGGCTTCTCACTTACGTTTGGTCTTAAACTGGGATGGCTGATAAAATAGAACCAGGATTTACAGGATTAGAATCGATTGAGGAAATTACTGTCTAACGCATTGACGTTTCCAGCTATTGGAGTGGGCGACTGATGAGCGAAGCATCTTTTATCCTTTTAATCTTTATTAATCCCGAGAATCATGGCTCTTTCTATGCTTCCTCATCAAACTCTTCTTCATAGTTGCGACCAAGGTTGAGCATGGAGCCCATAAGGTCTTTGAATTCGATCTTTCCTTCGATCACTTTTTTACTGATCAGGGAATAGGCAGCCAGGCCATGTAGTACAAATTCCATTAGCAGGGCGGCTTCTTTATCATTTGCTCCTTTGAAATATTTTTTTACGAGAGCCTGTAGCCCATCGACTTTGTATAAATTCAGCAGCTTTTCCTCATCTTTTATGTTGAAGAAAAGATTGACATGGTTGCCTTTATCAAACCATGTAATAATGGGACGATAGGGATTTTCATCTTTCGCATCTGGTTTCCGCTTTTTTAACTGGTCGGGATTCGGGAAGTATTGAACAAATTGTGAGCGGATAGATTTATCAACCAAATTCATCGCCACCTGGTAGGGTCCCTCTTGTTCACCTTCATATACTAATTCAATTTTTCCTGTAATGGAGGGAATGATCCCAACAAGATCACTGATCCAAACTTGTGTCTGCCTTTCGTTGTTGACAATGGCTCTTCTTTCCGCAGCGCTAACTGCATTTTCAAAAGCAGAAATGGTAAGCCTTGCGCTTACACCACTTTTCTTGTCTACAAATTCACTACCCCGTGCTTCAAAAGCAACCTGTTCTATGAGTCGTTTAACAAGATCACTCACTTTTACGATTGCCTTTTGTTCATCATCCACCTCGGCCTCCTGTTCAGTGATAGCAAGCGCCGTGTCGAGATCCTTTGGATAATGTGTCAATATCTGGCTTTCGATGCGATCCTTCAATGGTGTTACAATGGCACCGCGGTTGGTATAGTCTTCTGGATTTGCCGTGAAAACAAACAATATATCCAGCGGCAATCGCAATTTGAAACCCCGGATCTGTATATCGCCCTCTTCAAGAATGTTAAACAATGCTACCTGGATCCTTGCCTGTAAGTCGGGCAGTTCATTGATTACAAAAATGCCGCGGTTGCTTTTCGGAATGATCCCATAGTGTATTACACGCTCATCGGCAAAACTCAATTTTAAATTGGCAGCTTTTATCGGGTCGACGTCACCGATCAGGTCAGCAACACTTACATCAGGCGTTGCCAGTTTTTCGGCATATCGCTCACCTCTGTGTATCCAGTGAATAGGCGTTTCATCACCGTGTGCAGCAATTTGATCAAACGAATATTTTGAAATAGGTTTCAATGGGTCATCGTTGATCTCGCTACCGGCGAACATTGGAATATATTCGTCAAGCAGATCGGTCATCTGTCTTGCCATTCTTGTCTTTGCCTGTCCCCTCAAACCAAGGAATAAGATATTATGCTTGCTCAGCAATGCTCTTTCCACGTCAGGTATCACACTGTCTTCATAGCCAATGATGCCCGGAAAAGTTATCTCGTTGTCTTTTAGTTTACGGATAAGATTTTGCCGCAATTCTTCTTTAATGCTTTTGCTTTTATAGCCACTTGCCTTTAGCTCTCCAAGCGTCTTTATGTTGTGTATTTTCATTTTTGTGTCTCAGCTTTTTCAATTTTCTATGTATCGTCGGTTGGGTCGCACTCTTGTACTGCAACAATTGTATTCTGCTTTTATTTCACGCAAAGGCGCAAAGAAGAAATACAGGAGAGGCAACATACCACTCACCGCCTTTGCAAAAACTCAGCGGCTTGGCGTGAAATCTTAATAGACGGTTTTGCGTTTCCCGCTTTCAAAATCTTTAAAAATAAATGCTCCTAGTTTATCCAATGAAGCAAAGAATGCCTTGCCGTTATTTGTTTCTGTAAACTCCTGCACAAACCGCTGCAGGTAAGGATCTGTTGCGATCATAAATGTTGTGATCGGGATCTTTAAGCGTTTACATTGCGCTGCCAGGTTCAAACAGCGACTAGTTATTTTCCTATCAAGTCCAAAACTATTTTTATAATACCTCTTTCCCATTTTCAAACAAGTTGGTTTGCCGTCTGTCACCATAAAGATTTGTTTGTTGGGATTTTTTCTTCTTCGCAAAATATCCATAGCTAATTCTAATCCGGCCACTGTGTTTGTATGATAGGGTCCTACTTGCAAGTAGGGAAGATCCTTTATTTCGACGGGCCAGGCGTCATTTCCAAATACCACTATATCCAACGTATCTTTTGGATATTTAGTCGTAATCAGTTCACTCAAGGCCATTGCCACTTTTTTTGCCGGGGTGATCCTGTCTTCTCCATACAATATCATTGAGTGGGAAATATCAATCATCAACACAGTTGAAGTTTGCGATTTAAAGTCTGTTTCCCTGATCGCCAGGTCGTCTTCCTGCATATTAAAACTTTCAATGCCATGGTTGATCTGCGCATTCCGGATCGACTCAGTGAAATCAATTTGCTCGAGCATGTCGCCAAACTGGAATGCTCTTGTTTCGGGATTTACTTCATCACCCTGTCCCGGTTTGAAGGTATGATGATCGCCTTGTTTTGTTTTCTTAAGCTTTCCAAATATTTCTTCAAGGCTTCTTTTGCGGATTCCCTGTTCGGTTTTTGGAGTGATCTTTATTTGGCCCGTTTGCTGTTCCTCGGTGATATATCCTTTTTCTTTTAGCTCATCAATGAAATCACCAATGCCGTATTCACCGTCTGTCATTTGATATTCACGATCAAGTTGGTTCAACCATTGTAAAGCTTCAGACACATCGCCGCTGGTATAAGTAAGGAGTTGCATAAACACATCCAGCAATTGTTGGAATTTTGTTTTGCCAGGCTCATTTGGATCGAATTTATTAAAATGATGTCCTATCACGGTGTTCGATGTTTGATGTTTGATGTTCGACGTTAGGTAAAAATCCTTTCGTTCGTCGAGCTTGTCCTTTAAATGTCGAGGTTTGCAAATAGTTAATAAATGCCATTATCTTATTTCCTAATACTACATTCTTTTGATACAATTCATCGAAGTTCAATTGAATTATATACTTTCTGTCTAAGCAACGATAAAGTTGCGAACGAAACTCGCCGTTTGAACCCTTTGCTATGACTAAAAAATTTTTGAACTCTGCATTCCCTGATCGTTCAAATCCTTCTGCAATACAATCCATCACTGAACCAGACGAAGCATTCATTTGATTTCTAAGCTCGAAATCCCTGGTTAAGGGCCCTTCGTTTGAGATTGCGTTGAAATCGTTAGTTTGAATTCGTGCCAATTGCCATATTTCTAAATCTTCAAATCGGGTAACAGTTGGCATAAAAACAAATTTTTATAGTAATAACCTCGAACTTCAAACACAGAGCTTCGAACCGCAAAGGCAATTTACAATTTTTATGGCTGTCAGTGTTGGTTTAACAACAACTTAAGAATGGAAAAGTTGCGTGCTTTGATAGTAGAGAAAAAATCTTTATCCGTTTACATTCTCGAAAAGGCAGACACCCGTCCACGGGAATTGGTCCCTGCGACCTTCAGGTTCAGGTATAGCGGCGACTTGCAACATTTGTTCATTTAGCCGGTTCAATGAAGCAGCTGTTTTCAACCCTGATTTTGACTCAAGACTCTTCCATCCGAATGGCAGAAAGAATTTTTCGCCTTCTTCCGGGGCAAATTGAAACACTGCACCACTGCCTCCAAGCGCTGGTCCCATTCTTTCCTGTATCATTCTTAGTAGTGCCGGTGAAACCATGTCAAACACCCATCGCTTGAAATTTTTTTGTAAGGACAGGTCAGTAGCAAGGGAACCAACCTGTGTGCTTGTAAGGTAAATGATCAGCCCCTCCGTCAAGACAAGGATCTTTTCGGCTTTGCTATTCAATTTCTTGAATAACTCGATTCTTGCTTTTTGATCGGCTAGGTCAGATTTGATCCTTATTAAATTGCATCGGGGTGCCTCATTGTTCAAAACTTTTTCTTTTTCTTCAATGATTCCGGGAAGATCAACTTCTACCCACTGAAGTGATGAAGGCAGATCCATCCGGTAGGGTCGGGCATCAAGTCCAGCGGCCAGGTTAAGGACCATATCATAGCCTTCCAGTACATGACGCATTACAAACTCATCAAATAAAAATGTCCTTGCTATGAACGACCAGCTGTTGTCTCTGCCGAATCCGATAGCGTTGGCGATCTGCTCTCCCTTCTTCCCCGCCAGCTTCCTTGCAAACGGGTCATGAAAAACTGCATCAGGTCTTTCACTTTCTTCAGCCCTGAAAATAGCAACCCATCTTGCCGTGTCAGAAATATTTTCAACTAAAGAAGACATTCGTTTTCGCCATTTAATAATCAAAGTTCCGGTTTATTTAAATTGAAAAACAAACTATATTGTGCGCTTTTTACGTTTTTTTGTTTGACCTTTCACGATTGTCGCACCATAATCATTAAATACCAAAACAATGTTTTTACATCATGTTTACTTCTGGTTAAAGAATGGAGATAATGAGCAAGACAAGACAAAACTGATCGATGGATTAAAAAAACTTTCGAAAGTAAACACCATTAGAAAATTTTATATCGGTGTACCCGCGGCTACCAACCGCGATGTAATTGAAAGATCGTACTCTGTTTCCTGGCTTTTATTTTTTGATAACCCTGCTGACCAGGATAACTATCAAACTGACCCGATTCATTTAAAATTTGTTGAAGAGTGCTCCATGCTTTGGAAGAAAGTGGTTGTATATGACTCGGTGGATGTGTAAGAAAGTATTTGGCTGAGACGCTTACCCGAGACTATCTTTTATTGTGTCTCGCAAAAGCCGCGAGAATTTTTGCGGTTCGTCGTAATGGGGCATATGAGCAGAATTGTCAAACGTGGTGAATGTTTTCGTTGCAGCGTGGAGATGGTTAAAGTAATTCACGGAAATTTGATACGGGGCGATGGCATCTTGTTTACCCTGCACAAAATGGACCGGGACGTCAATACTGCTGATCCTGTGAAACAGGTTAAGTGTATTGAACTCGGGAAGCAAGGCATTTTGACAAAACTCCATTCCTTTTAGGGTTTTGGGTATGTCGCTTAACCGGTACGCTTTACTAGAGATCATGTTTGAGATCGTCGAGATCAACAATTGATTGTAACTGGTGCCCGCTTTTATCCCACCTAAATTAGTAAGTAGTTTAGCTCGCTTCTGAAATTGTTTAGCATTGCTGACCGGATTTTTATGCAGGTCAATAACTTGCTTTAACAGGGTTACTTTGTTTTTTTCGGTGGCTTTCGAGATCGCAAACTCAATAGCATACTTATTAGCCGTTGGAATGTCAATGTCCAAACCGACTAAAAACAAACGATCAAAAATACTTTCGTCCCTTGACGCTGCCATAAGCCCCAATGTTGCTCCTTGTGAATATCCGGCAATGACCGCCTTTTTCTTTTGATATTTCCCCAGCAGGTATTTAGTACAACAAATGATATCATCAGTCAATTGCGAAAAATTAATAGTTTTTGGATCTGTTTTTTTGTCGAAAGATTTTCCACAAGCCCTCTGGTCCCAGTAGGCGACTAAGTAATCGGTTTCAAGATGCAAGTTTTTTTCCATTGCTTTAGCTTCGGGAATCATAGGGAAACCCGGCCCCGCCTGCACATGAATGATAAGAGGTGAATCTAAACTTTTTCCGCGGACGAGAATCCATTGCTCCGAATCGTTGATCTCTACTTTTTCCAGCTTGTCCATCTTCATAAAAAATTTTGAGGGCAAAGAGATGCCGTCGGAAATGGAAAATCGTTAGCGGTTGTTAAAAAGTTGCTTTTGCTTTTTTAGGCCTGCAAGATGATGGGAGTGATCTCTAAGTGAGAAACGAGCTGGTACTTCCCTTCCTTTCTTTGCCATAAGACCATTCCACCTGCTCGATTATGTTTTTTGTAGAAGCTCGATCCTGTTACCAAAGGCGTCGAAAAATGAAAATCGCTTTTGACCGGGAGTTTGTATCTCGTCCTTCAAACTTACTCCTCCCGCGACGAAATAATTTCTGGATTCGTCCAGGTTTGATACTTCAAAAGCTGGATGTCTTTTTGAATTGTTCACCTCATTTTCTATCCCGATGTGAGGTTGTATGTCTGCAATCTTGTACCAAAGGTCGCCATTAGCAATCAACGATCCTGGCTTTGCAGTTTCAGACAACCCAATGATGTCGCTATAAAAATGCCTTGCCTCATTCTCTTTTCCTTTTGGGATGCAAATTTGAATATGATCGAGCCGTTTAAAATCTATCATATCTTATGTTACATTCTTAAAACCGTCGATAATGAAGGTTTGCGATCAAGGTTTTTAACGTTGGACAGCCCATGCAAGACCGTCAGGTACTCCTCCAACATCAATGTGACCGGTGACCTCTAAAGTTTTAAGATCGACAATGGCCACATAATTATCCGGTGAGCAGGCAACAAAGGCACGTGAACCATCCGGATCCATAAGAATACCCGCTGCACCCTTGCCAACTTTTAATCGCTTTAATTCTTTGCGTATCTGTACGTCATAGATCGTGAGCTCCCCTGTTCGGAGACTTGCGATGAATGCCATCTTGCCGTCTGTTGTAAACTTCAGCCTGTTGGCACCGAAAACTTTTGCATCGATTTTCGTGGTTAATTTTTTTGCCGCAAGGTCAACGATAGAGATCATTCCGTCATCAGAGGATGCAGTCCATAATTCACCGTTGTCAGGGGTCACGTCAAACCCCTCGGAGCCTCTGCTAACGGCGACAATTGTTTGGGACCAATCTTCACGTGGTCGGGCATTTGATGGCGCCGACGGTCCAGGTTGGATTAATGTATCAACAAGAATACTAATGGTTCCAGATGAAATGTTTGTTGTGTAAATTCTTTTTCCATCATCAGTAACATGGATCATGTGCGTCCTGTCCTGGCCCGTTCCCATGCTCCAGTCGAGTTTTCGAGTTGCAGGATCGTAACTGCCAACAGCTTTTGAGCCTTCCGCTGAGAACCATACTTTCCCGTTGACAAATGTCAGTCCATGAGGGCCAAACAATGGTCTTGTATCAATATTCGTCAGAGGCTTTTTAGCAACAAGGTCAATGACATTGAGCTCGTGTAAACTGCCACCGCCATAAATGGAAACATACGCAATCTTTCCATCGGTCGACGCGATCACTTCGTGTGGATCACTTCCAACGGGAATACGAGCGACGACCTTCAACGAGACAGGATCAACAATTGCTAACGTATGATCCGCTTTCGAAAGTGCAAGTATTGATCCGCGTGGTGAAGTCTGGGCATCGCACATTGTTGTTAAAAACGCCAGTGTGGGCAAGAAGAGTTTTAATGTAACAAGTTGCAAAGTTTGATACCGTAAATTTTTCATAACCTGAATATTTATCGGATGATGAACTTAAAAATTTATTTAACGCGGTTGTACTTTTTCAAAATTTTAATCACTGCATCATGTGGCAAACCATAAACTGTATTGTCATTAATTCCTTTTGTCGTAGTGCCGGCAACTAGCGCATTGATGATCGCTTCTTCCGTTGACTGTATTGTGGCATTGAATAACGCTCCCATCTGATCATTTGAAAACATCGTTGCGGTCGTTTCTTTTGTGCGACTGAATGAGTTTTTATTTGCCGTGGAAAAAGCGATAAAAATATCTCCTGATCCGTTGCCACCAATACCGCCTACTTTCCCAATTCCAAGTGAGACTCTTTGGGCGATTCGTTTTAATTGATGCGGGAGTAGTGGCGCATCTGTGGCCACAACAACGATAATGGAACCCTGTTCTGACCACTCGTTCTTTCCTCGATAGGCATCAGTGCTACTAATGGCCGATGGCTCATCATAAATTTTAATATTCAATGTGTCGGCAAGTTCCTTTCCTACAGGTACTCCGGCAATGGTCAATTGTGATTTAATTCCAAAATTGGATTGGACCAGGACGCCCACCGTATATCCACCTAATTTTTTATCAATAACCCTTGATGAAGTCCCGATACCACCTTTAAAACCAAGGCAGATCATCCCTGTTCCTCCACCTACTGCTCCTTCTGCCACAAGTCCGGAAGATGCTTTTTCCATAGCCTGCCATACGTGCTCAGGTTTCACATGAAAGCCGTTAATATCATTTAACACTCCATCCCAGGTTTCTGCGACTACGGGATAAGAGTACCAAAACAATCCCTGGCTCGTATCATAATATTTGTGTTCATCCATCCATTTCAGGGCTGCGTCCCTAACAGTTCCCACACTACTTGTGTTTGTAATCAAGATGGGGGTTTCCAAAAAACCTGACTCTGTAATCCAGTGAGTGCCCGTCATGTCACCATTCCCATTCAGCGTATGCCAATTGGCAAAAACCGGTGAATATTTTTTACCGGTGGGAAAAATTGCTGTGACGCCTGTTCGAACCGGGCCGTTTCCCTTTTCTAATTTTCCGGTGCCTTCGATCAGTGTAGTATGACCCACTTCAACACCGGAAACATCTGTGATGGCATTATATTTTCCCGGAGTTCCGTCAAAGGGGATCCCGATGTCTCTTGCTCTTGCTTTTTTTTCCTGCGAAAAACTTGTTGCTGATACTGCCATGAAAAAAAGTATAAAGATGAATTTCATTGGTGTCAGTTAGGTGAGAGATCAATTCTCTTCAAGCTCATCCTTTGATGGAAGTTTTGGAAAACTATGATGAGGTTCAGTTTGATACCAATACACGACCGAACTGATATCCGATTGCTGAACTAGATATCGCCCATCGCCTCTCCATCCCAGGTCCTGTATGGTAATCTTTAAGGTTTTTTCAAAGCGAACCGGGTCCATGATGTGCCACCGATACAAGCCAAAACGCTGCATTATATTATAATGTCCATCGCCACGGATCACTTGCGGCAGCCCGGTGTATGCAGTTGAAAATTCAGTGTAATTAGTTGTTTCAGCACCCGCATCGTTTTTCTTTCGGGTATCAAAATCATATGAGCCGCAAAAATAATCTTCCGTGCCAGTGCCATTGATTGTAGGGAATTGTGTATCTCCATCCATGTAAAATTTTATTTCCCCTTCGCCCCACCAGCCATTATTGTGAACTCCCCATGCAAGATAGGTTCCCACATATTGCCCCTTTCCCTGGATGCTATCAACTAAAGCGCATACACCATTTTTTACCGGGTTACTTCTTCTGAACTGTGCATGAAAATAAGCAGCGTCATCAGGAACGGCAGTTAGAGTATAATCCAACTGGTAGTATAAGGTCATGCTTTCGGTATTGATATTTGTCATTGTTATTTTGCACTTTTTTCTGAATGGCATTACCCAGTAACAATTAAAGGCGCTGCCTGGATTGACAGTCACCATAAGGGAATTGAGGTGTGCATAAGAGCTCCAGCCGGCACCAAAAAAAGCACCTACCGGTACTTCAACGGAAGGCTCCGGTTCATCATCCCAATAAAACCGAAGAATAGAATGTCTCCAATTGCCGGTAGGGGTCATCCAAATATGTTGTATGGCTCCTGAACCTGTGATCTCAGCCATGGTAAATGTTTCTTTAGGCTTGATGACTACAAACGGATTCACTTTCCATCCTTGTCCCAACTCCCTTGCAGCATAATGTGCGCTGCCATTTTCAAGAGTTGCCATGCCACCTTTACCGGGTTCACCGGTTGGATTTTCGGGACTGATAGATCTTGTTTTTGCATTACTTAATAGAAAAAGATTCCCGGGGTTCATGTCTAGTCCATTGAATCCCGAAGTTTTTTGAGCATTTGTAATGGAAGAAATAAAAATAATGAAGTAAAAAAATTTTCTCATACAGTGGTTTTGAATGAGAAAAGTTACTGAATAATTTTTCAATTATCAGTAAGGCAAATGAAAGACTTCAGCTGTATTCTGACAGCCATTTTATTTTTTGAAGGAGCAGATTTGATTGTTGTACCCGAATAAGATATTCCTGGTGGGAGGCGTTGAATCCCTCACACCTCAGTTTAAGTTCCACTCCTTCGCCAGCAAGGATCAACTCATACGTGGTAACCAGGTAAGTCGATGTATTTTCTTCCCGAAAACCAAATTGCAAAAGCATGCCGGGGATGGATTGCAGAACTTCTCCAATATTAACCGGTTTGGAGCCGCTGTCAATAAAGATGGAACTTCCCTCTGTCCAATCAGAATTTATGTTACCGTCAAGAAAATATTGATTGATGTAATCAGGGCCAGTGAGCACTTTCCACACCTTGCTTGGCAAAGCATGGACAGTGATCTGTTGCTGCAGGTTGGTTTTCGACATGTTGTTGGCTGGATTCACCAATAAACGCAACATTTATTTTTTTAAATATTAAGGAAATGCTAAATGGTGGCATTCCCTTCTCACATACTATTGTACGAGGAATCGGGAAAGAATGTTACAGGTCTGGGCGAAAATCTGTTCATCTTAATGAAAAATTCATCAATAATACCGGGCCAAAAACTCACATCCCGATTTTCATTTACATTTGCACACTTATGACTATAGAAAAAATAAATGATATGCGGTCCCGCGTTGCCGGGATAAGGAGGTTTCTTTGACGTCGATAACCGCAAAATGAAGGTTGCCGAGGAAAAGCAGCTTTCATTAAGCTCCGGGTTCTGGGATGACAACAAAAGAGCTACGGAGATTCTTAAGAACATTCAGCAGAATGATTACTGGGTGAAGTTGTATGAGGCGACAGAGTCTGCTGTCGAAGATTTTGTTGTACTATTCGATTTCTGGAAAGCAGGAGATGCGACCGAAGAAGAAACAAAGGAAAATTATGAAAAGGCGCTTCAAAAGATCGACGACGCGGAGTTTAAGAGTACGCTAAATCAGCCTGAAGATGAATTGCCTGCCGTGTTGCAGATCAATTCGGGAGCGGGTGGAACAGAAAGCCAGGATTGGGCGGAGATGCTTGCACGTATGTACAGGATGTATGGGGAAAAGCAGGGATGGAAAGTTACCGAGCTCGACTGGGTGTGGGGTGATGGAGCAGGGATCAAGACCTGTACACTGCAATTTGATGGTCCGTTTGCCTATGGTTTCTTGAAAGCCGAAAGTGGTGTACATCGGCTGGTCCGTATTTCTCCATTCGATAGCAATGCAAGGCGGCACACTTCATTTGCTTCAATTTTTGTATACCCGCTGGTTGATGATACTATTAATATTGAGATCAAAGACGCGGATGTAAAAATGGATACAGCCCGGAGTGGTGGCGCCGGTGGTCAGAACGTAAATAAAGTCGAAACGAAGGTTATGCTGACGCATATTCCAACCGGTATTGTGGTGGTCTGTCAAACGGAGCGATCACAGCTTGGCAATCGTGAAAAGGCGATGCAGATGCTCAAAAGCCGCTTATATGAAGAAGAACTGCGCAAACGTGAGGAGGTGAAGAACGCAGCGAATGCCAGCAAGAAAAAGATAGAGTGGGGGAGCCAGATACGCAGCTATGTTTTTCATCCTTATAAAATGATCAAGGATCACCGTACAGACTTTGAAACAGGGAATATACAACCGGTGATGGACGGCGAGCTTGACGGATTTATAAAAGCCTATTTAATGCAAGCTAAAGAAACTGTTTAAGGACGTTAGTTTCCAATCATGAAAGAATAATTTCAGCAATGACGCAAGACACATAACCTCTATTGCGTCTTTAATGTCCATTTAGCGTGTTCCACGCGGTGCGTGTAACCATTTAAGCCCTTCATCGTTTTATTAATGAATGAAGCGGTTAATTTTAGTTAGTTTTTTCGGCAGCTTTTTTTTGCCCGCGAGAAGCCCGGCCCGAAACGCAGTGGGGTCGACGTGAGACAGGTCAAAAAATTCTCGATTGTTTCCATCGTGGCGACGGCTGTCGCATTCATCGCGAGCTTCACACCGGGCGCGCACGCCGCGGGCCTGAAGCGGCCGACCGT
>Ga0207689_10003223_pt1 | contig 14947 bp, 9 predicted proteins | sample KBSMisM52_FD_184312 | JGI IMG/M metagenome (GOLD analysis project Ga0207689, IMG submission 184312) | Miscanthus rhizosphere microbial communities from Kellogg Biological Station, Michigan, USA - KBS Miscanthus M5-2 (SPAdes) (version 2) | ecosystem: Host-associated > Plants > Roots > Rhizosphere... | reverse complement strand
AAAGAGTTAGTCGGAAAATTGAATCGCCTATACGTCCACGCAATTCCGCGGTGCGGACGATTCGAACTATGCGCACTACCTGTGGAATCCGTAATGGCTTGGCCGCCGCGAGTTCTAGCCAAAGCTCTCGGACGTCAGTAGAACCAGAGCGCGGAGTGACCGCGCGAACGGCACCGGCTCGTAGCGCAACTTTGGGACTGTTATTTGGACGATCGGTAGCGCCAACGCAACGACGCGCGAGGGGTTGGCCTCGACACTGCGCAGGCGATCTTCGACAGCATCTAGAGAAGATTCGGCAGCCCGAGGCCGTGGCGCATAGGGAGATGCGACGCCATCAACATCAAGGCGAGATCGCTATAGGTGGAGGAAGAGCGCACTCGCTCTCCGAGGTTATGCGAACGTCGCTCAAGGAGCCTGTCAAGAACGACCAACCGGCACCCGCAGCATCGACGCGGTCGACTGGCCCGCGACGGCGCCCCCAACGAGGGGGGTCAGCCGAGAATCGTTGAGGCCTAAGAGACCTTAGACTTCGCGGCAGCTGTTCACGCTAGCAGCCGCTCGGCCGAATTCTCTCCTCGCGTCTTAGGTTGAGAGAGGGCTTTGAGGACCTGATGACTAGCGCAATCCGGGAGGCTTCGAGTCGCCGGACAAGAACCCGTTATGCCGCCATCTTGTGAGCTTCTGCCAGACTCGCGTGCGACAGCGAAACTGCCGGGGTACGCTCATGACGGAAGCTGGCTGGAGGCACTCCGAATGCCCTTTTGAACGCCCGATAGAAGGAAGGCTCCGAGTCGTAACCGATCTGTTCCGTGATCGCGGCGATCGTCTGACTCCCGGTACCGAGCATGTGCGCGGCGAGGTACATCCGCCAGGCGGAGAGATAGTTCATAGGAGATTGGCCCAGTGCGTGCGCGAACCGCGCGGCCAGCGCCGAGCGCGAAAGCGCTACTTCACGACCGAGCTCCACCACAGTCCAGGGATGGGCGGGCCGTGCGTGCATCAGCGTCAACGCGCGCCCTACATACGGATCCCGGAAGCCGGACAGCCAGCCTTTTTCATCTGGCGGCAATGTATCGATGTGGCGCCGCAATGCTTCTACAAAGAGGACCTCGGCCAGCTTGGCCACAACGGTCGCCAATCCGGCGGACGGAGTGACCGACTCCTCTACTGTGGAGCGCAGCGCCGATTCGACCCATGATGACGCTGGCCCTTTCTGCGCATGGAACTTGAGGATTCGCGGCAAAGCGAGAAGCAAGGGTTCGAAGAGACGCGTGTCGCAGGCAAGAAAGCCACATAACGCCCGTGTTGCTTCACCGCCTCCGCCATGCACCACGCGATGTATGACCGCGTCAGCGGCGGAAGGCTTCAACAGCTGCGCGATGGGCACGGCATGGAGATCCGGTGCGCTCGCTACTACATGTGCATCTCCTCTCGGAAACAGGACCAAGTCACCGGCTTCCAGCCGGACGGGCGCCAGCCCCGGTACCGTGGCGAGGCAGCTACCTTGGGTAACGAGATGATAGTAGACGAGGTGCTTGGCATCCGGCATATAGTCAGCGCAGTCCCCGGAATCAGATCCGGCGAGCACGCTCCAAGGCGCCGTGAACTCCGCGCGGAGAAACACCGCCCCTGTGAGGTGGATAACACGAAGCACGTCGGAGAGAGCATCCATATGCTATTCCTATCCCCAGGGGGCTCTGCGGACACGAGAGCCCTCTTTGTCTGACCTTGCAGCCTAGCAAGGACTTGTATTGCTCGGATTTCAACATCGTGGGATTTTTGTTTCATGTGTTTCACCGCCCGAGGATATGGACGTGGGCCGACTTATCCGCGTCTTACATTAGCGGCCGGCCAACAAGCGGTGGCTCCGGCGAGGCTAGCCGAGCAACCGCTTGGCCTCGCGGGCATGCAGCAAAAAATAGCCCTGTGCATATGGGCAGCTGCGTCCTATGCGCGCCTCGAGAAACTGCTGCAGCAGCGAAGCGAGCGAGGATTCAGTGGTGATGACGTAGATCGGAGCCTCCTTGCCCGGCATTTGATGCACATTCACGAAGGGCGTCGCGACACCCTGACCCACCAGATGGATCTTGAGGGACGCTTCGATATCCCGGGGACTTGCGAAATCATTCACGAGACCAAGCGATATCGGGGCTGTGCAAGTCGGTAGAGGACTCAGCGTCCAGAGTGACCAGTACATCGCTTGCGAACGTGCCGCACTGACGCTGAGGTCGTTCCGAACAGGCGCTCACTGCCCGTGGGTGCCGCACAAGGTGGCTGCTTGCTCGGGAGGGCACTTCACGGAGCCGTACGAGCAAAATACGCAGCAATGGTTGGGTTTGGGCTGCAGCAGGGCCTTACAGCTCTCACATTCGTAGTAAAACTGGCATGCGTCGGTGGGCATGGTCTCCTCCCTCGCGAAGCCACAGCGCGGGCACGTCACTACAGATTTGAGAGTAATTGCGAGCATCTCCAGATGCCTTACCTCATCGCAGAATGGCAAAGCAAATCGCGCCAAGCTCTGCGGTCAGGCGTAGCATAGATGCCGTACCAAGGTACGGGATCAAGGGGGGGATCATGGCGGAGGAGTTGACTATTGGGTTATTGGCACGCGCAGCGGACGTCAACGTCGAAACTATTCGTTACTATCAGCGCCGCGGATTGCTGGAGGAGCCAGCAAGACCTCTACACGGCCGGCGACGTTACTCCGGCGTGGCGGTCAGACGAGTGCGCTTCATCAAACGAGCGCAGCAGCTCGGGTTCACTTTGGAAGAGGTCAAGAGCCTGCTGCGCCTGGAGGATGGGCAGAGCTGTCGGGAGACTCGTGTACTCGCCGAGCAGAAACTGAGAGCTATCGAAGCGCGCCTAGCCGATCTTACTCGCGTGCGCAATGTGCTCAAGGAATTGATCACCGAATGCGGCGGCCGCAAACGGCCGCGCTCGTGTCCGATCATCGCGACTCTGTCCGGATGAGGCGAGTCTATGCGGCTCGGTCAGTCCGCGGATTCACCCCGCCTCGGAACGAGTGCTCTTGACCGATTGCGGATTGCGACTAGCGGACTAAGTAGTACGCATCGCTCGACAGCGATAAGTCGATATTCGCTGCCCAGACTTTTTGGTGATTGGTATTTCAGCGGTGCGCGGATCCGCGCAATGGATGGAGCCCGCCACAACAAGATGCCTCATTCACGGCTTGCTTCTTCAGCCCAAAGTGGGTGCGCTCGCGACAACAGCCAATAGGATATGGCAATGCAAAGTACCACGACGGCGGCTTCAGCTCCCAACGCGCCCCAATGGATACCAACGGATACGGCTCCTTCCAATGCGGGAGGCGCTACGAACAGCGAGCGCCCCAGCGCAACCCAGTCTCCTCCCGCAAAGAGTGCCTTGAACGGGGGAAAGAGCATCTCAAGCAACAAAATTGAAGCGCCCGGCCCCAATAGGAAATACTTTGGGATAGATAGGTCCATTCAAATCCTCAAGGGTTCGCCTCACGGATGAGCGATTAGCTGTCGTCGTGCAGGCGAATGGTCGATTTCCGAATGCGCGATAGTCCAAGGACCCCCGCTCACCAGTCATCGCAGCTCGCTACTAGACTTTGCAGCTTCCGTTCCCGAATTGAGAAGAGCGAAAACGAACCGAACAACTCCATGATCTGCAGTGGGATTGCTGCGATTGACGACAGTCTCGAGCCAAGCCATTGGGGCATTTCGCCCACCAACTTTTGGTGAGGTGCCCCAATATTATTTATTGTTGCTGGCTCGACAGCTGAAACTTCGCGATGCGGTAGCGCAATGTGTCGCGCGAGATGCCGAGAATTCTGGCGGCCTTGCTTACGTTCCAGTTCGTCTTTTCCAGTGCGCTGAGAAGGGCTTCTCGTTCGACTGCAGCTAGGCTTGTATCGTCCGTGGAGACAGTGGCGTTGGATGACGACGAGCGCGGCGCCGCAAAGATGTTTAGTGCATCGATGAGCGAATCTGGGCTCATGAGTACCGCGTGCTCAACTACATTGCGCAGCTCTCTTACATTACCAGGCCAGTGATGCCGAAGCAGTCGGCTTTCAACTTCAGCGGAGAGACGCAGCCCGTTCTTGCCATAGCGTCGCGCGTGCAACGCCAGGAAGTGATTCGCAAGCAGCAAGATGTCGGCACCGCGATTCCGCAGCGCCGGGACCGTGATGTGCACGATGCGCAAGCGAAACAGCAGGTCCGAGCGAAAACGCCCCGCGACAACGAGCTCTTCGAGGGGCTGGTTCGTCGCCGCGATGATGCGCACATTCACAGCGCTGTCGCGTACGCTGCCAATGCGTCTCACCGTCTTGTCTTCGAGGAGCTTGAGCAGCTTGCTCTGCGATTGCGGCTCCATGTCGCCGATCTCATCAAGAAACAGTGTGCCGCCGTCCGCAGTCTCAATCAGACCGAGCTTACGGGAATGCGCGTCGGTAAAGGCTCCCCGCTCGTAACCAAACAGTTCGGACTCCAGCAGCGAGCCAGGAATTGAGGCGCAGTTAATCTCCACGAAAGGCTTGTCTCGGCGCGGTCCGTTGAAGTGCAACGCCCGAGCGACTAATTCCTTGCCGCTGCCGGTCTCGCCGGTGATCAGCACGGCGGGTGCATCCGTGTCGCGCAGATTCTGCTCGGCCGCAATGATTCGCTTGATCGTGTCGCGCAAGCCCGTTATCGCATCGGACTCGCCAATCAGTTTCTCAAATCCACTTTCGCGGGCGTCGCGCGCCCTGTAATACGACAACGTGTGGGCTTGGCGCTCCTCGCCCATCGCCTTCTCCAGCAACAGACGCAGCTTTGACATGGATAGAGGCTTGGTGAGGAAATCATAAGCCCCTGCCTTCATCGCGTTTACCGCCAGCTCGACATTGCCGTGACCGGTGATGATCATTACCTTGATAGTAGAATCGATCGCACGTATGGTTTCCAAACACTCCAACCCGCTCATCCCGGGCAGATTGAAATCCAGCAGAATCGCTTCGGGTTTGAACACTTCCAATTGAGCGATGCCATCTTCCGCCGTTTCTGCAATCTTGACGTCGTAGCCCACCCGACTAAGGAAGAGTTTAATGTTCTTCGCGAGAATTGCTTCGTCTTCTATAATCAGCACACCATAGCCCATCGCTGTGTCCTACACCGTTGGCAGCATGAGCTCGACGGTCGTGCCGTTGCCCGGAGAGCTGATGATTCTGATTCGCCCGTTGAACCGCTCGACAATGCGCTTCGCAATCGGGAGGCCAAGGCCCACGCCGTTGGTCTTCGTTGTATGGAAGGGCTTGAACGCCAACCTAAGTTGTTCGGGGCTCATGCCCGGCCCATCGTCCTGGATACTGAGCCGGAGACACCGATGAGTCCTATCCATCGCGCTTTTGATGACGATTCGGCCGTCGTGCTGAATTGCCTCCATCGCATTCGTGATGACGCTATGGATAACCTGATCGATGAGCAGCGGATCAGCGCGTAGCGGAGGCAAGTCAGCGGGAATTTCAGTGCTGCAGGCAATGCCGCGACGTTCGAGCTCTCGGGAAAAGTGGAGCAGATTCTCGGCGACGGCCGCGTGCAGCGAAATGGATTCCGCCTTGTCCGGTGTGGGCTGTGCATACGCCAACATGCTTCGGATCCATTGTTCAACTCTATCCACCTGCGAGATGATGTCGTGCACGGCTTCACCCGCATTCTTGCTATCGCTTCCCGGAATCAGCTCCGCGGACGAGCGGATCACCGCCAACGGATTGCGTATTCCATGGGCGACAGCAGAAGCCATCTCGCCGACGATCCCGAGCCGTTCGGCTTCTACCAACCGCTCTTGCTGAGCCACGATGATGTTGTCCGCGCGTCGAACAAGAGAGAACAACGCGGCATACAGCAGCGCGCCGGCGATGAGCGCACCGAACCATATCACGCGGCGACCAGTCTGGATGGCCTCAAACAGGGCGTGCGGAGTGCGGTAGAGCTCGACAACTCCTACCACGTGCCGCTTGGTGTCGTCCCAGACGGGCAAATAGATCTCGACGAAGTAGGCGGATCGGTTCTGCAAATTCTCATGTTCCGCCTTGGTTGGCTCGGGATCAGGACCCGATTCGACTTCGGTGCGTCCGCTTAGCGCCGAGTCGAGCTCCGGATTGTCCGAAAAAGAACGGCCCACCAGCGTTGGGTCGCTGGACCACAGGATGCGATGCTCAGGTGAATAGAGGTTCACGCGCAACACATCGGGCAGCGCGGCAAAATGCTGGAGCAATTCTTTGAGCTTGGTGGCCTGTTCCAGCTCAGGCCCTTCCTTCGCCGTGCTCTCGAAATGGAGCGAAGCCCGTTCGACATCGATGATGTTCTGCACGAACTGGGTCGTAAGGGCGCCTTCCTGACCCAGCATGCGGTTGGTGAAGAGAATGGAGAGTAGTTCTGCGCAGGTGACGCTCAGCAGAACTATGGCGATCAAGCCCACCACCGCAAACCAACGACTAAGCCTAAACGGCGTTGCGCTGAGGATTCTGCTGAATGAGTGAAGCATTCGATACTTTCTTTGAGCTGTGTTCCGCGAAGCATAGCAAAGACTTATGTGACCGACGGACTGGCGGTTTGCGTGGTCGTCTGGCGATGACATGCTCGCGGCGGATCAGCGTCAAAGGAAATAGAGACGTTCTTGCGCGAAGTAGATTGATTTGGCCTTTGGTCGCTTGGATTTAGCTTTGGTCCTTGGGGTTTCAAGGCTTCTACACCGCGGGAGCGGCGTGAAGCTAAAGATGACCATGAAGGCGCTACAGGAACTGATCGACTGTCCTCCGTGCCATTTCTGAATCCTCCGTGTATCCCGTCATGTGACGATCTCATCAAACCTCAAAGCACTAGACCCCTCACCCCTCCCAACCTGCTTCCTCAACCCAACCCACAACAACGTACTTCCCCCAATCCACCTGGTTCGCTCAAACTGCCGCGTCACCTTCACTCCCTCCCGCGGCACTTCCTCATCGAACAGTTGCAACCGCACCGCCGCATTCAACAGTTCCCCTTGTGCATGGCGAAGCATATTGGTCCCATCCGGCGCAAGCATCGCCGCACGCACCAATCGCAGCGACGGCGGATCGACCACTCGCTGCGGCAACAACGGCGTCCAGTTCACAGGTACATCCGTCGCGAGCCGATACTCAGGCAGACCGCTCGCCGTTGGTAGAGTGGTCTGCTGCGCATCCGGCGAAGCACCTGGCTCAAGACGATTCTCGATCGCGCCTTGGACGACGTGCTCCACCGCCCATGCCATGTTTGCCATCTCATCGCGCATCAGCAACACTTCTTCCAGTGGACGACTGTCGATCGTCTTCAGCAGGCTTGGCGCGAGGAAGAACAGATTCGAGCGAGGACGAGGGTCTGGCGCGTCCTTGCGATGAATTCCACTCAACTCGAACATCGACCAGTCGGTCACGGGCTGTGCAGGGTCGTTCACTGGCGAGATCAGCGTCTGCACACCAAAGCTGTCGGTGATCAGGAGCGAACGCGTCTTGGTCAACGTCCCCACGTCGAGATCGATCGGAATCACGTACCACTCATTGCCGAAACCGCTCGCGAACTCGCTCAGCATCAGCTGCGGAATGTCGCCCGGACCTGCAGGCAGCAAGCCGTAGTCGATTGCCCTGTCCTCCATTTCCCAGAACCGCTGCGCAGGTGCGCCGCGGAAACTCACCGGCGCAGGCATGACCGCACGCACAAGCGGCTTGCTCGCCTTATCAGTCGCTGCTCCGAGATTGATCTCTGGATCGTAGTCCACGCTGTGCCAATCGAGATGCCCTTCGGCGTATTGTGCGGCGGTCAGCGGAATCTCCTCACCGCCGGGGGCGCCACCGATCGAGAATGCATACTCGAGCCGCTCGTAATTCCAAGCATCCGGCGCATCGTTCTGCGGTAACGCAAACAGCGAATCGCGCTGCGCCAGCCACTCGTTGATCACCCCATCCACTTCGGCCTTATCGCCGGCCGCGATCGGCAGGGTTGCCGGTATCGGAATGCGCTTGCCAGCAGCATTGCGGAAGGCTGCGACGACGCGGCGAGCGTCCAATGCGCGCGTCGCCATCAACCTCCAGTAGGAAAGCGTCTCGGCATCGACGCTCTGGAGTTCCGCGTCGGTAGGGGGCAGTAGTGCATAGAGCTTGAGGAAATCCACGCGATAGCTGCGAGACATCGGCTGCGCATCGAGCATGCGCAGGAAATGTATGCCGGACTCGACCGCCAATCGCAGCGACCCTTCGCCGGTCGGTCTGCTGAGCGGCTGACGCTCGACCAGCGCCTCGAGCGGCATCGCCTTCGCGTCGTAGCGTGGCGCGCTGATGCTCGTGTTCCGCGTAACGGCGCCTGCGTAGTAGCGCGTGATCGGCGCGCTGTCGGCGCGCCAGCGCGCGAGCACCGGCGAACCGGTGTCTTCGCCCTGAAACTCCGCAGTCTGCCACTGCCGCGCGAGCATCCACATCGGATCGTAGATGCGCGCATGCACCGCATCCTTCATGTCGTCGTCGCGGCAGCGCGGCTCCAATCGTACCCAGCTCGTGATCGATCCCATGCGAGTCTCTGTGCTCTAAGTCGTTAGCGATTTGAAGTCGGGCGATATCGCATCGCCGTCCACGTTCACCGCGAAATGCAGCGCCGGTAGGAAGTGCGCAAGCTCGCCGACCGCCTGCGCACCGGCAATCGGGTTCAACACTGCAGTGTCGAGCGTTTCCGCATCGACGGCACGCACTTGAGCCTGCGCGAGCGTCTCCAGCAGCAAGCGATGCAATCCCGCGCCGGTCCACGGGTCGCCGGGCGAGGAAGGTACGGCGAGCAGCATCACCTGCGGCGCACGTTGATCCGGGGCATCGTGCTGGAAGGTAATGGCAGTCGTTTCACGCGCCGACGGGATAACTTCGACCCACTCGTCGACGAGCACCCCTGCAAGCGGAAGTGTGAGATTAAGCTTCGCATCTGCGTGCATGATGAGCGAGAGCTTTCCGGCCGGCATTGGCATCGCAGGATCGGCTGGTAGACCGACCCAACGTTCGCCCTCCACGTAAGGCAACTGCGCGATCGCGAGGCTTAGCGCGGCCCCGGTGTGCGCGACCTCCGCCGCGTGCAAGCTCGCGCTGAGACGCGACACCGGCTCGCGCACGCGCTGCACCTGCTGGAACCACGGATACACGGCGAGTGGATCACCGTCCTGCAGCATCGCGCTCGCAGCGAGGGACTTCGTGAGCTCGGTGGCGTCGGCCATCGTGAAGCGCGGCAGCGCCAGGAACCCATCTCCGAACACGGCACGCAGCATGTCGAGCGGAGTCGCGGCGGTCTGCGCGCGTTCGACTCGCCGCTGCGCTTCCTTTGCGACCGCGCCTGCCTGGGCAAGCAGGGCGTCGGGTGTCGCCAGAACAAGTGGCGCCGAGCCGGCAATGCCGAAGCGACTCAGGACAGCGATCGCGTTGCGCACTGGCGTCATGTCCGCGGTCACCGGCGTTTTGAGCTTCGACACAAGCCCAGCTGTTGCCGTAGCGAGCGCTTTCTGCGCAGCCTTCGCCCGCGTATCGAACTCGACGGCATCGATGCGTGTGTCGAATGCCCCCTGTAAGGGCACGAGATCGCGCACATCGAGCGAGCGGGCGCTCGCGAACAGCTGCCGCGCGCGCACCGCGAGCTCGGCCAGCTCTTCAAGACCGATTTCCGCAGGCAGCCACGTGGCGTTGCGCTGTCGGTTGATCCGCAGCGTTTCGCCGGGCCCCAGCGCGCCGTGCTTGCTGGCGCCGGCCGCAAGACCGCGCGCGTCGATCTCGGGCATCGGATCGCCGGATCGTGCGGGCGCGATATACACGGCATCGATCGGTTGGATGGCAAGCTCGCTGAAGCGCAGATCGAGAGATTTCACCAGAGCGCCATTCGCATCGAGCCTCTCCACCGCAAAGCGAATGTTCCCGAAGCTGCCCAGGAGACGTGCGGCCCACGCGTTCAACGTCGGCTCCGCAAGCGCTCGCGGCGAAGGGGGCGAAGCCGGCGCTGTTCCGAAGTTGAACAATGCGACCACGCGATGCGTTACTGCGAGACCCGTTCGTGGCGTACGCGTGACTTCCAGCTCAGGCGGTGGCGCCTCTCCGCTCGCGATCGCCTGCAGCGTGGTGCCGGTGCGCTGAATGTTGCCGCAAACCGCTTGATGGGCACATTCGGCGACGGCCGCGTCGCTGAGCGCATCAATTGCGTCGTCGAGGAGCGTCAGCTCCTTTTCGCATCGTTGAAGGCGCGCGAGCATGTCTGGCGTGGGAAACCCGAAGCCGAGGCGCGACAATCTTTGTAGCGCCTTCGGCAGTTCGAGGCCATCCACGACGTTGTTCGCCGCAATCGATTCCGCGGGCTGCGTTCCCGGCGCATTTACGGGTTTAAGCGGAGCGATCGCGCGAAACTCGTCGATGTCTGCGTCGTGCCCATACTCGTGCAGCTTGCGTTCGAACAGGTAACCGAGCACCGCGCCGAGCGGCTGACCCTGGCGCACGCCATCGAGCAAGGATGCCGCCAACCGCACACGCCGCGACGATAGATCCACCGCGAATAGGTCCTGAGCACCCTCGCGCGCGTGGTTGATGTGCGTGTTGCGCAGCAGCGCTGCGGTCTGCGCCTGCATTATCGACGGCGCGTGAATAAAGCCTGGATCGCCGGCCATCGCGAACACCTCGCCGGTCTCCCCGGCCGGCGTCGGGACCGGCGCCTGCTTCACCGTGGGTTTGAGATTCAGCACCCAGCCATAGCCGCCAATGCGCAGGCCGGCCGGTTTCTGGGTCCGAAGCGCTTTGAGACGTCGCGTTGCGAGCGACGAAATCCACGCATCGACGCGATGCGAAGCAACATCGAGCGTGCCTTTGAACAGCCGTTCGAGCGTTGCCGGCGCCAAACCTTGCAGGTGTGCAAGCGCGGCTCGCAGATCCCCGAGCGGCTTCAACTCCGGCGTATCGAACTGTGTAATCGCCTTGAGGAACGTGGCTGGAGGCGCGTTGCTGGTCTGGCCGCTTGGACGCGTTAGCAGCATGCGCCACGTCGTAACGGCCGTTGCGGCGTTGAAATTGACCAGTTCACGCTCGCGCAGCTGACCCGTGAGCGGTGCCGCCCCGGGCTCTTTGCTCACATGTCGAGCGGCGGCTGCGGTGTACTCGAGCTGTACAGAGTGACGCAGCACCATGTGCAGCAACGTTGCGGGCGTCGGCATAGGGGGCGGCAAACTGGTCTCTGTCGCCGGCAGCGGTGGATCGGTCAGCAGAGCAGAGATGTAGTTCGGCGAGAGCGTCGCCACACCCTCGAGCTCCCCCGCCTGCACGAGCGGCGCGGAAACTGCCATCTGGCCGTCCGAGTAGGCTGCATCCTCCAGACGAGGATGCCAGTTGAAGCCGAGAGCGTTCAGTACGGCACGCGATACAGAATCCTGCGCGGCAAGCCAACCACTGGCGTTCAAGTCCTCACCGATGAATCTGCGCAGATGATCGATATAGCGCGGGCCGAGCAGGTAACGCAGTCGATACGAAGACGCGACCGCATCGATCTTCAACACAGTGGCGAGATCCTGCGCTGGATCGTCGCTGCGGCCGACACGCGCCGCGTCTTTTACCCGCGGATACCACAACCGTTCCGAGAGCGTCTTCAACGTCGTCGCGAGCCAGCGTTCCAGCGGGTCCGCGATCTTTGCGGGATCGCCGCCTAACGGTGTCACCGGCAGCACGCCATACGGCTGACGGCCGACGCGCAATGTCGGAAGTGGACCAAACGCACGTACGTTCTCGATGAAATGCTCGCGCGCCCACGCGATCGCCTCGAGCGTAAGGCCGGTGCCTTCGAGGCCGATCAGGTTCATCAGATAGTACCCCCACGTTGCTGGCCACAACGCGGCCGCCATCTGTCGCGCGTCGATCTGCTCGATGAGCGCTGCATCCCACAAGGTACGCAACGTTGCGTGCGTCACGGTCGCGTCGAAGCCGAATGCGCGAGCGAGCGCGTCCGCATTGCTGCCGCTCGGCACTTCCGGTGCGCGGCATTCTATGCCGAAGCTGCGCGCATGCATCGGATCCTGCGACGACCAGCCGGACGGCGCCTCGGCGCTGTTATTGGTCGGCGTACCGACGCGCAGGAAACCCAGACCATCAGTGTAGTGATGCGCATCGAGCAACGAAGCTATAGCAGTCGACGCCGCCGCGGGATCGAGCGACGACACGCCAAACACGACCAAGGCATCGATCCCCTGCTGCGCGACCGCCGTGGGTACCTTCAAGCGCAGCGCCATGCCGTGCTTCTCTGCGTCGTTGAAGTCGACCATCCAGCGCATGCCTTCGTCGATGGCGGGTTGGTCGTCCGTACCGACACCAGTGTCGTTTGGATTCGGGCCGACCGCGGGCTCGCGATCGACCTGTGCGCCAAGCGCGTATGCAACCAGGGCGCCGCGAGCGGTCGCAACCGCAATCCAGCGTCCCGGCATCGCACGGGCGAGTGGCGCACGTTGCCAGGTTCCACCGGTGGGATCCTTTTGCATCACGGCAGGTGCAAGCTTTGGCTCGACCGGCAATGGTTTGTCAGCCGGAATCGGCGTGTTCGGCCAATCCCCAATGTTGGTCGGACTCAACGCGCGCGCAATCCACGCTGCGCGTTGTGCATCGAAGCGGTCGCAGAGCTGTTGCCACGCAAGGCGTTCGCCGGCTTCGTCGCGTCCGGCGTGCCAGATCTGCTGCCAAAAATGCTGACCCCATAGGAATTCATCTTGCGACAAACCGGACTCGTGCGAATCGACATGCACCTGATCCGGATACACGCGGACACGCAGCTCCTGGTTCGTCGCGTCGGGAAGGGGAAAGAAACGCGTTTCGAGTCGCACCGGCAGCATGAGCAGCGGGACGTCGGATTGCGCCAGCGTCGCGGTCAGTTCGGGCGGGAGCGCAGGCGCAGCGAACGAGAGCAGGTCGCCGGGCGGAGGAAGCAGTCGTGCAGCCATAACTATTTGGGTTTGCGTCTGGTAGTCGGTTTGGTAACTCGCGTGACACTCGGCTTGATACGTGGCCCGACAACCGGCTGCGTCGTTGTCAGGGTCAGCGGTTTTGCATCCGGCGCAGTCCGGATCAGCTCGGACGCGTGAATCGCCACGCGCACCGGTTGCTGGCGCGTGATCTGCGCCATGTGCGCGGCGTTGAACGCCCACGTCGTTCCGGCGGGTAGCGTGTGACCAGATGGAGCGGCGGCGAGCGGAACGTGCGCGGCTTGCCCGAAATCGATCTCCACATCGAAGCCGAAGCGCGGCTCGGTAGGTTGCTGCTGAATCACGAAATACCAGCCGGGATTGCCCGTCGCCACGTCGGCATCGAGATCGAAACCGAAGAACGTCACGTCGGGCTGCAGCGCGCCACGGAACAGCGGATGGATTTCCTGCTCGATCGGACCGGGCTTCCGGCCGTTGCCGACCGGCACTCCCGGCACCGCATACACGACCGCCGAAGGATAGCGGCGGAACAGGATACTGCGCACGAGCAACACGACTTGCTTGCCGGGGCTGTTTGCCGGCTTGTTTTCCGTGAGTTTGTGCGTGCCCCATTCCGCGATCACGGCGATATCCCCGTCTGTTTTCGGCATGACGGTGCGCCAGAAATTGCGGAAAAACGTCGCGCGCAGATCATCAACGACAAAGTCGCGCCACAGCAGCTCGCGCCCCATCTCGACGTTAAGCCCCAGCATGAACGCTTCGATGAAGCGCTGATTCGGCTCGAGCATCGCGACGCTGTCGATCGGCACCCGTTCCAACCCCGGCAGCAGCCAATCCTGCGACAACGCAGCGAGCGGTTCTGACATCGGCTGCGGAAATGTCGGCGCACTGCCGACTGGACCGACCGCCGGCGGCGCTGCATCACCGTCGATCGAGATCGTCGCCTGCATGCGCAGCATCATGGCCGGTGCAGGATCGAGCAGCGCGCGTATTTGAGTGCGCTGATCGCCGGGATCGAGCACGATTTGATGGAACGATCGGACGATGATCCAGGGTTGCTGCGGATTCACAAGGCCCAGATGACGGGCGGCCGCTGCGCGAAACGCCGCTGCGTCGGCGCTGTCCTTGAGCGGAGGCGGTGGTGGATCCGTCGGTTGCGGGTCCGGAACCGGGTCAGTCTCAGGTGGATCGCGTGGGTCACGCGGAAAACCCGGCCCCTCGCCACCGTCTTCGATGATGCGCAGCTTGGTCTGCGGTGGCGCTTTCGACCCTTTCGCCTTCCCGAGCGACATGACCGCGCCGCGTTGCAGCACTGCACCTATCGTCCCCGCCCGGATACCCGTCAGGAGGATCGGTTCAGCCGTGACGACGAACGATGGACGCTGCGCCGTGGAATTGACACTCAAATCCGTGGCACGCGCGAATGTCATCGCCTGAAACTGCGACGGCAACCGACTTGTCACCGCATCGAAGCTCACCATGCCGCGCGTCGGCGGCAACGTGAAGATCATCGCCAATGGCTGCGCAGTATAGAGACGGAACATCGATGAGATCGCCGTGCCGTCAGCGACAACAGGCGCCTGCATTCCGGCGATGCGAACAGCGGTCTCCGCGCGACGGCTGATCGCGCCGCTCGGGCGAGCGAGCCGACGCATCGCCGCCGACGTGACGACTGTCGGCGTGGACGACGTTATGAGCATCGAGCGCATCGTCGTCGGCGCGGCGTTGGCTGTCGTCGCCATGACCAGGCGCGCTTGCGCGGGCGAGGCGAAGCGCCATAGGGTGTCGTCATCGTCGATGCGCTCGACGTGGCGCGAGTGCAGGCGGCTCGTGATTGCGAGGCTCATCTGCATCTGCCGCAGACGCTGATTCACCTTCGCCATTTCCCCAGCCTGATCCCACGCATCGGCCATCAGCTCTTCCTGATGCTCCTGAATCACTCGCGTGCCGAGCGCGGTCGCCACACGCTCGCGCGGATCGAGATTCAATTCGTCAA
>Ga0207689_10003219_pt1 | contig 14956 bp, 13 predicted proteins | sample KBSMisM52_FD_184312 | JGI IMG/M metagenome (GOLD analysis project Ga0207689, IMG submission 184312) | Miscanthus rhizosphere microbial communities from Kellogg Biological Station, Michigan, USA - KBS Miscanthus M5-2 (SPAdes) (version 2) | ecosystem: Host-associated > Plants > Roots >... | reverse complement strand
AAGAGTGTACAATTGTTTTGAATTTTGTTTGTTGATTAAAAGAACTGGACGTTGAAGAGTGCGACGCAACCCAAGCCAAATAGAATTACGCAAGCTGGAAACATAATCATCAACTAACCACCAGAAATATCTACTTTAAAGAATAGCTGTCCGACTTAAGTTACCCGTTTAAGGGGACAGGGCGTCTTATCGCTGCACTCTGCCCGACGCATCACCTTTCATCAGCTCCTTTACGTCATTTAACGTGGCATGATTGAGATCCCCCGGAATGGTATGCTTTAATGCCGACGCTGCCACACCAAATTCAGCTGCCTCCTTCATTGACATTCCTGTGACCAGGCCAAAAATAAATCCACTTGCAAAAGAATCACCGCTCCCCACACGATCCACTATACGCACTTCGTATTGACGGGTATGATAAAAATCTTTTCCGTCATACACCAGAGCACTCCATCCGTTATCCGAAGCGCTGTGACTTTCTCTCAAGGTCGAAGCCACATATTTAAACCCAAACTTCTCTGCCATTTGTTTGAACATAGTCTTATACCCGTCCACGTTCAATTCACCTTTTGTAACATCAGTGCCTTCTGGTTTAAAACCAAGAGCCGTTTCCGCATCTTCCTCGTTGCCTATGCAAACGTCAACATGCTGGCAAAGCCTTGTCATTACTTCTCTTGCCTTCTCTTTGCTCCATAACTTTTTCCTGTAGTTGAGATCAAGACTGGTGGTAATACCTTTTTCTTTTGCGGTTTTTAAGGCAGTTTCCGCAAGAGTTGCACATTTATCACTTAATGCAGGCGTGATACCGGTTGTATGGAACCAGACTGCCCCGTCAAAAACTTTATTAAAATCAAAATCGCTGAGCTCTGCGCCGGCAATCGAGGCACCCGCCCTGTCATAGATCACCTGTGAAGCCCGCATGGAAGCGCCTGATTCCAAAAAATAAATTCCAAGACGATCACCACCTCTCGCCATGAATTCAGTATCCACACCATAACGCCGCAAATGGTTAATTGCGGATTGACCAATTGCATTATTGGGGACCTTACTAACGAACGTCCCATTCAATCCATAATTGCAAAGGGCAGCAGCCACATTGGCTTCCCCTCCGCCGTATGTTACGTCAAAACTATCGGCTTGCACAAATCGTTTAAAATCGGGAGTCGATAATCTCAGCATAATTTCTCCCAGTGTTACAATTTTTTTTGACATATCCTTTCTGTAGTTTAAGAATAAAATTAAGCGGTGACTTTTTTTGTAGTTGAAGATTTTAATCTTTCCTTCCAATCAAAATAATTTTGCGCATTGTAAAAGCAAATATCCTGTATCACTTTGCCTGTCCAGTTGACGTCATTGGGCAATTCACCGTTTTCAATTTCATCACCAAAAAGATCACATAAAATGCGACGAAAATATTCATGACGCGGATATGAAAGAAAACTTCTTGAATCGGTTATCATTCCGACAAAACGGCTTAGCAGGCTCATATTGGACAAAACATTTAATTGATTTACCATCCCATCCTTCTGATCTAGAAACCACCATGCTGAACCCCATTGTATCTTGCCTGCCATTGAACCGTCGTTGAAATTAGCCGTCATTGTCGCAAACAATTCATTATCGGCTGGATTCAAATTGTAAAGAATGGTTTTTGTTAGTTTATTTTTCCTGTCAAGCTTATCCAGGAATTTTGCAAGAGATCTCGCCTGTGTAAAGTCACCAATGGAATCCCAACCTGTATCTCTTCCCAATGTTTGCAGCATACGGGAATTATTATTTCTTAACGCTCCAATATGAAATTGCTGCACCCAACCTTTTTCCCAATCCCATTCTGCAAATTGAAGCAACATAGCAGATCTGAATTTCACCTGTTCACTATGGTCCAGTTGTCTTCCGGCACGAAGTTTATCAAATGTGCTATTGATCTCTGAACCGGTAAAATCCTCACTTGACATTTCCTCCAAACCATGATCCGATACGGAGCAACCCATCAAAGAAAAAAAATCGTGACGACTTTTTAAAGCAAATAGAAAATGATCAAGCGACGAAACGTCAATATCACTTACCTGTTCCAATTTTCCCAGGTATTTTAAAAATCTTTGAGGCTCATTTATATCCATTGCGTTATCGGGACGAAAGGCCGGTAATATCGGGATCTCAAAACCGGTTTCCTTTAACCTCAAATGATGCTCCAGTGAATCGACTGGGTCATCTGTTGTACAAACAAGCTTCACATTCATTTTTCTCAACAAGTTGCGAACCGAATAGTTTGGCGTTTGCAGTTTTGCCGAGCAATCTTTGTAAATCTTTTTTGCCGAACCTGGATTCAGAGTATCACGTACATCAAAATATCGCTGCAGCTCTAAATGCGTCCAGTGATATAACGGATTGCGTAAAGTATATGGAACTGTTTCCGCCCATTTCTCAAACTTTTCCCAATCTCCTTTTGCACCGGTACAATACTCTTCTGAAACACCATTTATTCGCATGGCTCGCCACTTATAATGGTCACCGTAAAGCCAGCATTGCGTCAGATTTTCAAATTGAGTATCGTCTGCGATCTGTTGAGGAGGTAAATGACAATGATAGTCTATCACCGGCATATCTTTGGCGTAATCATGAAAAAGACGCTGCGCGGTTTTTGTTTTTAATAAAAAGTTTTCATCCAGGAATTCTTTCATGTTGCCAGCTTTTGCAAGTCTTGTCGGCTTCTGTTGCCTGCCTGCCGGTATGCAGGTGTCACTCTCTTGTACGCCTTGTTCGCTATTCATCAAATATAGGCTATCGTCTTTTTTAAACCTTGCTTTATAATGAAACTCCACGTTTCCATGGTATAAAATCGTCTTGATTTAGCTGCACCGCTTTTGGAATTATTTCTCCACTTGCTGCTTTGATGCAATATTCTAATATCTCGTCTCCCATTTCCTGGATAGTTTTATCTCCTTCAATTATTGGACCTGTATCAATATCAATAATGTCTCTCATTCTCTTTGTTAAAGCCGCATTGCTTGACACCTTAATTGTAGGACAAACCGGGTTACCAGTCGGTGTTCCAAGACCAGTTGTAAACAAGATCAACGTGGCGCCTGAAGCGGCTTTGCCAGTGGTTGCTTCGACATCATTCCCTGGCGTACAAACCAGGCTCAATCCTGGTTTGGTTGCAGGCTCTGTATAATCAAGCACATCAACAACCGGCGAAGTGCCTCCTTTCTTTGCAGCACCTGCGCTTTTAATAGCATCCGTGATCAGTCCATCTTTGATATTTCCGGGCGAAGGATTCATATAAAAACCCGATCCGACTTTTTTTGCTGCTTCTTCGTAACTCCTCATCAAGCGAATAAATTTCTTCGCCGTGTTTTCGTCTACTGAACGATCAACCAATTCCTGTTCTACTCCGCACAGCTCTGGAAATTCAGCTAACAAAACTTTTGCTCCCAGTGCTACCAGCAAATCAGAACAATACCCTACCGCAGGATTCGCAGAAATACCACTGAACCCATCACTTCCTCCACATTTTACTCCGACACTTAGTTTATCAAGTGTGGCGGGTTTACGTTCAAGCTTATTAATTTCAATGAGACCCAAAAAAGTTTTTCTTATGGCTTCGGTGATCAGTTGCTCTTCGCTTTTTGATTGTTGCTGTTCAAAAATACAAAGTGGCTTATCAAAGTTTGGATTACGCTGGCGAAGCTCAGCGAGAAGGTCCTGCATCTGTAAATGCTGGCAACCTAAGCTCAATACTGTAACGCCACCCACATTGGGATGGTCGGCATATGCTGCAAGCAATTTGCCTAATATCGCCGCATCCTGCCGCGTACCGCCACAACCACCTTCATGGTTAAGGAACTTAATCCCATCGACATTTTTAAAAAGCCTGTCCTCAACCTTCTCCGATGGAGGGGGAGTCAAGTCAAAACTTTTTAGGTCCTTGCCTTCCTTGTAGGCGGTCATTAAATGATGGGTGAACTGCTTATATTTATCTGTAACCGCATAACCCAATTCGTTATGCAATGCCTCGCGGATCACATCAAGATTCCTGTTTTCGCAAAACACTGTTGGAATAAAAAGCCAGTAGTTGGCTGTTCCGACCCTTCCATCACTGCGATGATATCCATTAAAGGTCCTGTTTGCGAATTTTGAAACATCAGGTGCATGCCAGTGAAAGTTCGAACCACGATAATCATAGGGCTGCGCTGCATGTTTCACATTGGCGGTTGTCATGAGTCCGCCACGGGAAATAACATTTTGAACTTTTCCTACCAGCACGCCATACATAATCACCTCATCACCCTGGTTCATCTCTTTTGTAAAAAACTTATGCTTTGCTGCGATAGCGTCCTGCAAAATAAATTCTTCACCTTCAAAAGAAATAGTCTCCCCTTTTGAAAGGTTTTTCAATGCTACGAGGACATTATCCTTCGGATGAATTTTTATCACAACCTGTTTCATAACAACCAACCGTTTTATGTTTTTACTAAGCTACGAAGAGTAGACTTTGCTTCTCTCTCCTAACAGTTCAAACGAATTTCAACAATTCTTGTTTCCATTTTCCATACAGCTCATCATACACTTTAAGATTCGATGAAGGATCAATCCGCTTGATCAGCTTCAGGTTACTGAATGCTTCTTTTGGAGAAGAAAAAATACCAGCGCCAATGCCCGCCCCGAGCGCAGCTCCAACACTACCATCATTGTCATACATCTCAACTGGAACATTTGTTGCGTCTACAAACGAGGCGGCGAACAGGTCGCTTAAAAACATATTCGCTTTCCCTACCCGGATAACCGAAGGCAGGATACCATTCTCACGCATAATATCGAGGCCAAAACGAAATGAATAAACTATTCCCTCCTGAGTGGCGCGAAAGAGATGAGCCTTTGAATGTTTGTTAAGGTCAATATGCAAAAGATGCGCACCAACCATTTTATTTTCAAAGATTCGTTCTGCTCCATTTCCAAATGGTAACACAGATAATCCGTCACTGCCCGGTTGAATTTGCGAGGCCTGTCGATTCATCTCGTTGTAATTTGTCGCAGAAAGGTCTTTGATCCACCTGTTCATAATGCCCGTGCCATTGATGCATAATAAAACACCTACTCTTCGTTCCTTTTTACTGTGGTTCACATGAGCAAAGGCATTCACTCGCGAAAGCTTATCAAAAAACAACCCGTCGGTGATGGCATAGATCACTCCCGACGTTCCGGCAGTAGCCGCTACTTCACCCGGTTGGAAGACATTTAATGAAAGCGCATTGTTTAACTGGTCGCCGGCCTTATAACTCACAGGAATGCCCGGATTCAACGAAAGTTCTTTTGCAACCTCCGACAATAACGATCCATGAGAAGAAAAAAGCGGTTTTACTTCCGGGATAATTTTTTCGTCAAAGCCAAAACAGTTCATTACATCCTTTGACAACTCATCTTCCTGAAAATCCCAAAAAATGCCCTCTGACAATGCAGAGGATGTAGTCGTGATCTCACCGGTTAATTTCATTGCCGCGAAATCACCGGGCAACATCATTTTATAAGAGCTTTCAAAAATTTTCGGTTCATTTTCTTTGACCCACGAAAGTTTGGAAGCCGTAAAATTCCCTGGCGAATTAAGTAAAGCACTTAAAGATCTCTGTTCACCAATTTTTTTAAACGCAACATTTCCTGTTTCCACTGCGCGGCTATCGCACCAGATAATACTATCACGCAAAACTTTTTGTTGTTTGTTCACTAATACCAATCCGTGCATTTGATAGGCAATGCCAATAGCCGCAATGTTTTTGGGGTCGAATAGCCTAGTGGCATTTACCTTTTTTATAGCCTCTTTGATATTCTGCCACCAAGTTTCCGGGGATTGTTCGGCCCAGCCTGTTTGCAACGAGGTAATTGTCGTTTCTTCTTCGGGGTATTGTGCAGAAGCGAGGCTTTGCTGTGTTTCTGCATCTAAAACAGAAACCTTAATAGAAGATGTCCCCAAATCAATTCCCAGTAACAGCATTTGTATTTATATGAACGTCAAATTTAACATTGAACATTGAAAATTGAAGATTGAATGTTATTAGAAGAAGATTCGATGTTCAAAACGGGTCATGCATTGGCCAGTGCCCTATCAAGATGAACATATCCTCCGTCCACATGTATCAATTGACCAGTGGTATGACTTGACCGGGGCGATAACAGGAAAGCCACGGTATTAGCGATCTCTTCGGGGGTGGTCATGCGGTTCCCTAGTGGAATCTTCAATTCTATTTCTTTCAATTTTTCTTCAGGATTCGGCAGGGTCTTTATCCATTTCTCATAAAGAGGTGTAAAACATTCGGCAACTATCAATGAATTGACTCGAATGCCATACTTCAACAACTCAACGGCCCATTCTCTTGTCAACGCGTTGCGGCCGCCATTTGCAGCAGCATAGGCTGACGTATTGCCTTGCCCCGTTTCTGCCGTTTTTGACCCGATATTTACAATCGCGCCTTTCGACTTTTTTAATTCGGGCAAACAAGACTGCGCTATTAAATAATAATGCACCAGGTTTCGGTGAAGGCTTTGCATGAATTTTTCATAGTTGCCCTTCTCCAGTCCTACTCCATCATTGATCCCGGCATTATTGACCAACCCATCAATTCGATGAAATTTTTCATTCACTACACTCACAGCCTTTGTACATTCAGCAGGTTCCGTTAATTCAGCCGCTACCTGCCAGGCTTTACCGCCAGCCGATTCAATTTCATTGACTGTTCTTAAATTGTCGTCCTCATTTCTTCCTATAATTATTGGTACTGCACCTTCCGCCGCCAGTACTTTCACGATACCTTCACCGATTCCTTTAGCACCACCTGTAACAATAATAATCTTGTCTTTTAATTGCAGATCCATAGGCCTCTCCCAGTATCCCCCTCATACGGAGAGGGACTTTATAGATTATAAAATTGAATTGCGTTCTTTCCAAAAAACAATTCCTGTTCTGTTTCCGAGAATGAAGAAAAATATTCCTCGACAATCCCGAGCATTTGCTCATATGAAGCAGCCACCAGGCAAACAGGCCAGTCTGATCCATACATGATCCGATTGGGTCCAAATGCTTCAATCACCGCATCGATATAAGGTATAAAATCATCCTGCTTCCAATTTTTCCAATCGGCCTCCGTAACCATTCCGGAAATTTTACAACAGACATTTTCAAACCTGGCTATTTTTTGTATCTCTTTTTCCCACTCGCTGATTTCACGTTCTTTTATCCGGGGTTTTGCCAAGTGATCGATCACGAACCTCTGATTCATAAATGCTCCCACAAATTCAGGAATATATTTCAACTGGTCCGCATAGATCAGGATATCATAAGTAAATCCAAATTTCTCCAGCTTACCGAGGCCCTCCATAAATTGAGGCCCCAGCATACAAGACCTGTCAGCCTCACCCTGCAACACATGCCTGAAGCCTTTTATTTTTTTAAAAGAACTGTAATAGGCTAGTCGTTCTTCGATATCATTCGCCTGGAGATCGACCCAACCAACCACCCCTTTTATAAAATCATTCTGCTTCGCATTTGTTAATTGAAATTCATTTTCCTTTTCTGATTGGTCGCTTTGCACAAGAACCGAACCCTCGAAATTATTCTTCTCCAGCACCGTTTGAAAATTTTTGGGAAGAAAGTCTTTCTGGATCACTGACATTTCATCAGTGATCCAGCTATCACGCATCGGATCGAATTTCCAGAAGTGCTGATGGGCGTCAATTCGCATGCATTTTGCCTCCATCGGCGCCAGGGATGTTTTGAATAATACTCATGTCCAATAGTGTTATGAGTGATAAGCCTTCACATTTTGCTTTGCCTTTCCCAATCCATCGATCCCCAATTCAACTATGTCGCCGTCCTTTAAATATACGTTCGGCTTCATTCCCAAACCAACACCCGCAGGGGTCCCTGTAGAGATGATATCTCCAGGCAATAAACTCATGAACTGGCTCACATAAGAAACCAGGAAGGGAATTTTAAAGATCAGGTTGGAAGTAGTTCCATTTTGCATCGTCTTACCATTCACCATTAACCACAAGCGCAGATTATTTACATCCTTTATTTCATCCTTTGTAACCAGCCAGGGACCGAGCGGTGCAAACGTATCACATCCTTTGCCCTTATCCCAGGTTCCATTCCTCTCCAATTGAAAATTTCGTTCGCTTACATCATTGTGCAAACAATAGCCTGCAACATAATTCATAGCGCTAGCTTCATCTACATAACTTGCCTTCTTTTCGATCACCACTGCCAGCTCAACTTCCCAATCTGTTTTTTCCGAATTTTTTGGAATGATAATGTCATCGAATGGTCCGCACAGTGAAGAAGTAGCTTTTAAAAAGACAACCGGTTCGTTCGGGATCGCAGCATTTGTTTCCTTTGCATGGTCTGCATAATTCAAACCAATGCAAACAATTTTTGATGGCCTCATCACAGGACTTGCAAGCCTTATGTTATTTGCGATTTTGGGGAGGGCGTTCTTATTTTCTTTTAGAAATTTTTCTAATCGATTTAGTCCACTGGTTCCAAAGAAATTTTCATCATAGTCTTCTCCAAAATCAGAAACATCATAGTAAACATCGTCAATAACAATTCCCGGTTTTTCTTCGCCGGCTTTGCCAAATCGGATCAGCTTCATTGTCAAAAATATTTTAATTGATTATTGTATCTGGATGATGGTATTAATATCATCCCATGTTATCCCATCTGTATAAACAAACACGCCTTCGGCTTGTTGCTTGAATTTGAGGTTTTTTTTATCACTAAGCGATGTAACACTCTTTACTTTTTGTTGCACACCCGGAATAAAAATATAAGTTCCTGAAACCTTTTGTAAGACATGAGCAAAGATGGTTTGACCTTTCACAGTGATCACACCCCATTCCTGCGGCGGAATAATATTTCCTCTTGTTCCATAAATACTCCCTCCGTATTGCTTCATCCAACTGCCCATCTCTTTCAATGTGTCTTTGAATTCGGTTTGAATTTGGCCATTCGGCATAGGGCCAACATTCAAAAGGAAATTAGCATTATGGCCTGCTGCATTAACCATATAATGGATAAGATTCTTCATTGATTTATACGAGACATCGGTTATGTTATAGCCCCACGAATTATTCATTGTCTCACAAGTTTCCAATGGCAATGCAGAAACAGAAGCTCCTCCAAATCCCGTAGTGTTATTCCCTGGCAGGTCTTTTTCAAACATCTGGAAATCTTCACCGGGCAAAGGAGTGATATGATGGTTGTTGCCAACTAAACATTGAGGCTGCAGTTTGTGGATCAGGTCATATATCTCCCTGAAATGCCAATCAACGCGGGGAGTTGGATTATCATGGTTATCATTATCCAACTGATCCCAATAGCCATCAAACCAAATACCGGCTATTTCTCCATAGTTGGTCAGTAACTCCGTTAACTGGTTTTTCATAAATTGTATATAGTCATTCCAATTCCCATGCACAGTACGACCTGTGCCGTGACCCGTATTTCCTGTCCAATACGAATAATCGTCCCGTCTCCAATCCAGCAATGAATAATACAGGAACAGACGTATGCCCTGTTTATGACATTCATCCGCTAGCATTTTTACAATGTCTTTGTGATAAGGTGTATTCATGATATTGAAGTCGGAGAATTTTGTGTCCCACATGCTAAACCCATCATGATGTCTTGTGATCAGCGTGATGTATTTCATGCCTGCATTTTTCGCCATGTTCACCCATTCGGCTGCATTAAACTCAACGGGATTGAAAAAATCTTTCAGTCTCGTATAATTATTCACGCTGATATTCCTGACCTGCATCACCCATTCACCGGCTCCGGGGATGCTAAAAGGACCCCAATGAATAAACAATCCAAACTTTGCATCGCTGAACCACTCCCGTGCTTTTAAGTTTTCCGGTGTCGGTGTGTAAGGTTGAGAACTGAGGCGCCCGCATACGATGAGACTAAAGAGCGATATAAATAAATATTTCATGAATTGTGTTTTAGTTGTTCAATTTTACAAATCCACCATCAATTAAGTAATCACAACCCGTAATAAAGGACGCCTCATCGCTGCAGAGATACAAGGCAAGAGTGGCGATCTCTTCCGGTTTTCCCATTCTCCCGATGGGCTGGGTCTTTGACAGTTTATCAAACATTTCTTTTTCTTTCCCCGGGAAATTTTTTTGGAGATAGCCATCGACAAATGGCGTATGCACCCTTGCCGGTGAAATAGAGTTACAGCGGATATTGTAATTGAGATAATCTTTTGCCACTGAAATGGTCATCCCGATCACAGCGCCCTTTGTCATCGAATAAGCAAACCGGTCCGCCAAGCCAACAGCAGCAGCCACTGAAGCCATGTTCAAAATGCACCCGGCGTTTTTGTTTTTCATTACAGGGATTATTTCATGCATGCAATTGTACATGCCTTTGACATTTACATTGAACAAACGAACCAGGTCTTCCTCGGTGGTAGTTTCTATCGTGCCCACGTGTGCGACGCCCGCATTGTTTACAAGAATATCAATGACAGGTATGGTCCCAATAATACTTTTTACCTCTCCCTGTTGGGTTACATTGCATTTATTAAAAAAAGACCGTCCCCCCGAGCCATTGATCTCTTCAACAACCCCGATTGCATTTTCATCAATATCTAAGATATGAACCACGCTACCTTGTTTTGCAAATAGCAAAGCAATGGCTTTTCCAATGCCACTCCCGCCGCCGGTTATGATTGAAACCTTATTTTCCAGACTAAACATATCGCACGTAAGTCCCTTTAAGGATTTAGGGTAAAAATTCTCTCCATCAATCTCCATTTTTCTCCTGGTCCGCTTCCTGGTATCGCCTGCTGGTAATTCCACATTAGTTGCTCCCATTCCTGCACTTTCACATTGGTTTTATCCATTTTGACCTTTTGTTCAAGATCAAAATCATCAATCGTTTCCATGATCATAAAAAGGCGGTTATTTATCCGGTAAATTTCCATTTCTTTAATTCCTGAGTCTTTTATGCTCTTTAAGATTTCCGGCCATACTTTCTGATGATATTCTTCATACTCTTTAATGATCGTGGCATCGTCTTTTAGATCCAGAGCAAGACAGTATCGTTTCATACTACTTGTGTTTGAATTACTGACTCACGACTAATCCGGATTTTATAACCTTTTAATCCAAAAAACAAAACAACAATGAAGCAGGCCAGCGGCACAATGTACCCCGTTTGAATGTTTTTTGTTGCGTCTGAAATCAGGCCAAGAACAGGCGGCAAAGCTGCCCCCCCAACTATAGACATTATGATAAGACTTGACCCCATTTTTGTTTCGTGACCGAGACCTTTAATTCCCAATGCAAATATGGTGGGAAACATGATGGACATAAAAAATCCGATTCCAATCAAGGCATACACGGTAATAATTCCATCGCTGAATATAGCAACCAGGGAAAGCACAATGTTGATGGCCGCGTAAAGGGAAAGTAACCTCGCCGGCTGAACATACTTCATAATGAATGTTCCAAAAAAGCGACCCGTCATAAATGCAATACCATAGCCCCAACCAAGATATTCTGCTGCAACCTTTTCATTAAGACCAGCTGACCTGTGTGCAAGATTAATGAAGAAGCTTGTCACACAAACTTGAGCCCCGACATAAAAAAATTGCGCGATCACCGCCCACATAAGATGTTTATGTCTCAGGGTGTGTAGTAAGTTTTTTCTCTCTGTCTTTTCTTCTTTAATATCGGGAAGCTTTGTAAGTAAAAATAGAACAGCCACGGCAAGTATAATTGACCCAATGACAATGTAGGGACCTTTTACACTTGCTGCTTCTGATTGCAGATAAATGTTCCTGGCTTCTACGCTCATTTTAGCCAGGTCAGCATCAGTATATTCTTTGCCTGACAAGATGAATCTTCCACCGATCAATGGAGCTACAGTGACTGCCAGGCCATTGAACGATTGCGCCAAATTGAGTCGTTGTGTAGCAGTGTCTTCGGGCCCTAAAACCGTGGCATAGGGATTTGCGGCTGTTTCTAACATCGCAAGCCCACATGCGATGACAAATAGGGCCGCAAGGAAAAAGGCATATTCCCTGGTATTGGCTGCAGGGACAAATAGAAAAGCTCCAATAGCAAAGAATATCAGGCCAATGATGATGCCGGCTCTGAAACCCAGTCTTTGCATGATCATTCCTGCCGGAATGGCCATAATAAAATAAGCAATGAATACGGCAGAGTCAACTAACGACGACTGAAGTGTGTTTAGCCGAAAAGCTTTTCTAAGATGAGGAATTAATATAGAATCAAGATTAATGATGAGTCCCCAGAAAAAAAACAAGCTTGTTACCAGGATGAATGGTACAAGATATTTGTTAGTTTGGCTCATTGCAGTTTTTTGGTTTGATCAGTTGATATTTCAACCTTATTTAACTGAAAACTTATAAACGGTGGTTTGCTTGTATGTTTCGCCCGGTCTTAAAATGGTGTTTGGAAATGAAGGTTCATTCGGACTATCCGGGTAATGTTGAGTTTCCAGGCAAAGACCAGAATGCGGAATGTAGATCTGTCCTTCTTTTGTAAGCTGCAGGTCCCCATTTAAAAAATTTCCCGAATAAAACTGAATGCCCGGCTGCGTTGTCAATACTTCCATATACCGTCCACTACCAGGATCATAGACCGTTGCCGCTTCCTGTAGCTCGGTTCCCCTCTTATTCAGTATCCAGTTGTGATCAAACCCTCCTTTCACACTGCCGATATCTTTTCCAATTGCTTTTGGAGTCGTGAAGTCCAGCGGTGTTCCCTTCACATTCGCGATCTGTCCCGTGGGAATTAGCTGGTCATTGACCGGCGTGTATTTATCAGCATCCAACTTCAGTACATGGTCCAGGACCGTGGAGTCTTTTCCTGCGGATAAATTGAAATAGGAATGGTTCGTCAGATTCACAGGAGTGGCTTGATCCGTAGTAGCTGTATAGTCAATTTTTAGAGAATTATCCGCACCCAAAGTATAAATGACTTGTACATTCAAATTTCCGGGGTAACCTTCTTCGCCATCCTTACTTTGATACGTCAGCTTTAAACTGCTGTCACCAATCTTTTCAGTATTCCAAATCACTTTATCGAAGCCCACGTTGCCTCCATGCAGGCTATTTCCAAAGTTATTGGGAGCCAACTTGTACGTTTTGCCATCCATGGTAAATTTTGCGTTGGCAATACGGTTAGCATAGCGGCCCACCAATGCTCCTATGTAGGGATCTTTCTTTTGCATGTACCCGCCAAATGTTTCAAAGCCTAACACCACGTCACCCATTTTGCCATTTCTATCGGGCACCATGAGTTTCGTTATTGTGCCACCGTAGTTTAAAATACTTGCCTGCATGCCGGAAGAATTCGTCAGGGTATATTCCGTGACTGGAGCATTGTAATAATTTCCAAATGGCTTTTCTGTAATACTTGCTTTCATTGAATCTGTTGCAGACTGTCCCGCTTCTCCTTTTGAAACAGAGTTGCTGCTGTTGTTACACGCGAAGAAAAATAAAATAACGGGAAAACAGAGAAGATAAGCTTGTTTATTCATATGGTTTTTTTAAAACTGGCATTAAACAGACGAATCTATTAAAATTTTTTATGCAGGCTTTAAATAATCGCGTATAAAAATATCTTTAAAGTCATTTAAAAAACCAATCACCTCTTTTTAGTTATAAAATTCTTCACTGAGATTGGCCTCGAATTCATTCAGGATGCGATGCCAGGCAGTCGTTCCATTCAGTCAAATAAAAATGCTCTTGTTTCCCCGTCTCCTTACTCTTTTGCGCATCAAGTTAAGTAACTATTGGTCACGAATTACACTAATTGCCGGATTGAACCGGCTTGCGGTTATTAAGATGAATGGTATTAATCAATGGAATCCGTGGTTTACATTTACACCTCGAAAACTTACTGTACCATGAATCATTTAAAAAAAATCGTCTTTAGCATTATAAGTATTTGCCTGCTGCACTTTGCATTCGGCCAGGCAATGGGAAAAGTTATTGAAGAGGTTACCGTGAGAAGTTCCATTCTCAACAAGGCCGTCAGGTATACCATCTATCTTCCTGCCGATTATGATCGCTCTGAACGAACATATCCAGTAGTGTACCTCTTGCATGGGTTCACTGATGACAATACCGGGTGGCTGCAATTTGGTGAGGTCAACCGGTACGCGGATAAAGCAATCGCAGATGGAATTATTCCGCCGATGATCATTGTAATGCCTAACGGAGATTCAAGTTTCTATATCAATTCCTATGACGGTAAAGAAAAGTATGAAGATTTTTTTATCAAGGAATTCATGCCTTCCATTGAAAAAACTTATCGCATCAAAGCAGAGAAAAAGTATCGCGGCGTAGCCGGACTCTCGATGGGTGGCTATGGCTCATTGATCTACTCTTTAAAATACCCGCAGCTTTTTGCGGCGGCCGCGCCGTTAAGCGCCGCCGTTTTTGACGACAGTGCCATCGTCACAATGCCCGATGGCAATTACGATGTTGTCTTAGGACAATTATTTGGCCGGGGACTAAAAGGCAAGGATCGATTAAATAAGGCATTTTATGATAACTCCCCTTTGAAAATAGTAGAAACAAAATCTGCCGATGATCTGAAAAAGGTTCGCTACTGGATCGATTGTGGCGATGATGATTTTTTAACAAAAGGAAATTGCCTGCTCCACATATTGCTTACAGATAAAAAAGTCCCCCATGAATATCGTGTCCGTGATGGAGCACACAATTGGACTTATTGGCGTACGGGTATTGTCGACGCTTTAAAATTCATTGGTGATAGTTTCCACCAGCAATAGGGCTATCGCCAATTCTAAATACTATTACCCGTATCTTTAAATTGTATGAAGAAAAATTTTTTTATTGCTTTTGAAGGTCTTGATGGAAGCGGAAAAAGTACCCAAGTGAAACTTTTGGCCGAGAAA
>Ga0207689_10003218_pt1 | contig 14956 bp, 15 predicted proteins | sample KBSMisM52_FD_184312 | JGI IMG/M metagenome (GOLD analysis project Ga0207689, IMG submission 184312) | Miscanthus rhizosphere microbial communities from Kellogg Biological Station, Michigan, USA - KBS Miscanthus M5-2 (SPAdes) (version 2) | ecosystem: Host-associated > Plants > Roots >... | reverse complement strand
CGTCGGAGCTCACCGCGCCGCGCCTCGATCGGCCCCGGCCGCGCGTTGCCGCCGGGAGCGTCGCCATCGGAGGCCCGTACACCGCGATCTACCCGGAGGAGACGCCCGGCGGCTGGAACCTGATCGGGCGCTCCTCCGTGCGCCTGTTCGACGCGTCCGCGAACCCGCCGGCTCTTCTTCGCGCCGGAGACCACGTCTCCTTCGACGCGATCGGGGAAGACGAGCTTCGCGCGCTGCGCGCGGAATCAGCCGCACGCGCCGCGGTCGGGGAAATTTCTCCTTCCGGCGACCCGCTTCTCGAGATCGCCGCGCCCGGGCTCTTCACGACGGTCCAGGGCGCCGCCCGTTTCGGTCTGGGAGCGAGCGGCGTCTCCGCGGGCGGTGCGATGGACCCGGTCGCGCTCGCCTGCGGCAACGCGATGGTCGGGAACCCGCCGGAAGCGGCGGCGCTGGAGATGACGCTGTCGGGTCCGGAGGTCGTCTTCCGCCGCGATGCGCTCGTGGGGATCAGCGGCGCGGACCTCCCCGCCCGGTGGAACGGAACGCCGGCGCCGGAGGGCGAGCCCTTCCAGGTCCGTTCCGGCGACCGCCTCGCATTCGGATATGCGAGCCGGGGAGCGCGCGCGTACCTCTGCGTCGCCGGGGGGCTGCGCCCGGGTCGCCCCGGCGAGCCGTCGCGCCGACTGGCGAAGGGCGACGTCGTGTTCCGCGAGTCCGACGGTGAAAACCCGACCCGCCGGACGGACCTGCCGGAGTCGCTGCCCGGGCGGGAGGTGACGGTCTCGGTTCTGCCGGGACCGCAGCAGTCGGACTTTCCGGCTGAGGCGTCCGCGATCCTGTTTGCGGCTTCCTGGAAGATTTCCGCGGAGAGCGACCGCCGCGGCATCCGGCTCGAGGGACCCTCTCTGCCGCTCCGGCGGGCGCCGGACATCCCGCCGGAAGGCACCGCGCTGGGCGGGATTCAGGTCCCGGCGAACGGGCAGCCGATCGTCCTCGGGCCGGACCGGCCGGTGACCGGCGGCTACGCGAAGATCGGCACGGTCGTCTCCCGGGACTGGCCGCTCCTCGCCCAGGCCGTGCCGGGCGCGACGGTGCGATTCCGGGCGGCGGCTTTCTCGGCTTCCGGGAGGGGCTAACATTGCGGCGCCTTGAGCGTCGACCTGAATGCGGACGTCGGGGAGGGAATGGATGACGCGACGGTCCTGCCTTACGTGACGTCGGCCAACGTGGCCTGCGGGATGCACGCCGGGGACCCGACCGTCATGGACCAGACGGTGGAGCTCGCGATCTCGCGCGGCATCCGCGTGGGCGCCCATCCCGGATATCCGGACCGCGAGAATTTCGGACGGGTCTCGGTCGAGATGCCGGCGGGGGAGATCGAGAACCTCGTCGTCTACCAGGTCGCCGCGCTGGAGGGGTTCGTGAGGTCGCGCGGCGTCGCGCTCTCGCACGTCAAGCCGCACGGCGCGCTGTACCACGACGGCGTGGAATTCCCCGACATCGCACGCGCGATCGCGGAGGCGGTGCGCCGGGTCGGAACGCACCTGGTGCTCGTGGGAGCGGCGGGATCGATGCTGATCGGGGCCGGACTCGACGCGGGGCTCACGGTCGCGGAGGAGGCCTTCGCGGATCGCCGATACCGTGCGGACGGAACTCTCGTTCCTCGCGGGGAACCGGGCGCTCTCGTCACCGACCCGGAGGAGGCCGCGGAGCAGGCGGTCCGGCTGGCGCAGGAGCGGATGGTCATCGCGAACGACGGTTCGAAGATCGAGGTGCGGGCCGACACGATCTGCCTCCACGGCGACACGCCCGGGGCTGCCAACATCGCCAGAAGAATCCACGAGCGCTTCCGGCTGGCCGGCATCCGGATCGCTCCGCTCGATCCGGCCGTCCTCTCGGGCGGCGAGGTCGAGCCCGCATGATCCCGGCGCCGGAGAGGCTCTGATGGACCCGGACGAGGAAATTCTCGAGGACCGGCCGGAGCCCGGCTGGAAGGAACGCGTTGGCGCGGTGCGTCGCGCGGCGTCCGCGCTCTTCACGACCCGCGCGGCGATCTTCCGGGAAGAGCTCTCGCACAAGGGGTCTCTCTTCGCGAAGGGCGCGGCCGGGCTCCTGATCGCCGCGGGTTTCGGATTCTTCGCGCTGCTGCTCCTGACGGCGCTCGTCGCGGCCGTGTTCGCGCGCCTCCTCGGCGGACCCATCGCCGGAATCACCGCGGCGCTGATCCTCTATCTGGCCATTGCCGCCGCGGCCGCGCTCCTCGGCGCGAAGACGCTCCAGCGCATGCGGGGGTTCGCCTTCCCGGCGACGCGCGACGAGATCCGGAAGGACCTGGACGCGATCCGGCAGCATGCCGCGAAGCGCGACGAAGAGCCGGCCGGCGCCGACGCGATGGCGGCCGAGAGAGCGAGCGTGGGAGCGGAAGACGAAGAGGGCGACGACGAAGATGCCGAGGAAGTCGACGACTTGGACCGGGAAGGCAGGGCCGAGCGTGAGAGGAGAATCGCGGCAATGACCGACGTCGAGGAACGGTTCCGGGCGGGCTCGGAGTGAGCGGCGAGCCCCGGAGCACCCGGGAGAAACCCGCCGATCGCATCGAAGGCCTCCGGCGGCGCGGAGAGTTCGAGCGCGACGTTCTCTCCCGGGAGGTCGCGGGCCTGCGCGCCCAGATCGACCGGACCGGGTCCCGCTGGAAGGTGGCCGGGTACGTGGCCGGCGGTCTCGCCGCGGCCTGGACCGTGGGGAGCAAGCTCTTCGGCAAGAGGTCGCTCTCGGCGAAGCTCGGCCGCCTGACGTCCGCGGCGACGATCCTCTTCGGCCTCGGGAAGGCGGTCGGCCGGGCCCGCAAGTTCTGGTAGAGCCGGCTTTTCGGGACCGTCATCGAACCGTCCCATTCTGACCTTTCGAGCGGACAGACCGCTCGCCGGCCGAGGCCCCAAGTCCTTTCCTTTCAGTGCGATCGCGCTGGCACTGCCGTTGCGTTTTCCGGACGCGTGCCGCGTGGACGCGGCTCGGAGGTGAGAAATGAAGAAAGCAGTTCGACTGAGCCTGGTGAGCGTCGTCCTGGCGGGCGCGCTCCTCGTTCTCGCGCCGCCGGCGCAGGCGCAGGTCCGCGTCGAGGGACGTTTCCGGCTGCCGCACGGCTCGATTTCCGTGGGCGTCGGCGATCCCTACTACTACGGCTACCGCAGCCCGGCATTTCCGATCGGGTCCTACGTGCCGTACGGCTACCGCGTGATCCGTCGGCCGCGCTGGGGCTACGGTTTCTACCACCGCTCGCGGTGGATCCCGGTGCGCCCCTACGGCCGCCGTTACATCGTGGTCGAGCGGCCGATCGTCGTCGTGGATCGGCGGCCCCCGTGCCAGCCGGACGGCGCGTACTGCGGCGATCCCTACTACGACTTCAACCGCGAGTACTGGGACCGCAGCTATCACCCGTACGACCGCTGAGTCATCGAATCGAGCGGGATAAGCCGGGTACTCCTCCTTCCCGGCAGGCCGCCCCGATAACCGGGGCGGCTTTTTTTGCGGTCCGCTATGGCAGCGTCTGAAGGACTCTTTCGGCGATCGCTCGATAGCCGTCGCGGTTCGGGTGGAAGCGGTCGGTCGCCAGGCGGTCGGGTCGGCCGGCGAACAGGTCGAACACCGACACCGCAGTGACGTTCGAATAGCCGAGCGCCGTTTCGGAAATCAGCGTGCTCCAGGAGAGCACGAGGGATTCCCCGATGCGCGCGTCCCTGCCGGTCGCCGTGAACGGCTGGTAGAGACCGAGCACGCGGATCGGCGCAGTCGGGTTCGCCGCCCGCAGCGTTGCCAGGATCGCGCGGAGATTCCCGGCGAGGCGCGATCGCGCCGCGCTCAACGCATCGAGCGCCTGGGCCGGGGCGGCAGCGCCGGTGACTGCGTGGGAGAGGTCGTTCCCGCCGATCGAAAGGAGGATCACGTCCGCGGAGGCCGCGAGCGAGCGCACGTTGGCGCTCTCGACCAGCGTGCGCAGGTCGGACGACTCGGCGCCGGCCACCGCGAGGTTTACGGTCTCGACCGGTCCGCGCCGCCGGAGCGCTGCGGAGACGTCCGCGGCGTAGCCGTTCCCGGTCGGATCGCCGGTCCCGTGGGAGAGCGAGTCTCCGAGGACGAGCACGAGCCGCTTCCCGGGGGACCGCGGCGCCTCGTGTTTCGCGGGGGGAGGCGGTGGGTTTCCGAGCGGAACGCCGGCGCTTCCCCGGAGCGCCAGCCAGAAGCCGGCCGTGAAAACGAGCCCGGCGACGACGGCGACCGCGGCGGGCACGCGCCACAGCCAGAATCGCGAGGAGATCGGCACAGGCGGGATGATACGTTCGGAGGAGGGACCCGCTACGTGGAGCGCAACGTCGTTCTCGCCGCCGAAAACCTGACCAAGCGTTTCGGCAAGCGCGAGGTCGTCTCCGACGTCTCGTTCGAAATCGTTTCCGGAGAAGTGTTCGGGTTCCTGGGTCCCAACGGAGCGGGCAAGACCACCACCATCCGGATGCTCGTCGGTCTCGCGCGTCCCGACCACGGCCGCGTCCGGATCGCGGGCTTCGACGTGTCGCACGACTTCGCGAAGGCGATGGCGCGGGTCGGCTGCATCGTGGAGTCGACGGACCTCTATCCCTACCTGACCGGCCGCGAGAACCTGCTGCACTTCGCGCGAATGCTTCCGGATGGCGCACACCGTCGGATCCCGGAGCTCGCAAAGCTCGTCGCGCTCGAGGCAAGGCTGGACGATCGCGTGAGCACCTACTCTCTCGGCATGCGGCAGCGGCTCGGCCTCGCGCAGGCGCTGCTCGGAGCACCGGACCTCCTGATCCTGGACGAGCCGGCGAACGGTCTCGACCCCGCGGGCATCCGGGAGATCCGGCAGCTCATCCGGCACCTCGCGGACGACCGCGGGATCGCGGTCTTCGTGTCGAGCCACCTGCTTTCCGAGGTCGAGCAGATGTGCGACCGCGTCGCGATCATCCACCGGGGGAAGACCCTGGCGATGGGTCCGGTCCGGGAGCTTCTCGCGAAGCGGGGAGCGGACCGCCTCGTCTTCCGCGTGGAGCCGGCCGAAAAGGCGGCGCAGGTCCTCGGAAGTTTCGCCCGTGACGGCGGGGCGCGGGTCGACGATCCCGGCACCGTCTCTTCGGAGGTGCCACGCGAGAGCGTGCCCGACGCGCTCGCCGCACTCGCGGCCGCGGGGGTCCGGGTCTTCGGGGTCGAAAAGCAGTCGTCCACGCTCGAAGAGCTCTTCCTCGAGGTGACCGGAGGAGAGACGGTATGAAGTTCGCCCCGCTCGTCGAGAACGAGATTTTGAAGCTCCTGAAGCGGCGCCGGTTTCGCGTGGCGCTCCTCATCCTGATCGCGCTGAACGGGCTGATCGTCTTCGCGCAGACGCAGGCCAAGGACCGGAAGCCCGAGCGCGACTGGCGGATCGAGGCTCAGGAGCGCGTGGCGCGGATGCAGAACTGGGAGCGGTCCGGGCGTCTTCCGCAGACCCAGCTGCGCTGGGTGCGCTTCGAGATCGCCCGCGTGCAGTACCACCTGGACCGCAACGTGAACCCGGACGCGATCTCGGGACCTCTCTTCGCTCGTGCCTTCGCGAATGCGTCGAGCTACCTGCTGCTTCCGCTCCTCGCGATCCTTTTTGCCGCCGACATCGTCTCCTCGGAGTTCGCGCAGGGGACCGTGAAGCTCCTCCTGACGCGGCCCGTGGGGCGCGCGCGCGTCCTGACGTCGAAGTTCGCCGCGCTCGTCGTCGCCATCACTCTGACCGTGGCCCTCGGCGGACTGGTGGCGTACCTGTTCGGAGGCCTCGCGTTCGGATACCGGGGGTGGGGCGCGCCGGTCCTGACCGGTTTCCGGCTCGCCGGCGAGACGCTCGATCCCGGCTCGGTTCGCTCGCTGCCGCTCTGGGAAGACGCGCTCCTGGCTTTCGGGCTGGCGTGGTTCGCGGCGCTCACGGTGGGCGCGATCGCGTTCCTGACGTCGGTCGTGCTCCGCTCGACGGCCGCCGCCATGGGGACGATGCTCGCGGCGCTCATCGCGGGGACGATCCTGCCGCGCGTCGCCCCGTCGTGGGAAGCGCAGCGCTACCTCTTCGTGACGAACCTGCCGCTGCCCGACTACTACTCCGGCTCGCCCGCGCCGATTACCGGCATGACGGTGCCCTTCTCGGTGGTAGTCCTGACGATCTGGGCCATCGCCGCCACGGCCGTGGCTTACGGGGTCTTTCTCCGGAGGGATGTCCTCGCGTAAGAGCTGTCAGCTGTCCGAACCCGAAACGCTCTGGCTGAAAGCAGAAGACGGGAAGCTGATCGCTCCGCCCTTGCGCAGCGCCTCCAGCAGCTGACCCACGTTGACCGGCTTCTGCAGGACGGTGGAGACGCCGGACTGCTCGATCCGCCGCGTATCCTCGTCCGCCGTGATGCCGGTCAGGGCGATGACCGGAAAGCTCGGAGGTCCTTCGCGCTTCGTCCAGAGCCGCAGCCACTCCGCGCCGTCGCCGTCCGGCAGCGTAATGTCGAGGATGACTGCGTCGAGAGCGGAGGACCGGACGACGTTTTCGGCGTCGGAGAGCGACGCCGCCTCGACGACCGAGTAGCCCTCCGCCTCGAGAAGACTTCGCAGGCCGTAGCGCGACGAGGCATCGTCCTCGACGACGAGGACCTTCCGCCCTCTTCCGGTCTCGCCGGCCGGGCCCGGCGGCTCGGCCGCGGCCGGCGCCTGCTCGACCGCGCCCCGCAGTTGCGGCAGTGTCACCGAGACGCGCGTCCCTTCCCCTTCGCGGCTCACGAAGATCAGGTCTCCGCCCATGAGCTCGACGAGCTGCTTGGAGATGGTGAGCCCGAGACCCGTGCCCCGGGCCGACTCGCCGTGACCCGTTCGAATCTGGCGGAACGGCTCGAACACCGTGGCGACCAGGTGCGCGGGAACCCCGTTGCCGGTGTCCTCCACCTCGAAGCTGATGCTCTCCTGCCACGGCGCTGCGCGCACCGTGACTCCCCCCTGCGACGTGTATTTCACGGCGTTCGAGAGCAGATTGATGAGGACGCGCGAAATCTTCTCCCGGTCGAGAACCGCGGTCTCCGGCAGATCCGGACTGATCACCACGGCGAGTGCCAGCCCTTTCTCGCGGGCCTGCGGCTCGAGGAGGTCGACGGTTTCCTGGATCAGCGGGCGCAGTGGAACGAGCTGCGGGTGGAGGTCCCGCTGGCCCGCTTCCAGCCGGGCGAGGTCCAGGATGTTGTTGATCATCCGGAGCAGAGTCTCCGCGCTTTCGCGGATGACGTGAATGTCGTGCAGCCGGCGTTCCTCGTCAGCGGGGACCTTGCCCTCGCGCTCGATCAGGTGCGAGAGCAGGATGATCGTGTTCAACGGAGTCCGCAGCTCGTGCGACACCGTCGAAAGGAAGTCGGACTTCAGTCGATCGAGCTCGGCCAGCTTCTCGTAGGCTTCGGATCGTTCCCGCGCCGCCCGGCCCTGGGAGCGGATCGCCCGGCCCACCCGGATCAGGGAGCGTGCGCGCGCCACCAGCTCGACCGGGTCGAGCGGCTTCGCCACGAAGTCGTCGGCCCCCGCCGCGAATCCTTTTTCGTGGTCGATCTCGCCGGCGGTCACCAGGAGAACCGGCAGGTACTCGCCGGACCGCGAGACGAGCTCCGCGGCGAGGTCGTATCCGGAGTCCGGACCGAGCATCACGTCCACGATCGCGAGATCGAATTTCTCGTCCTCTCGCGCGAGAGTGGATGCCTCGTCCAGCGTTCGCGCCACGACGACCGCGTGGCCGTCACCTTCCAGATCGTTCCGGATGATCTGCGCCACCTCCTCGTGATCGTCCACCACGAGAATGCGGCCGGGCTCCGCCAGGCCCGAGCGGAGTGAAGCCGTCGAAGGCTCGGCCTCCGGGAGAGACGTCTCTGCGAGAACCGGCGTCCGGAGATAGGACCCGACGAGAGACTCGAACGTCTCCTCGTCGATCGGCTTCGCGATGAAGCCGTCGCAACCCGCGGCGATCGCGCGCTCCCGGTCACCGTGCATGGCGTGCGCGGTCACCGCCACGACCGGAATCGACGCGGTCTCCGGGCTCTCCTTGATCGCCCGCGTGGCTTCCCAACCCGACAGAACCGGCAGCGAAAGGTCCATCAGAACGAGGTCGGGCCGTTCGCGCCTCGCGGTCTCGACGCCCATCTGGCCGTCCGAAGCGGTCATCACCTCGTGGCCCGCGGTCTCGAGAAGCATCTGGATCAGGACCCGGATGTCGGGCGAGTCTTCGACGACGAGGATGCGGGCCCTCACGCGGTCTTCTCTTCCTCGACCGCCCGGAGGACCTCCGCCACGAGCCGCGAGGGGTCGGAGGCCTTGCGAATCACCCGCTGAGCCGCCCCGCGGAGGATCTCGTGGTCCTTCGCCGTCAGGTCCTTCGCGGTGACGATGATGACCGGGATCCCCTCGAGGGCCGGGTCCTCGCGCATCCGGATCAGGACTTCGAACCCGTCGGGGGGCCGCATCATCAGGTCGAGCAAGACGGCGCTCGGACGGTCCCGCGCCATCGCCTCGAGTGCCTCCGATCCCCCTTCGACGCTCTGAACGCGATAGCCCGCGCTCACGAGCCCCTGAGCGAGAAGGTTGCGGACGTCGGGATCGTCGTCCACGACGAGGAGATGCCCGCGGTTCGCGAGCACACCCGCCCGTGACAGGCTGTCGACGAGGGCCGACACGTCGACCGGCTTGACCAGGTAGTCGAACGCTCCCAGTGAGAGCCCGAAGGCACGGTTGTCGACGACCGAAAGGATGACGACGGGGATGTTCCGCGTCTCCGGCCGCTGCTTCAGGAGCCGCAGCGTTTCCCATCCGTCCACGCCCGGCATCAGCACGTCGAGGAGGATCGCATCCGGCTTTTCGGCCGTGGCGATCTCGACGGCGGTTCGGCCGTCCTTCGCCTCGAGGACTCGAATTCCGAGTCCAATCAGCTCGTAGGCGAACAATCGCCGGACGCCCTCGTCGTCGTCCACGACCAGGACGCTCCGGCCCGACTGCGGTTGCGCCGCGTGCCACTCCTCGACTTCTGCCGCCTTCGCGGACGCCGCGTCGTCCGCCGGGAGCTTGCGGGGAAGAACGACCGTGAAGCGGGAGCCTTCTCCGGCGGCGCTGCGGATCTCGACCGTGCCGCCGAGGACCGCCGCGATCTTCTTCACGATCGCGAGCCCCAGCCCGGTGCCGCCCCGACCCCGGTGCTCGGCCGCCTCCCCCTGGCGGAACTCCTCGAAGATCGTGTTCTGCTCTTCCAGAGGAACACCGATGCCCGTGTCGCTCACCACGATCGCCCAGGCGTCTTCCTCACGCGGCTCGAACCGCACCGTGATCGACCCGCGCTCCGTGAACTTCAGCGCGTTGCCGACCAGGTTGGCGAGGATTTGCATCACCCTCTCCGGATCGCTCGTCACGGTTTCGATGCCGGGCGCGGTCTCGCATCGGAAGGACAGCCCTTTCGCCTGCGCGGCCCCGTGGTAGTCCGCCTCGATCTGGCGGGCGAGCGTCGGGAGAAAGATCCGCTGCCGGTGGACCTCGACCTTTCCCGCCTCGATCTTGGAGATATCCAGGACGTCGTTGATCAGACCGAGCAGGAGCTTGGCGTTCCGCTGGACGCGTTCCAGGCTCTCACGCTGCTGCGGGTTCAGGCTGCCCTGACCCCCTTTCAGCAGCGCAGCCGTGAACCCCAGGATGACGGTCATCGGCGTCCGGAGCTCGTGGGACACCGACGCCAGAAAACGATCCTTCAGCTCGGACGCGCGCTGCAACTCCCGGTTCGCCCGGGCGATGCGGCTGCGCTGTTCCTCCAGCAGCTCGTTCTGCTCCGAAAGCCGACGGGTCTGCTCGGCGACCCGCTCGTTCGCAGCGGCGTTCGCGAGAGCGACCGCGAGGCTCGGGGCGATCGCCACGACCACGTTCCGGGCGCTGGGGCTGAAGGATTGCGCGGATCCGAGGGCGAGGACGCCCACGACGTGGTCGAAGTAGATGAGCGGCACGTGAACGCTTTCCCGCGGGAGGATCCGACCGTCGAACACGTTGATGGTCGGCGTCGACGCGCCGACGGAAACGAAGATCGGCTTCTTTTCGGCGGCCGCCCGCCGCGCTTCCTCGGGTCCTACGCCGTCTTCTCCGGGAGTCCACCCGATCGCCCTCCGCGGACTGTATGCGCCGCCCGGCTCCGGCAGATAGAGCAGCGCCGACGATGCGCCCGTCACCGACACCACGGTTTCCAGGATCTTCGAGCCGAAGCCCTCGAGGTCGTTGACCGTCGCCGCGGCCGCGAGGACTTCGTTGACTGACGCCTGTATGTCGCGCTCGGCCAGCGCGCGCGCCCGTTCGGCATAAGCCGCGGCGGCGCGGTTGAACTGGCGTCCGAGCTCGCCGACCTCGTCGCTGGACGCTTCGAACAGCTTCGGGGGCTCGCGATCCGACGCCAGATCTCCGAGCGCGCGAGCCGCGGAGACGGCCGGCGCGAGGATGTGGCGATCCACGTCGGTCAGAAACCAGAGGAAGCCCGCGACGATGAGCGCCGCGAGGATCACGAGCGCCGCGGTCGCGGAGTCGCGCGCGCCCTGGAGACGTCCCTCCGCGATGGCTTCGGCCTGCCCGAACCGATTCTCGAGGTCGATCAGGACGTCGCGGAGAGTCCCGGCCGCGGGCTCGACGACGTCGTCGCGAACCTGCCGTGCGGCGGCGGGACTTCCCGGCGCCCAACGCGAGATCGCGCGGTCCGCCGCCCGCGAGTAGATTTCTTCGGAGGCTTCGGCACGCTCGAGCGCGCCGCGCGAGCTCTCGGTCAGGACGCGGCGGCGGATCGCGCCGAGCGCCGCGCGAAGAGTCGTCCGGCTTGCGTGATGCCGCGAGAGGTCGTATCCCTCGCCCCCCTGCGTGTATCGGTCGAGAGCGTCCTCCGCTTCGCCCAACGCGTTCTTTGCATCGCCCACGCGCTCGCGGAGATCCGTCGTCCGCTGGATGTCGCGCGTGACGTCGTGCATCGTCAGGACCTGGTTGACCGTGTAGTAGAGCCACGCCGCGATGATCGCGAGCCCGGTGAATGCCAGGACCTTCAGGCGGGTCTTGAGCGAGGACCGGACCGGCGAGAACGGGCGGCGGAGGTCGACCCGGGCATCTTCGGAGCGTGCGGCGTTTGACATACGATGAACCCGTCGGTGCCGCTGTTTGTAGCACAAAGGATGCCGAGTTGATGCACGATCCGGACGATCGCGCAGCCTCTGCCCGACGGCAGTTTCTGCGCTCTTTCTTTCACGACCTCGCGACCCCGCTTTCGGCGGTATCGCTGCATCTCGAAGGCGCCAGCCGGCGTCACGCGCGCGGGCAGGATCCTGCCGAGTCGCTGGAGACGGCGAAGTCGGAGCTCGCCCGGGCATTCGATCTCTTCGAGAAAGGGAGGGAACTCCTGCTCGCGCGACCCGAGCACCCCGAGACTTTTTCGTTCGACGAGTGGGTCGAGGAAAGCCTTCGGAGCTTCGCGGGCGATGGGGTTTCGATCCGCGGGGAGACCGGAGGCCGCGCGAACGGCGACCGAAGGCGACTCGCCGAGGCGCTCACCGCGCTCGTGGTCAACGCGCTCGAATCCGCTCCGGGTTCCGTCGCCGTGGTTCGCGAGCGCGTGGGTGGTGATCTGCGCGTGCGCATCGAGAACCTGGGCCGTCTTTCGGGCGACGACGTCGAGAAGCTGTTCGCCCCGCGGACGGCGGGTGCCGGAAAGAATTGGGGAATGGGGCTCGCCCGCGCGCGGTTGTACGCGGCCGACGCCGGTGGCGGCGTACAGCTGGCCCAAGAGGGAGATCGCGTTTCCGCGATTCTCCAACTCCCGGAGGAACCGTCTTGAAGGTTCTCATCGTGGAAGACGACCTCGCGACTCGAAAAGGGCTCGAGGAGTCGGTCAAAGACCTGGGCGGTGAAACCCGCTCCGTCGGAACCGTCAAGGACGCCGCAAAGGCCGTCGAGGAATTCGATCCGCGTCTCCTGATCGTCGACATCCACCTGCCCGATGGCGATGGGATCGAGATCCTGCGCGCCGCCCGCGAGAGCGATCCGGATCGGGAGGGAATCGTCATCACCGGCCAGGGATCGATCGACAACGCCATCGAGGCCCTCCGGGCGGGCGCCGTCGACTACCTGCTGAAGCCGCTGCGTCCGACGCAGCTCGAGGTCGTTTTCAACCGGCTGGCCGACCGCCGCCGCCTGGAGAGCGAGGTCGAGACGCTTCGGGCCGAGCTGCAGGAAACCGGCCGCCTCGGAGACCTCGTTGGACGGTCGCCCGTCATGACGCAGATCTTCGACATCATCCGCCGGGTCGCGAAGTCGAACGCGCCCGTCCTGATCACGGGCGCCTCCGGCAGCGGCAAAGAGGTTGCGGCGCGCACGATCCACCGGCTCTCGCGGCGCGCGGCAAAGCCCTTCGTGGCCTTCAATTGCGGCGCGATCTCACCGACCCTGATCGAGAGCGAGCTCTTCGGCCACGAGCGCGGGTCGTTCACCGGAGCCGACAAGCGGCGCATGGGCTACTTCGAAGAAGCCGCGGGCGGAACTCTCTTTCTGGACGAGATCACCGAAATGGGCTCGGAGCTGCAGGTGAAGCTGCTGCGGGTCCTGGAGGACCGGACGCTGCGGCGCGTCGGCGGCTCGCAGGAACTCAAGGTCGACGTCCGCCTCATCTCCGCCACGAACCGGGATCCCCACGACGCCATCAAGCACAAGAAGCTGCGCGAGGATCTCTACTATCGGCTGAACGTGTTCCCGCTCCGGCTCCCGACGCTCGCCGAGCGCTCCGAAGACATCGCGCTTCTGGCCGAGCATTTCCGGAAGATGATCGAGGAGCAGGAACGCTCGGGAGTCGTGGGATGGGATTCCAAGGCGCTGGAGTTGCTGCTCGGCTACGACTGGCCGGGCAACGTCCGCGAGCTGCGCAACATCGTGCACCGCGCGTACGTCATGACCGAGGGCAAGACGATCCGTCCGGACGTCGTCCTCGGCCTTCTGCCCCGAGCCGCAAAAGCGGCGGCAGCGAAGAAGCCGCCATTGAAACAGAAAGCAACCGCGGGAGGCGCGCGTAAGAAATAGTGAAAGGTCCCATGTGGACCCTTGCTGTACACTCGCGACCCTGCAATGAAACCCGTGACAAGACTTCTCTAAGAGGACAACAACGATGAGGATGACCCCCGCCGAGTCTCACTATGTGCTGCAGTCTCTGATGTCTCAGGGGAGAGTTCGCCAGAACCAGGTCAAAGCCGTGTTGAATGGACGATCGAAAGAGATCGCGGATCTGCGCGAGCGGCTCGCGAGTCTCGAGGGAATGGGAGGCGGATCGGGGTCGGGCCGTCGCGCCGCGGGAGCGCGCCGCGCGACCGGGAAGCGCCGCGTCGCGATCTCTCCGAAGGTCCGCGCGCTGCGTCGCCTCCAGGGAAAGTACATGGGATACGTCCGCCGGCTGAAGCCCGCCGAGAAGGCGCGCGTCCGGACCGTGCGGGAAAAGCAGGGGATGCAGGCCGCGATCCGGCTGGCGGCCTCGCTCGCGAAAGCCTCCTGATCGACGAAAACCGGACAAAATCCGGGGCGGGCGATCCGCGAGGAATATCCTGCGGTAAGTTTTGCTAGGGAGTGGAGGGGATCCGTGAGCTACCGGCCCTTCCCGAACGAACCGATGGCAGATCGAAAGACCGAACCACCCACCGCCGGAGACCGGCCCTCGCGGCCGACGGGCGATCGTCCTTCGCGCGGAAGCGACTCCGGGAAGCAGGCCAAGAGGCCGAAGGCCGACCAGTACGAGCTCAAGGTCCGGTGGGAGACGGCGCGGCAGGTTCTCGAGGTGACGCCGACCGGGGTCCGCTTTGACTTCAACTCTCCGCTGAAGGTCGCGACGCGCTACCCCGTGAGCCTGAAAGCGCCGGGCGTCGCATTCTCCACGACCGTCGAGGTGACCCGGTGCCAGCTCACGGTCGATCCGACGTCGGGCCGTTTTTTCCGCGTGACCGCGAGGTTCTTCCCGTACGTCGAGTAGTCGGGCCTCGAAGGACCTCGACCTCAGCCCTTCTTTTTTTTCGTGTCCCCTGTCCCCTGTCCCGTGTTCCGGAATCTGTAGGCCACGTTCCACGCGGACACACGGACCTCGCGCTCGTAAGTCAGGCCGTCCTTTCCGAATCCCTTGACGAGGTCCGAAAGCTCCAGCCGGTGAACGGCGGGAGTCACGGGACCCCGGACCTTCCGGAGCGCCGTCACGACCCAGATCGCGCCGCCGGCCTCGAGCCTCTTGAGCGCGGCGTCGAAGACCGCGCGGGAACCGCCGCGATCCTCCCGCCAGACGAGGATGGCGTCGAACTTCTCCTTCACCGAACGGAGGGCGTCGCCGTCCGCCCCGAGCGTCGTGCGGGAGGCCGGGCGCGCTCTCTCGATCAGCCCGGACAGCTCCACCGGCGTATCGACGAGCAGGACGCGCTCGGGTTCGACGAGCTCGAGCCGGGCGACGAGGTCGGCCGGGTTTTTCAGGGGTGTGCTCAAGGCTTCGGAACCCCCCTCCGGGGCAGGGACGGGAGCGGTATCCGGGCGCAGGCGGCGGCCAATCTGGCACGAGCTTCGCTGTAGGCTTTGGGCTGCCTCCGGTGGCTCGAACTTAAAGGAGGAGACGACACCATGCTCTGGACCATTTTCATCATCCTGCTGGTTCTATGGCTCCTGGGTTTGATTTCGGGCTACACCATGGGCGGCTTCATCCACATTCTCCTCGTGATCGCGGTGGTCGTTCTCATCATCCGGCTGATTCAAGGTCGCCCCGTCGTCTGACCGCGGCGGATTACCGGTCCTCGAGCCCCGGGAAACCGGGGCTTTTTCACGCCCGGATGGCAATGACGGCTAGGACTGTCCGCGGCGGTACACGCGCCGGAACGCCATCACCAGGTATCCC
>Ga0207689_10003216_pt1 | contig 14961 bp, 14 predicted proteins | sample KBSMisM52_FD_184312 | JGI IMG/M metagenome (GOLD analysis project Ga0207689, IMG submission 184312) | Miscanthus rhizosphere microbial communities from Kellogg Biological Station, Michigan, USA - KBS Miscanthus M5-2 (SPAdes) (version 2) | ecosystem: Host-associated > Plants > Roots >... | reverse complement strand
CGGAAGACGCCACGCGCATCCAGAAGAAGGACCACGAGCGGTTGCGCGCGGTGGGCTTCGACGACCGCGGCATCCTGCAGATCACGCTCATCGCGTCGTGGTTCAACTACATCAACCGCGTGGCGGACGCGCTGGGTGTGGGGCGGGATGAAGTATCAAGTCAGGGGGGGCACTCACACGACACCCCGATGGGTGTTCGCGACCCCCCCTGAAACCCCCCTCGCACGTCGCCGCGGCTGCGCCGCGCCGCCGTGCTCTGCGGTCGGCTGTCTTAGTTGCCGCGGCCGGTTCGCGCCAGCGCTGCCACCGCGCGCGCGATCTCGTCCGGAGCGGAAGGTTTGGCCAGATGGCGCTGGAAGCCCGCCTCCAGCGCGCGGCGGCCTTCGTCCGGGCGCGCGTGCCCGGTGAGGGCGGCAGCGGGGATGGTGCCCCCACGTTCGGGCTCGAGCTGCCGTAGCCGCCGGATGAATTGGTAGCCGTCTCCCCCCGCCATCTCGAGATCGCTCACGATGACGGCCGGCGGGTGCTGGTCGACGTCGGCCAGCGCGTCCACCACGTTGGCGGCCGTGCGCACCTGTGCTCCCACGTGGCGCAGCGCGGCCGCCACCCGCTCGCGGGCCTCGCCGTCGTCGTCCACGACCAGGACTCGAAGGCCCTGGAGATCGACGGCAGGCACCTCGCGGCCTTCGGCGAGCATGACGGGCAGGCGCACGGTGAACGTCGCCCCCTGGCCTTCGCCCCGGCTCTCCGCGGAGACCGTGCCTCCGTGCAGCTCGACGAGGTGGCGCACGAGGGCGAGGCCGAGCCCGAGCCCGCCGTGGGCGCGCGTGCTCGAGGAGTCGCTCTGCCGGAAGCGCTCGAAGACGTGGGGCAGGAAATCGGGCCGGATCCCCGTGCCCGTGTCCTCGACCACGACGTCGACGTGACCGTTGGCGCGCCGCAGCCGCACGCGGACGCTGCCCCCGCTGGGCGTGAACTTGATGGCGTTCGAGAGCAGGTTCCAGACGACCTGCTGCAGGCGGTCGGGGTCGCCGGACACGTGCGGGGTCCCGCCGAGCGTGGCCTCGAGGCGGATGTCCTTGGCCGCCGCCGCCGGCCGCAGCGTGTCGAGGGCCTCCTCGACCACCTCGGCCAGCAAGACGGGCCGGACGTCCAGGCGGAGCTTGCCCATCACGATGCGCGAGACGTCCAGCACGTCCGCCACGATCTGGGACTGCGCCTTGGCGTTGCGGTCGATGACGTCGACGGCGCGCGTGCGCTGCCCCTCGTCGAGCTGGCCCGTCTTCAGGAGATGGGCCCAGCCCACGATTGCGTTGAGGGGCGTCCGCAGCTCGTGGGAGAGCGTGGCCAGGAACTCGTCCTTGGCGCGGTTCGCGGCTTCGGCGTCCCGACGCGCCGCCTGCTCGCTGACGAGGAGGAGCTCGCGCTCGCGCTCGACGCGGATGCGCTCCATGAACTGGCCCATCTGGCTACCCACGCCGAGGAAGCCGGCGAGCAGCTCCGGATCGGGCTCTCGCGGGACGTCGCTGAAGAACTCGAGCACGCCAAGGCATTCACGTCCGAACGTCACCGGGAAGGCGAACCCGCTGCGCAGCCCGGATTGCAGCGCGGCTTCCTTGCGCGGGAAGTTCGCGTCCTCCGCGAGGTCGGCGATCCAGGCGCCCTCGAGGGACGTCCAGACGCGCCCGGGCAATCCGACACCCGGGGAAAGCGCCGTGCGTCGCGAGACGGCGGCGAACTCGCCGACGGGACGGCCGGGGTCCCCCCACAGATCGGCGCAGCGCAGCACGTTGGCCTCGCGGTCCACGCGCCACAGCGCGCCCACGCACCAGCCCAGGCCGCGGCACGTCGTCTCCAGGATCTGAGGAAAGCTGCCTTCCAGTGAGGTGGCCCGGGCCAGGACCTCCGTCACCGCGAGCTGCGTCGCCTTGCGTGCCTCGCTCGCCCGGAGGGCCTCCTCGCTGCGTCGCGCTTCCGTGACGTCCGTGAGCATCGCGAAGGCGCCCACGAACTTCCCGTCCTCGACGAGGGGAGTGGCGGTGGCGCGCAGCCACACCAGAACGCCGTCCTTGCGGCGGAAGCGGAACTCGGTTCGCTCCGGGGCTCCGCCCATGCGGCGCGACCAGGCGGCGTGGGCGCGGGCCATGTCCTCCTGCGGCACGAGGTCGAACGCGGAGCGCCCGTGGAGCTCGTCCGGCCCGTAGCCGAGCATGTCCGACAGATGCTGGTTCGCGTAGACGGTCTTGCCCTCGGCGTCGATGTGCCAGATGCCTTCCTGGGCCGTCTCCACGATGCGACGGAACTGGACCTGGCTCTGGATGAGCTCGGCCCCCCTCCGCTCGGCCTGGGCCGCCGCGTCGCTCGCGCGCGCGGCCGCACGCCGCCGCGTCTCGCTGATCACGCTGATGGTGATCCCCGTGATCGCGAAGAGCAGCAGGCGGAGGGAATAGCCGGCGGGGGTGATCGGCACGACGGCGTGCGGCTTGACGGAGAGGAGATGAGCGGCGACCACGGAGGCGAGGGTGGCGAAAAGACCCGGGCCGCCGCCGCCGATCCAGGCGCTGGCGGCCGCCGCCAGGACGAACAGGGTCAAGGGAACGTCCGTGCCGAGGATCGGCTGAAGCAGCCATACGACGAGCATCGCGCCCGCAACGAATGCGAGCGCAATCGGATACGCGAGAGCGGGATACCGGTCCGTCTCAGGCAGAGGAGCCCCCGAACCAGAATATGGTGGATTTCCCGGTTCAGGGTCGGGTCCGCGCGCTTTCAGACGCGGCTGGCGATGGCCTCCGCGAGCTCCGTCGTGCCCGCCGTCCCGCCGAGGTCGCCGGTGAGCTTCTTCCCGTCGCGGAGGACGTCGTCCACGGCGTTGCGCACGCGATCGGCCGCGGCCTGCTCGCCGAGGTGGTCGAGCATCATGGCCCCGGACAGGATGAGGGCCATCGGGTTCGCCTTGTTCTTGCCCGCGATGTCGGGCGCGCTGCCGTGGACGGCCTCGAAGATGGCGACGCTCTCGCCGATGTTGGCGCCGGGCGCCATGCCCAGCCCGCCGATGAACCCCGCGCAGAGGTCGGACACGATGTCTCCGTACAGGTTCTCGAGGAGCAGGATGTCGAAGCGGGTCGGGTCGAGGACGAGCTGCATGCAGGTGTTGTCCACGATCATCTCGTCGTATTTCACTTCCGGATAGCCGGCGGCCACGGCCCGGCAGCAGTCCAGGAAGAGCCCGTCCGAGAGCTTCATGATGTTGGCCTTGTGCACGGCGGTGACCCGCTTCCGCCCGTGCTCGCGCGCGTAGGCGAAGGCGTACTTCGCGATGCGCGTGGAGGCCTTCTCCGTGATGATCTTGATCGACTCCACGACGCCGGGGACCACCACGTGCTCGAGCCCGCTGTAGAGGTCCTCGGTGTTCTCGCGCACCACCACGAGATCCACGTTGTCGTAGCGGCTCTTCACGCCGGGCAGGGTCTTGACCGGGCGCACGTTGGCGTAGAGGTCGAGGGTCTTGCGCAGGGCCACGTTCACCGAACGGTGGCCGGTGCCGATCGGCGTCGCCGTCGGCCCCTTCAGGGCGATCCTGGTGCGCTTGATGGACTCGAGGACGGCGGGCGGCAGGGGATTCCCCTCGCGGCCCGCGGCCTCCGCGCCGGCCATCACCGTGTGCCATTCGAAGTCGATGCCGGTGGCGGACAGCACGCGCACCGCCGCCGCCGCGACCTCCGGGCCGATGCCGTCGCCGGGAATGAGGGTGACTTCGTACGATTTCACGGTATCTCCTTGCCGGCCCGAGCGCGGCCCGTGCGGTCCCTGGGAGCCTGCCGCGCCTGGCGCTTCAGGATCTTCATCACCTCGGCGGGGGTGCGCGCGCGCTGGAGGATGCCGACCTCCTCGTCCTTCACCTTGCCCCGCCGCACCACCGTCTCCCGGATCCACTTGATGAGCCCGTCCCAATACTGGTCTTCCCCGGCCAGGATCACGGGGAACGGCTTGACCTTGCGCGTCTGGATCAGGGTGACCGCCTCGAACAGCTCGTCCAGCGTGCCGAAGCCTCCGGGCATGATCACGAAGGCCTGGCTGTACTTCACGAACATGACCTTGCGGACGAAGAAGTAACGGAAAGACAGCGTGCGCGTCAGGTAGGGATTGGGCTTGAGCTCGTAGGGCAGCTCGATGGCCAGGCCGACCGATTCACCTCCGGCCTCCAGCGCCCCCTTGTTCGCGGCCTCCATGTCGCCGGGCCCGCCGCCGGTGATGACGGCGTATCCGGCGCGAGCGAGGGCGCGGCCCATCTCCTCCGCCCGCTGGTAGTCCGCGCTGCCGGGGAGGCTGCGCGCGGATCCGAAAATCGCGACGCCCTTGACCTGGGAGAGGGTCTCGAACCCCTCCACGAACTCGCCCATGATGCGGAAGATCCGCCATGTGTCCTTCACCGCGAAGTCCAGCATGGGGTCCCGGCGTGGCTCCAAGCGTCGCTCCTTCAGTAGCTTCGGGATCCTCATGATAGGACGGGGCCCTTCGTCCCACAAACCCTTCCCGTCCCCGGGAACCTCCACGGGGTGTCGGGCGTTAACGAGATGTGGAGGACGACGACGGCAAGGTGTTCGTCTGGCTGCGGTGAGAGGTGGCCTCGTGGTCCAATGTCCCGCCCATGACCGAGCCGTCCGACCGGGACCTGATGGGCCGCCTGGCCGCAGGCGACCGCGACGCGCTCTCGCCGCTGATGGAGCGGCATCACCGCCGGCTGTACCGGATCGCGCTCGCCTACCTGCGCCGGCCCGATGACGCGCTCGACGTCGTCCAGGAGACGTTCGTGAAGGCGTACGTCCACGCCGCGCGCTGGGACGGCGCGGCGGAGGTCGCGCCCTGGCTCACGCGCATCGCCGTGAACCAGGCCATCGACGTCTACCGCCGCGGCCGGCGCCGCCTCGCTCACGAAGAGCCGCTCGACGACGCGGCGCCCCAGGGCTTCGCGGTGCACGACCCCTCTCCGGAGCGGCGCGTGATGTCCCGCGAGATCGGCGAGCGGCTGGACTCCGCGCTGCGCGCGCTGCCGGAGCGGCAGCGCGCCGTATTCGTGCTGCGCCACTACCAGGACCAGTCGCTCGAGGAGATCGCGCAGACCCTCGACATGAGCCTGGGCACGGTGAAGAGCGCGCTCCACCGCGCGGTGGCGCGGCTGCGCGAGCGGCTGCAGGGAGTGCGGGCGTGAGCCTCTTCCACGGACGCTGGCGCCGGCGCACCGCGCTCCTCGCCCTCGACGCCCTGGATGCGGCGGAAGCCGAAAGTGCGCGCGCACACGTGGCGGGGTGCGCGTCCTGCGCACGCGACCTCGAGGAGACGCGGGCCGCCCTCGCGCTGCTGAGCGCGGATCCGAAGCGCGGCGCGGAGCCGCCGGTGCCCCTCGGCGCGCTGGTCGCGCGCGTCCAGGCCCGGCTGGACGAGGCGCCGCGCCGGGCGGCGGCCTGGCGGCCGGTCCTGGCCGGGGCCGGCCTGCTGGCCGCGGTGGCGGTGGTCGCGGGTCGATCGCTGCTGCTGCGTCCGGAACCGGCCGCGTCGCCCGAGACCGCGGCCATGAGCGCGCCCACCTCGGAGGCAGGCGCTACCGCGGATTCGGCCGCGGCCATGCGCCGGATCGAGACCACGCTCGAGCGCGAGCGCGCGGCGCGCTACCTGAGCGAGGCGCAGGACGTCCTGGTGACGGTGGCCTCGGCGCCCCAGCGCTGCGTGCGCCGGCGCAACGCGGTGGAGGTGGGACCGGAAGCGGAGCGCAGCCGCGAGCTCCTGGCCCGGCGCCGGCTCTTCGTGGAGACGGATGCGCCGTCCACGGTGGTCGCGCGCGACGTGCTCGACGACGTCGAGGAGATGCTGCGCGAGGTGGCCGCCCTCGACCCCTGCGCGCGGCCGCAGGATCTGGAGGCCATCCGCGGGGAGATCGCGCGGCGCCGCCTCCTCATGAAGATCGATCTCGTGACACGGGAGCTGCAGGGATGACCAGGGTTTCCCTCCGGGGGCGGAGCGCCGGGGTCCTTCTGTTGACGGCGCTGTGCGTCCTGGGTGGCCCGGGTCCCTCGTGGTCGCAAGCCGACGCGGAGCGCTTGCGTACGGCGAAGACCCTCTTCTTCGATCGCAAATACGCGGAGGCGCGGCAGGCCTGGGAGGCCGTGCGCGCCGCGGCCAAAGGCGTGGAGGCGGAGGCGCCCGCCTATTGGGTCGCCCGCTGCAGCGAGAACCTGGGCGAGAGCGAGCGCGCGCTGAAGGAGTACGACGCATTCCTGGCCCTCCGACCCAAAGACGGCGCTCTCGTCGACGAGGCGCGTACGAGCCGGGTCAGCCTGGCCGCGAAGCTCTACAAGGCGGGGAACAAGGCCTACGTCAAGGTCCTGCGCGAGGCGCTGGGCGATCCGAGCCGGACCGTCCGTTACTACGCCGCCCTCCAGATGTCGGGCCTCGACGCGGAGATGGGCAAGCTGGCGTCGCCCGTCCTGCGGCAGATCCTGGAGCAGGAGAAGGACGCGGACCTCGTCGATCGCGCGAAGCTGGGCCTCATGCGCTGGGATCCGTCCGCCCTCAGCGCGACCTCGAGCAGCGGCGCTCCCCGCGCGACGGCCAGCGCGCGCACCACGGCGCCGGCCACCGCGCCCGCGGGTCCGCGCACGGGGCGGGGCCGCGAGGCCCACTGGGTGCACATCCGCATCACCGAGCGCGGGGGCACGAAGCCGAAGGTCTCCATCAACCTGCCGCTGGGGCTGGCGGAGATGCTGTTCAAGAGCCTGCCCGAAGACGCCAAGGCGGACCTGCGGCGCGAGGGCTACAACCCTGAGACCTTCTGGGTGCGCCTGCGCCAGCTCGGCCCGAGCGAGATCATCTCCATCGAAGGCGACGAGGGCGAGCGAATCCAGATCTGGACCGAGGAGTAGGAGGAACGATGAAGCAGTGGACGGCGTTCGCGGTGGTGCTGGCCCTGGCCGGCACGGCGGGGGCGGGGCGGGTCGCCGGCGGCGAGGACGATCTCGCGATCGTGAAGAAGGCGGTGGCGAGCCCGGCTCCTCGCGGCCGCGTGATCCGTATCGCATCGACCCCGGCTCCCCAGGCTGCGCCGGCAGTGGCGGCGGCACCCGCGCCGCCCGTGACGGAGGCGGCCCCGCGCGTCCGCTCCGGCCGGGAGCCGCAATGGTTCAAGGTCCGCGTCGTCGAGCGCAGCACGGGAAGGAAGAAGGTCACGATCAACCTCCCGCTCTCGCTCGTGCGCGCGCTGGGCGACGACACGGTCGACTGGGGATGCCGGTCGGTCGACGGCGATCGCGACCGGTGCCACACCGTGCGTTTCTCCGAGGTGCTGCGCAGCCTGGAGACCGGCCAGGAGCTGGTGGAGATCGAGGACGACGAGGCCACGGTGAAGGTGTGGGTGGAGTAGCGCGGTGACAATGGCGTCCGTCACAGCGGTCGCCCGGACGCCGCGCCTCGGCTCTAACTCCTTGGGGCACGGCCACCGGCTTTCGTGGAACGCCGATTGCTTTCGGACGGGGCGAAGCGAACCCTCAGGAGGAGGTGTCCCCATGAAGCTCCAGGTCCTCGCCGGCGCTCTCGCGCTGGGCCTGGGAGCGTCGGCGCTGGCGCCGGTGGCGGCGCATGCCGACGACCGTGCGTATCGTTCGTATCGCTCCGGCGGCGCGTACCGGTCCTCGAGCGCGTATCGCTCGTACCGGTCGTACGGCTCGTATCACGGCCAGAGCAACTCGTATCACGGCTACGCCGCGTATCGTCCGTACGGATACCGTGGCTACGGCTACCGCGGCTATGCCTACCGTCCGTACCCTGCCTACGCTCCTTACCCGTACTACTACGGCGGCTACGCGCCGTATGCGTACGGCGCACCCGTCGCGGTGGTGCCACCCCCATACGGCTACCGGCCCTTGGTGAGCGTCCAGGTGGGTGGGCCGCATTTCGGAGTCTGGCTGGGCTTCTGACGTCGTCGTGGCGTGCGTCGATGAGGGCGGGGGGCTTGCACCGGCCCCCGTCCTCGAACGCGCTTCGGTCCCCTCTTCGCCCGCAACGCGGCCATACTATCGGCCTGCGTGAGCGCGCGCCGGCCGGAGGTCGCGATCGTGGGCACCGGCCGCATGGGCCGCTGGCATGCCCGTTATGCGGAGGCGTCGGGCGGTCGCATCGTCGCCCTCGTGGACACCGACGAGACGCGCAGCCGCGCTCTCGCCCAGCAGTTCGCGGGAGCGCACGTATTCCGTGACGTCGACGATTGCCTGACCGCGACGAGCGCATCCGTCGTGCATCTGTGTACGGACGTGGACCACACGAGCCTCACCGATCGCGTCCTGAGCACGGGCCGCCACGCGGTGGTGGAGTCACCGGTGGCGATCACGGCCGAAGACGCGCGCCGGCTCGTGGACAACGCCGCGAACCTCCGCCTCGTCATCTGTCCCGTCCACCAGCTCGCGTTCCAGCGAGGCTTCGGCCGCATGCTCGCTCTCCGCGACCGTCTGGGCGAGATCGTCCGCATCGAGGGCATCGTCTGCAGCGCGGGCGGGGAGGGACTGGCGCCGGAGGCCCGCCGCGACCTCCTGGTGGGGATCGTGCCTCACTTCGTCTCCCTGTTCCGGGCGCTGATGGGCAGCGTGTCGCCCGTGTCCTGGCACATCCTCGCCTCGACGTCGGACGACCTCGCCCTGGTGACGCGCGCGGGCACGACCCAGCTCAGCCTGGCCGCGACCCTGCGCGGACGGCCTCCACGCAACGAGCTCCTCGTGGTCGGCTCCGCGCGCTCCGCCCGCCTCGACCTCACGCACGGCCTGTGCGTGTGGGAGGCCGGGGGTGTTTCGTCCGTGGCCAACACGGCCGCGCCCTTCCGGCGCAGCGCCGCCGGGCTCTCCATGGCCGCCCTCAACCTGGCCGGCCGTGCCCTGCGGCGTGAGCCCGCCTTCCCCGGTCTCCGAGGCCTGATCGGCGCGGCCTATCGCGCGGTGAGGGAGGGAGGACCGCCTCCGGTTCCGCCCGAAGAGATCGTCGAGGCGGCGGAGCTGATCGAGCGAATCAACACCGCCTCCCGGACCTGACGGGCCGGTCGCGCGACGGCGCGCCTTGGCCCCGCGTTTGCAGAGAGGCCGGGGCATGGCACCGGCGGCAAGTCACGCCCGAATCGGACGGCCGAGGCGCTCGTCCCGCGCCGCCGCCTATCAGGCGGTGCTCGACCTGGCCCGTCACCCCCAGCAAGCCGCGGACGCGGCCGGCCTTCGTTACGTCACCGACATCCAGCCGGGCTTCGGCCGCCAGAAGGCGGGCAAGAACTTCCACTACGTGGGCCGCAACGGACGGCCGCTCCGCGACCCGAAGACCCTCGCGCGCATCCGGTCGCTCGGCATCCCGCCGGCCTGGACGGAGGTGTGGATCTGCCCGGACGAGCTCGGCCACATCCAGGTCACGGCCCGCGATGCCCGGGGACGCAAGCAATACCGCTATCACCCGCGCTGGCGCGCCGTGCGCGACGAGGCCAAATACGGCCGCATGCTCGCCTTCGGGCAGGCCCTGCCCCTGATCCGCGCCCGCATCGAGGAGGACCTCGCCCGTCGCGGCCTCTCGCGGCGGCGCGTGCTGGCCGCCGTCATCAAGCTCCTGGAGACGACGCTCATCCGGGTCGGTAACGAAGAGTACGCGCGCGACAACGGGTCCTTCGGCCTGACCACCTTCCGGGACCGCCATGCCTCCGTCCGCGGATCCAAGGTGCACTTCCGATTCCGCGGCAAGAGCGGCAAGGTGCACGAGATCGGCGTGCAGGACCGGCGGCTGAGCCGGATCGTGAAGAGCTGCCAGGAGCTGCCCGGCCAGGAGCTGTTCCAATACGTGGACGGGCAGGGCCGGCGGCGCGCCGTCACTTCGAGCGACGTGAACGACTACCTGCGCGAGGTGACGGGACAGGCCTTCACCGCGAAGGACTTCCGCACCTGGGCGGGCACGGTGCTGGCGGCCTGGGCCCTGTGCGAGCTCCAGGCCGTGCGCACGAAGGCGGAAGCGAAGAAGAACGTCGTGCGCGCGGTGGAGAGGGTGGCCGGCCGCCTCGGCAACACGGTGGCCATCTGCCGGAAGTGCTACGTGCACCCCGTGGTGTTCGACGCCTACCTCGACGGCACGCTCGTGGACACGCTGCAGCAGCGGCTCGACCACGAGGTGAGGGCGGGAGAGGACCACCTCCAGCGCGAGGAGATGGCCGTGCTCGCCCTCCTCCATCACCGCCTCGACCGCGAGCAGGAGCGCGAGGCGACGAGGGACTGATCGGCGCGCCTAGCGCGACGACGTCGTGGTGCCCACCGCGAAGTATCCGAGCTTGTGGCGGACCTGGATGTCTTCCCGCGCGGGTATGCGCACGACGATGCGGCGCCACTTCCCGTCGCGTCTCCCGTTGTTGGAGACGTAGCCGAGGCTGTACTGGGTCCGCAGCTCCTCCGCGATCCGGTCGTACACGGCGTCGAGCTCGGAGAGCGAGTTGGGGAAGTGCACCTGCCCGCCCGTGTCCTGGGTGAGGGCGGTCAGGAGGTGCGCGGCCTGGCTGAACTTCACCGCGTTGCGGTCCTGCATGCGCCGCGGGCGCAGGCTGATGGCGTAGATGTTGATCTCGGTCTTGCGCGCGAGGTCCAGCACCTGGTCGTCGCTGACGAGGGACGCGGTGTCCTCGCCGTCGGAGAGGAGCACGATGGCGCGGCGCCGCAGGGCCTGGGTCTTCTGCTTTTCGAGCTCCTTGAGGGCGACGTAGAGCGCGTTGTGGAGCGCGGTCGGCCCCGCCGCCTCCGTGCGTCCGATCGCGCTGTCCAGCGCGTCGTGGTCGGCCACGAAGTCCTGCAGGATCGTGGTGCGGTCGTTGAACTGCATGACCTGGGCGTTGTCCTGCGGCCTCAAGGTGCCCACGAACCGGATGGCGGCCGCGCGCGCCGTGGGCAGCTTCTCGTCCATCGAAGCGGACGTGTCGATCATGAGGACGAGCGAGATGGGGATGTCCTCGTGGTTGAAGATCGAGAGCTCCTGCCGCACGCCGTCTTCGAAGACCGCGAAGTCGTTCTTGGTGAGGTCGGTGATGTAGCGGCCGCGGGCGTCGGTGACGGACACGTTGAGGTTGATGACCTCGATGCCGGTGCCGAAGACGGGCGGGCGCGGGGGCCCCTGTGCGCGCAAGGCGGACCCGGATGCCAACACGAGGAGCGCGAGCAGGCACGGCGCCGCGACCCGGTTGGCGATCCCTTTCTTCAACTGCGCGGGGTGCCGATCCGGACCTTGGCTCCGGGCCGGGCCACCTTGACCTCGACCTTGCGGTCCTTGTCCTTGAGGCCGGCCACGGTCTCGTAGGTCAGGCGGTACTGGGCCCCGAGCTCGCCCGCGAAGGAGTCCAGCGTGTGCCCCGTGCCCATGGCGGAAAGGATGATGTCGCGCCGCCCGCCCGTAGCGTCTGCGAGGTTCCCGAGCGTGTAGTCGTAGTCGGTCCGGCTCACCTCGCCCTGGCTCCGGCTGGCCGCGTCTCCGCTCTCCTCGATCTCGGCGGCGAGGACGGTGGCGCCGCTCGGCCGCACGAGGTCGACCACCTGCTCCTTGCTGTAGTTCGCGAAGCCGATGCCCGTTCCCGTCACCACCACGATGGCGGAGCGCGCGGCTTCCTTGGACTGGAGGTCTTTCGAGGCCTCGACGAGGGCGTCGAGCAGCGTGTTGCCGCCGGTGGGGAAGGTGCGCCCCAGCGCCTTGGCCGCGGCCGCCGTCCCCTGGCCGTAGTCGACGACCTTGTTCGGCCGGTCGCCCGTGGTCCAGACCGCGAACTCCGTCCCCCGGGGGAGGCGGCCCAGGAAGCGCAGGAGCGGATCGAGGATCTGCAGCCGGTAGTGGTCGCGCATCGGCTCGCTGGTGTCCACGAGCACGGCCAGGCGCAGCGGCCGCTCGTCCCTCTCGACGCGGGTGAGGGTGCGCACGGCGCCGTTCTCGAGCACGGCGACGTCCTGGGCCAACAGGCCATCGACGGGCGCGCCTTTCTCGTCGGTCACGGTCACGGTCAGCGAGCGCGGCTCGTCGTCGGCGGGGGCGGGGGACGGCGGGGCCAGCAGCAGGAGGGCAGCGGCAAGAATGAAGGCCATCGTGTCGGCTTCTCCGTTTATGATCCTTTTCAAGGTTCCTCGATCGGCCTTCCCCCGTCAATTCGCGACGTGTCAAAGAATATCCACGCCGTCGTGATCACCGTGAGCGACTCCGCCGCCGCCGGGCGCCGCCCCGACGCCTCTGGTCCGGAGGCCTGCCGGCGCCTGCGCGCGGCGGGCCTCACCGTGGCCGAGCCGGTGGTGGTTCCGGACGAGCGCGAGCGCATCGCGGCCGCCTTGCGCGAGGCGTCCACGCGCGCCTCTCTCGTCGTGACCACGGGCGGGACGGGACTCGGTCCCCGCGACGTCACCCCCGAAGCGACGCGCGACGTGATCGAGCGGGACGCCCCCGGGCTGGCCGAGCTCCTCCGCGCCCATGGCGTCCGGCAGACGCCTCTCGCCGCCCTTTCCCGCGGAGTGGCCGGCGTCGCCGGCTCGTGCTTGATCGTGAACCTCCCGGGCAGCCCGCGCGCCGTCATCGACGGCCTCGAGGCCCTGAGCCCGGTGCTGGTCCACGCCCTGGAGCTCCTGGCCGGCCGCACGGAGCACGGGAGCGGCGGCGAGGCTTGACGGCCCGGCGGCCCGGCCCATAAGATCCGCGCGCCGGCCGCTCCACCCGAGGTGTAGATGAAGTTCGTCTTCCTCATCCCTCTCTTCCCGCTCCTCGGCTTCCTCTTCAATTTCCTCGTCGGCGTGCGCGCCTTGCGCCGGGCCCGCGACGAGGGCCACGGCCACGGCCATCACGCGCACGGCGTGCACGTGCCTCCGCCCGGCTACATCGGCGTGGTGGCCGCGGGGATGGTGGGGCTTTCGTTCGTGGTGGCCGTGATGGCGGTCCTCTCCGCGCACGGCGCGCCCGAGCACACCCTCGTCGAGACCCTGTGGACGTGGATTCCGGGCGGCGCCGCCCCGACCGCGCACGGTCCCGTCCCGTTCAACGTCGACTGGGCCTACCAGGTGGACCCGCTCTCCTCGGTGATGCTGCTGGTCGTGACCTTCGTGGGCTTCTTCATCCACGTGTATTCGATCGGGTACATGGGCCACGACCCCGGGTACGCCCGCTTCATGTCGTACCTGAACCTCTTCATGTTCGCGATGCTCACCCTCGTGCTGGGCGCGAACTACCTCGTGCTGTTCGTGGGCTGGGAGGGCGTGGGCCTCTGCTCGTACCTCCTGATCGGCTTCTGGTTCGAGAAGCACAGCGCGACCAGCGCGGGCATGAAGGCCTTCATCGTGAACCGCATCGGCGACGCGGGCTTCGCGCTGGGGATGTTCCTCATCTACACGACCTTCGGCAGCCTCGATTTCCGCACGGTGATGGCGCACGCGGCGGAGATGCCGGTGGAGTGGGCCTGGGGCGGCACCCTCACCGTCATCGCGCTCTGCCTCTTCGTGGGCGCGACGGGCAAGAGCGCGCAGCTCCCGCTCTACGTCTGGCTGCCGGACGCGATGGAAGGCCCGACGCCCGTCTCCGCCCTCATCCACGCCGCCACCATGGTGACGGCGGGCGTCTACATGGTCGCCCGCTCCTCCGCGATCTTCTCGCACGCCCCCAAGGCGATGTTCGTGGTCGCGCTCATCGGCGCCCTGACCGCCTTCTTCGCCGCGTCCATCGGCCTCGTCCAGAACGACATCAAGCGCGTGCTGGCCTACTCGACGGTCAGCCAGCTCGGCTACATGTTCCTGGCCTGCGGCGTGGGCGCGTTCGGGGCGGGCGTGTTCCACCTCATGACGCACGCCTTCTTCAAGGCCCTCCTCTTCCTCGGCTCCGGCTCCGTCATCCATGCCATGTCGGGGGAGCAGGACATGCGGAACATGGGCGGCCTCAAGGCCAAGCTCCCGTGGACGCATCGCACCATGCTGGTCGGCTGCATCGCCATCGCGGGTGTGCCCCCCCTGGCCGGCTTCTTCTCCAAGGACGAGATCCTGTGGTCGGCCTACAAGATCTCCGGGTACGGCACCTACGTGTGGGCCATGGGCCTGGCGGTGGCGGCCATGACCGCGTTCTACATGTTCCGCCTGTACCACATGACGTTCAGCGGGACCTTCCGCGGCACCGAGGACCAGTGGCACCACGTGCACGAGTCGCCGCGCACGATGGTCCTTCCCCTGCAGGTCCTGGCCGTGGGCTCGCTCCTGGCCGGGCTGCTCGGCATCCCCGCCGTGCTCGGCCACGCCCTGCACATCCCGAACGTCTTCGAGACCTTCACCGAGCCCGTCTTCGAGGCCGCGCACGAGACGCTGCCGCAGGTCTTCACGGCGGCGCCGCCCGCGCACAGCATCGAGATGGGTCTCATGGCGGCCAGCGTCACCATCGCCGCCCTCGGGATCTCCCTGGCCTGGCTGCTCTTCCGGCGCCATCCGGAGCTGCCGGGACGCATTGCCTCGTCCATCGCGCCCGTCTACCGGCTGCTCCTGAACAAGTACTACGTGGACGAGATCTACGGCGCGCTGTTCGTGCGCGGCCTGACCCTCGGCGGCGGCAAGTCGCTCTACGCCGTGGACCGTTACCTCATCGACGGCGGGGACGGCGAGGTGCGGTTCGGGTTGGGAGTGAACGGGCTCGGCTGGCTGGTGCGGGAGGGCGTGGCGAAGACTTCCGACTTCTTCGATCGCTGGATCGTCGACGGGATCGTCAACGGGGTGGCCGCGGTCTTCGACAACCTGAGCTACCTGTTCCGGTCGCTGCAGAACGGGCTCGTCCAGCACTACGCGCTGTCGATGCTGATCATCATCCTCTTCATGATCGGCATCGGGAGCCGGTTCATCCTGTGATGTCGTACGGCTCGAATACGGGGAGCTAGAGCATGAATCTGCTGCAGGATCACCTGCTGACCGTCAT
>Ga0207689_10003213_pt1 | contig 14969 bp, 14 predicted proteins | sample KBSMisM52_FD_184312 | JGI IMG/M metagenome (GOLD analysis project Ga0207689, IMG submission 184312) | Miscanthus rhizosphere microbial communities from Kellogg Biological Station, Michigan, USA - KBS Miscanthus M5-2 (SPAdes) (version 2) | ecosystem: Host-associated > Plants > Roots >... | reverse complement strand
TTGCGTCATTTCATGTAGAGGACTTTTATAGGTTGAAGCAATGGCTTGAGTCACGAGTTCCTCCACTAGCGGTTGAGCGGTTCGACTTTCCTCGACTTGGACTGCAGATAAGAATTTTCGGCCGCCACGCAGATTTCCAAGGCTCGCAGACCATCTTCCCCGGTCACGCGAAGTGGGCGGTCGTGCAGGATCCGCTCCACAAAATCCTGCATCTCAGCGACATACGCGTCCGCAAATGTAGAGAGAAAATGGTCTGCGAGAGCCTGCGTCCCCCCTTGCGTGGTTAAGAAGGTTGCATGAGTTTTGTTTAGACTGCCAACCAGGATTGAACCTTTTGAACCCACGATCTCGGTGCGCACATCGTAGCCGTAGGCAGCTTGCGCGTAAGATTCAATGTTCCCAATCGCACCCTTGGCAAATTTTAGGTTTACCAGTCCGGCCACCACATCGCCGAACTGCGCAACTTCTGGCCGAATCGCGACCGTGGTGTAAGCGTGCACTTCGGCGACCTCATCTTGCATAAGCCAGCGTGCTAGGTCGAAGTCGTGAATCGTGTTGCTGTAAAACAGCGAGCCATTGATGTTGGCTTGATAGGCCGAAATGGGCGGGCCATCTTTGTCCCGGCCAATCGATTTGAGGATGACCGGAGTGCCAATCTCTCCCGCTTCAATGCGCTTCATGGCGGCGCTATAGGCCGGATCGTAGCGGCGCATGAAACCGACCTGCATCCGAACACCCGCCTTGGCGACGGCGGCCAGCGACTCGTTGGCATCGACAAGGCTCAGTGCAAGCGGTTTCTCGCAAAGAATATTTTTTCCTGCAGCTGCCGCAGCCTTTACCGACGGAGCATGGAACTTGTCTGGAGTTGCAATGACCACCGCGTTCAAGTCCTTGCGCTCCAACATCGCTTGCAAACTGCTGTAAGAATTTTCAATTTCAAGTTCAGTTGCGGTCCGGCGCGCACGTTCTCCGTCAACATCTGCAATCGCTACCAGTCGCGCATTCGGCACAAAACGGCGGAGGTTCTCGGCGTGACGCCGCCCCATCTCCCCTACACCCAACACGCCTACGCCTAGTTTTTGCATTCCGCCTCTAAGTAATTTCTGACTGGAAATTAAGCAGTAATGTTCAAATTGGTTACGACTTCGCGTAGATATTTCAAGCTGGCGGCAATACTCTCGGCCGGCCGGATGGTCGGATCTCCAAACTTCACGTCCTGCTCGACCACCGACCACCCCGAATATCCGTTCTTCGCCAACGTGCGGAAGAAAGCCGGAAAATCAATACTGCCCTGCCCAATAATGGTGAATACCTTGTGCTCAATGGCTTCTTCAAAAGTCCATTGCTTGTGGCGGGCCTGTTCCAGGATTTTCGTATCACAGTCTTTAATGTGAACGAAGCGCAGCTTGCTCTTGTACTTCTCCGCTTCCTTTACCGCATCTCCATGCCCATAGACACAATGCCCCGTATCCAGGCAAAGACCAATGTTGGTGTGTGAGGTCGCATCGAAGAACTTCTCACATTCTTCGGGCGTTTCCACGTAAGTTGCGATGTGAGGATGAAACACGAGGTCCAACCCATACTCGTCGGCGACTTTCTCCGCCTCAGCCACGATCTTGCCGACATGTTTCCATTGCTCTGCGCTCAGCGTAGGACAGCCCTTGTCGTAAACGCGGCCAGAAAATTTATTGCGGGCGTCGGATTGGTCGTCCGCCATAACCAAAAACGGCGCCTTCAGCGTGGATAGCAATTTGCCGACCTTGCGGATGCGCTCAACCACCGCGGCACTCGCCGACGAATCGCCCATCTTCACAGGCACAAAAGAACCGAGTAGCTTCAATTTGCGCTTAGCAAGTTGCGGCCCGAGAACTTCGGGATCTGTCGGAAAAAAACCATAAGGTCCAAGCTCGGTTCCGTTATAGCCGCCGTCCACCATCTCGTCGAGCATTTTTTCGTAGGATTGCTCCCAGGAAGGCCCGGGATAATCCAGCACGCCCCAGCTATCCGGTGCCGAAGCAAACAAGAAGTGTTGATTTGCGTTATTCATGAAAGTATCAGGTTAAATTTCTAAACGTTTATAAACCGGCCTTGTGACCTTGTCAAGCTTCATTTAGGCAGCCGTTTCTGTAGGCCCAGAAACACTCCGTTGGTCCAGCCAAAGCCCACAACATTCATGGGATACCCGGCGGCCACCTGAAACTCAGATGAATCAGTGACCATGTTGTATTTCTCGCGCATGGTTCCGTCACGCTGAAAATTCTCCCATCACGGTGGAGAGAAACTTAACCGAGATGCGATCCTCGTCCGCGTCCAATTTATAGTTACGCAACCCTTCCACCGCAATCAGCTGCAACGGAGCCCATTTATAGGGATAGTCCCATTGCACCTCGGTTTCATACGGACTCATCACAATGCCACCATTCAGTTCACAAATGTTGATGTTTCTCGGCTGCATACGCCTGCTCGCGAGTGGCCCAGCCCGTCCATAGCGGGTAAAGCGTGGTGGCGTATTCATACGTCGAACGCTTCCCTGCCGAAAAGTTGCAGTCGAAGAACCCACCACGAGTAGTGTCGCAAAAAAGCTCACGCCTCGTCGCAGCACGCGTCTCCGCGCGCTTCATCCATTGCTCCGCATCCTGCTTGCGTCGCAGAATGCGCGCTATCGCTTCGAGGTCCTACTCCATTTTATAGAGCAAGCTGTTCAGACAAACGGGGGCAAAATGATGCGTGCCGGCGCCGTAAGGACCAGATCGAAAACAGATATCAAATCCCGATTCCCGCATTGCCCGTTCACCTTTGTAATATTCAGAGGTTAGGGGAACAGCTGTTTTGGGTTCGTATTTTTGATTTGCAGTCGACACTTCCTCACAAACTTCCATCGTAAAATCGGGATCATATACGCTGCCATTTTCGCCGCTCTTGAGCTCCTTTATATGTCCATCCGCCGTGTTCGGATGAGATGCCATATATGCCACCACTTTTCGCTGGACGCCTTCTTCATCCTGCACACTCGACGGAGTAAGCCCGTCGCCAAAGTCGTAGTACCGTGACAAACCTGTGTTCCCCGCCAGATGCGGAGCTTTGCATCCACATGGCGTAGTCTTTGCTAGCGAATTGATACGCTTTGATGAGCCAGGTATTGTCTGTTTTGCCTGCCGCTTTTTACACCTGATACACATCCACAATCATCGCAGTCAAAAATGGGTTGCGAACGAGTTAGATAATGCGTGCGATTGGCATTCGGAATGGTTCCGTAGTGCTCCATCTCAAAGAAAAAATCGTCGACCATGCCGCGAGCAAGATCGATGCTGTGCAGCGAATACAATTTAACTTCTAAACGTTTATATTATGCCCTATAATGCGCCGGGCGGTTATCTACGACCGCGCCGAAAGGCATTATGAAACTTAATTCCTGTCTTCTCAAAAGCACCGTGGTGGCCGCGCTTGGCGGACTGCTGTTTGGATTCGATACTGCAGTGATCGCGGGTACGACCCATGCTCTTACAGAAACATTTCATCTCACGCCAGCGCTGTTAGGAACAACGGTCTCCTCGGCACTTTGGGGAACAATTCTAGGCTCCATGCTTGCTGGAATTCCCGGCGATAAATTCGGACGCCGCGACAGTTTGCGAATTATGGCGGTGCTCTACCTCCTCTCTGCTTTGGGATGTGCCTTTGCCTGGAACTGGTCGGCGCTTGTATTTTTCCGTTTCCTCGGTGGTCTGGGCATTGGAGGTTCTTCTGTGCTTGGCCCCATGTACATTGCGGAAATTGCGCCGGCCAGATGGCGAGGTTGGTTGGTGGGACTGTTTCAATTCAATGTGGTGTTTGGCATCCTTGTCGCCTATTTCTCGAATTACATTGTAGGAACCATGCAATTCGGTGGCGCTGAATGGCGCTGGAAATTAGGAATTCCTGCTGTTCCTGCACTTCTTTTCCTGATCATGCTGTTTGGAATCCCCCGCAGCCCACGCTGGCTGGCGAAAAAACAACGAATTGAGGAAGCTCGCAGCGTACTGCAAATGATCGGAGAAGAAAATTACGAGCAAGAACTTCAGGACATTATCGCGTCAATTGACGCTGAACACGCCGCGAATGATTCCCTGTTCTCCTGGAAATACCGTTTCCCGATCTTTTTGGCCGTCTCCATCGGTTTGTTTAACCAGCTCTCCGGAATCAATGCCATTCTCTATTACTTGAATGACATTTTTGCATTTGCCGGCTTCAGCAAAGTCTCATCCGATCTTCAGGCGGTAACCATCGGCGGAACAAATTTGCTTTTTACGATGCTGGCGATGACGGTGATTGATCGCATCGGACGCAAGACTTTGCTGCTAATCGGCTCCGTGGGCACAGCCGCATGCCTCGGAGGTGTCGCCGCAGTCTTTTTCTTACAGAGTCATCAAGGTCTTCTTCTATGGCTACTGGCTGGCTATATTGCGTTTTTTGCCTTTTCTCAGGGCGCAGTCATCTGGGTCTTTATCGGTGAGGTCTTTCCCAATCGAGTCAGGGCGCAGGGACAGAGCCTGGGCAGCTTTTCACACTGGTTCATGAACGCACTTATTTCCGGAATCTTTCCTCTTCTGGCCGCCTCCTCTGGCGGGTACCCATTTGTCTTCTTCTCCATCATGATGGTCCTGCAATTTTTCGTGGTCCTATTTATTTACCCAGAAACGAAAGGGGTCTCACTTGAGGCCATGCAGAAAAAAATGGGGATCAGTTAGGGCGCATTTTCAAATTTACCGATCATCGCATACGAATTGCAACGCAAAACGAAGCTTATCCCTTCTGAATTACTGCCTTTTCACGGATACAATGTCGTCGCAATACTGATATTCCGCATTACCTAGGAGTCGGTCGCAATGTTGCGAGTCCCTTATCAGGAACTTTTCGATACTCTCTTGCGCGTCTTGTTGAAGCTGGGATTTGAGCAGAGTCGTGGCGAAAAGTGCGCGCAACTTTTCTCGGAGTCAAGTCGTGACGGCGTGTACTCGCACGGCTTAAATCGATTTCCGCTGTTCGTCACGATGATTCGCAATGGAGTCATCAATATCCACGCTGAGCCAGAGGCAATGATGAGTCATGGTGCACTCGAGCGTTGGGACGGAAAAGTCGGCCCTGGCAATCTTAATGCTTATCACTGCATGGAGAGAGCCATCACACTTTCCCGTCTACATGGGATCGGCTGTGTGGCTTTGGCGAAGACGAATCACTGGATGCGCGGCGGCAGTTATGGCTGGCAGGCTGCCGAGTCTGGCATGATCGGAATCTGCTGGACCAATACTCTGCCCAATCTCCCACCTTGGGGTGCTTCCGACCCGCGAGTTGGCAATAACCCACTGGTGATTGCCGTCCCCAGGGCCAAGGGACATGTAGTGCTGGACATGGCTATGTCCCAGTTTTCCTACGGAGCTCTGGCCTCATATCGCGCGCGCGGTGAGTTGCTGCCTGTTGCAGGCGGCTTCGACGTCGATGGCAACCTTACCCGAGATCCAGGAGCCATTGAGAAATCGAAGCGAGCGATGCCCATCGGATTCTGGAAAGGTTCCGGGCTGTCTTTGACGCTCGATTTGATAGCGGCCATGTTGTCAGGCGGGAACGCTACTCATCAAATCGTGGCCGATCCGCAGCGCGAGACTGAAATCTCGCAGGTGTTTATTGCATTGAATCCAGGGTTCAACGGCGACGGCACCAGTGGCGCGCGAATCGCCGACAAAATCATTGAGTATTTCCAGTTGCCGCCAGGGTCCACGAGCGAACGCGTGCGATATCCTGGCGAGAGGGTCCTCAGAACGCGCAAAGAAAATATGGAGATGGGCATACCCGTGGAACCAGCGATCTGGCAGGAAGTACAGGGAATGTAAGCGCCAAGTTTCTCAGCTCGACAGCCGGATCGCGACGAGTCACTTCTTTAAAGGGAACAACTTAATGTTGCGGAAGAATATTTCCGCTCCTTCAGATTGAAACAGGACTTTCCCGCTCGATGGAAATGCCTCAGTGCCTTCATTCACCAGTTTCCCGTTGACCAAGTGCTTCACGTGATCTCCTTGGACCACCAGTTCCAACCGATTCCATTTTCCGTGAGGCTTTTCTACTTCACCCAGGGGATCGCGGTATCCGGTAATGTCTTTCGATGGCCCTTTGGCGATACGATCAATTTTCACCGCGTTGCCTTCTGGCCCGATTGCCCGAATCCCGCGCGCGGTCACGGCCCCTCCATCAGTCAACCAAAAATCTCCCGTGCCACCTTCAAGAATTTGGAATTCGAGTGAACGGGGCCAAACTTTCTGAGGGCCCTGAATGTTGTACAGAATTCCGCTGTCACGTGCATGTCCTTCGCGTGGTGCATAGGTGCCTTCGCCCCATTTAAACTCTGCCCGCAAGTAGTAGTCTTGGTATTCTTGCTTGGTAATGATGTAGCCAAATTCTTTGCCAGAAACATGAATGATATTTTTCTCCACCTGAAATACATGGTCGGGATCTTTGTTTAGTCCTTGGATCTTTAGAAATGTATCGAACTGGTCAAGACCATGGCCGTCGAACAATACGATAGGTTTTCCATGACGGGGGATATCGCTGGCTGTTGTGAACTGGAGTGCCGCAAACACCAGGAACAATACGTAAAAGCTGCTATGTACTAGGATTCGCATGCCGGAAAAGATATCATTTCTGAGAACTATTTCAGCTCAGATTGCGCACACATTTCGGCACACTTATTGAAGGTAACTACTCCAAGAGTCACATGGGTCAACACAGCTGGGCTGGGGCTGATCTACCCTACCGACCGGCCAATTCGGGCGATATGTAGGAATTCGGGCGCAGGGCATTGATAAGTTCCCGGAGCCGAGTTCTCTCTCCACAGCTGGGCACGGTTATGTCAAGTCAGCTTTCAGCCTGCGTTTGGTTGTTCGTTCTCAAGCAAAATCGCACTTCTTTTAAGAGAATCGGGGGGCTAATATTCAATAGTGTAGTGTGATCCGTTATGCGAACGATGTCCGATATTTTCGTGCAAATCTTTCGCAACCTTTGGGCGCACAAGCTCCGCTCGTTTCTCACCATGTTTGGTATCGCCTGGGGGGTAGGGTCTCTGTTGCTGTTGGTTGGGGTTGGCGAAGGCTTCCGCTCTGGTAACAAACGGGAGCTAGCTGAGTTTGGCAAGGACATCATGTTTTTGTTCCCGGGCCGTGCGCCAGCGGTAGGAGGCCAAATGAACTCCGCGCGTTCCTACTTGCTTACCTACGACGATTACTTGGACATCAAACAATCCGCCAACATTCGCAATGCCTGCCCATTGATTGCTCGCAGTGATCTGCACCAGGTTAGTGAGTTCGCGACGGCTACGGGCGAGATCCTCGGCACAGAGCCGCAGCTCAACGAGATCAGTTATCTTCCTCTCAAGGAAGGGCGCTGGCTCAACGAATTGGATGGAGCGCAAAGACGAAATGTGATCGTCCTCGGAAACGAACTACTGAAAACGCTGTTTCCCGGCCGGCCGGCAGTTGGCGCATTCGTGCTAATGAACGGAATCAGATTTGAAGTGGTGGGAAGCATTCAACACCTTGGCCGAGGCGACAATATGTGGCTGAACCTGCGCGGTTACATTCCCTTCCAGGTCATGGCGACAACCTTTCCGCTCAAGGGAGAGAATCACCAGAACTCGATTTCCTTTATCGAATATCAGCCACGCGTGACAGCGGAACATTTGCTGGCACAACAGAGTGTTCACAGCATCATTGCCCGTAATCACCAATTCGATGCTGGCGATCAAAATGCCTTCGACGAATGGGATTCGATCCAGGAATCGAAAATGGTGGGGACCATTTTCGACGTCATGAACATGTTTCTTGGAGCGGTGGGAATGGTCACTCTGGTTCTGGGGGCGATTGGCGTGATCAATATCATGTTGGTGGCGGTAACTGAACGCACGCCCGAGATTGGACTCCGTAAAGCCTTGGGCGCAACCAACAGCAACATTCTGACCCATTTTTTTCTGGAGGGCTTACTTCTCACACTTGGGAGTGGTCTGATCGGCATGGGATTGGCGACCGGTTTGATGGCTATGATGGCAGGAGTGCGTGGGCCACAAGGATTTGATCCTCCCAAACTGGTGCCGATGTCGGCTATGTTGGCGATCGGTAGTCTGACGCTAGCTGGGGTCATCGCGGGCCTTTATCCAGCGCGAAGAGCAGCGATGCTGCAGCCAGTCGAAGCGCTCCGGCAGGAGTAACGATGTATCGTGATCTGATCGAGGAAGCCTACGCAGCGATGCGCCACAATCGACGACGTACAGCGCTGACCATGCTGGGCATGGCATGGGGCATCGCCACAGTTGTAATGCTGCTCGCTTACGGCGATGGTTTTGGACAGGCTTGCGCGAACATCTTTGCAAATTTTGGAACCAAACTTGTCATTGTAGTCCCAGGTCGGACTTCCATGCATGCGGGTGGTCAGAAAGGAGGAGTGCCAGTTCGTTTCACGCAGGAGGATGTTGAAACGCTCACCACCAATCTTCCCCAAATCACGAATATCACGCCTGAAGTTGGGAAGCAGGCAAACGTTCAATACGACACCAGGTCGTTCTCGTTTCCGGTAACCGGCAATGATCCCAACGTCATGTCGATTCGCATACTCAAGGTAGGCCAAGGGCGGTTCTACAACATGGAAGATCAACTGCAGCGCGCCCGTGTGGCGGTGATTGGATCGGAAGCAAAGGAGAAGCTATTCTCCGGACGCAATGCGCTGGGCGAACACATCCGGCTCGACGGTCTGAGCTTCGAAGTCATTGGGGTCTTGAGTGCCAAAATGCAGGAAGGAAACGATGATATAAATCGCGTGGTTTACATTCCCTTCACTTCAATGGGCGATCTGAAGGACACGCATTATCTGGACACGATCTGGTTCAACTACGAGACTCGGGAGTATGCGGGGCTGGAACCCGCAGTCCGCGGTCTGCTGGCTACCCTGCACAAGTTCAATCAGACGGATCGTCAAGCGGTGAGGGTGTTCAACCTCATGATGCAGGTGCATCAATTTGAAATCATCACCCTCGGATTAAAAGTCCTCATGGGGTTTATCGGCACGCTGACACTGGGTATTGGCGGAGTCGGACTCATGAATATTATGTTGGTCTCGGTTACGCAAAGGACGCGCGAGATTGGTGTGCAAAAAGCGCTCGGAGCATCACGCCGGTATATTCTCACACAGTTCTTAGCGGAGGCGCTCACCATTACCTTCATCGGCGGCGTGCTAGGAGTGATCATGGCCTACCTAGTAGCGGTGTCGGTGGGAAGGCTTACCTTATATAGCGCGTTTGCGAAGAACGGAGAAGCAGGTGATATCCGGCTGATTATTGCGCCGGGCACACTCATCGCATCTACTCTCATTCTCGGCGCCGTGGGGCTAGTCAGCGGCATGGTGCCGGCTATCCGTGCCTCGCGTCTGGATCCTATCGAAGCCTTGCGCCACGAATAATGTGCCAAAGCATTTTCGACTGACATCCTGTGCAGGTACAACCAAGCAGCAAACCGGTTAGGGCCTGATTACCGTGCCATCGCGTCGCCGCGTTGTCCCCCAAGAATAGTCAAAGTTCGGCGGACCATCCGGGATCGGGAATTTCGCCGCAAGCTTCTCGTCGACCTCAATGCCTAGACCGGGTTTCTCCTGCGCTAGCATGTAGCCGTTCTTGACTTCGGGGCAGCCCACAAATACCTCTTGCGTCTCCTGCGGGAAACCGCTGCCTTCGTGGACGCCGAAGTTGTAACTCACTAACTCGAGCGCCAACTGTGCGGCGTGTGCCAGGGGCGACGCGTCTCCCGGCCCGTGCCAAGCGGTGCGGACTCCGAAGAACTCGCTCAGCGCGGCAACCTTGCGCGCCGGACTCAAACCGCCGATCTGGGAAATGTGGATGCGGATAAAGTCGATCAGCCGCTCTTTGATCAGGGGCACGTATTCGTGCTGCGTGTTGAACAGTTCGCCCATGGCCAGAGGAGTACTCGTCTGCTGGCGCAACAAGCGGAAGTGGTCATTATCCTCCGGCGGTAGTGGGTCTTCGAGAAAAAACAGGCGATAGGGTTCGAGCGCCTTGGACAAATTGATCGCCTGATTCAACGTAACCCGCTCGTGCACGTCATGTAAAAGTTCTACGTCATCGCCGAGCTTAGTGCGCAAGTGTTCAAACAATTTCGGCACCATGCGCACGTATGGCGCAGGCTCCCAGATGTCTCTAGGGCTGGTCGGCCCAACTACTTCGTTCCGCGGGTTCCCTGCCGCAGGTGGGTTTCCGCGCGCCCCATAGCCTGCATAGCCAGGTGTAGCCACCTGCACGCGCACGTGACGGAAGCCCTGCTCCATCGCCCGCCGGGCGTTGTCTTCTACTTCGGAAAAAGTATTGCCGCCGGCGTGAAAGTAACAGTCCGCGCCTTGCCGCACCTTGCCACCGAGCAATTGATAGAGCGGCATTCCGGCACGTTTGGCTTTGATGTCCCACAGCGCAATGTCAACACCACTCATGGCGTTGAAAAGTACCGGCCCGTTTCGCCAATACGAGCTGACATAACTTGATTGCCAGATGTCCTCGATTTCGTCCACATTGCGTCCGATCAAGAACGGCCTCAGATACTGTTCGAGGGCCGTTTGCACAACCAGGGCTCTCTGCGTAAAAGTCGCGCAGCCCCAGCCGACAAGACCTGCCTCGGTAGTTTCGACCTTCACGACAACCAGTCGAATGCCATTTGGCGCCGTCAAGATCGTCTTGATATCGCTGATCTTGACCGGCCCCGTGCCTCGAACGGCTTGAGCATAAGCTGGATCAACCTTGGGCGCGAGGCCACCGGCCAGCGATGGTGTGGACGTGAGCAAGGACGCTGCACCAGCTTGAGCGAGAGAGCTTAATACGTCACGACGGTTCATATTAATGCGCCTCCATGGGATTTCGATTTTTCAAACGGCTGTCACTCGTTTCCTGGCTTTGCAATATACATCCTTCTCATCGTGCGCACTGGGAACGTGTGTGTTCGGGGTAGAAAAATGAGAGCATTGTACCGGGTTGTTTCTGTGCGCTGTTACGCTGTCGCTGAAGCTTAAAATAGCTACCAAATTTCTCATCTATTCGCTGCGAGGGATAACGCAATGCAATTGTGCGCTCACTACTCCAAAAGTATTCACCTGGTAGCCCTTATGGCGCTGGCAGTATGCGCACCGGCACAAACGGTAAAGGTTGATATGACCGCCAGCCATGTTGCGAACACATTCAGTCCGCTGCGAGCTCTAGGCACAACCTTGGACCGCATCCCCAGCAACACGACGGACATCTTCTTTCGCCCGGACCAGATTAAGCAGATTCTCGAGGCTGGCTGGGGACCGATCACCTACCGCCAGAACACGGAGCTGTTTGTTCAGGCCTGGCATTGGAATCCAAAAGGAAAATGGAGTGATTCCAGCGGAAATGGTTATTTCGTCGGAGACCCGACGCCGACAAAAGAGATGATTCGCCATTCCTACGGTTATCAGTTGCCGCATCGTGGTGTCACCCGCAATAGTGGAGCGGAATTCGATGGCTACTCGCGGCTCGATGATGGCGACCTTAATACTTACTGGAAAAGCAATCCGTATCTGACCAAACCATTCACAGGCGAAGAAGATATCACCCACCCGCAGTGGATCGCCATCAAATTGCCGGATATACAGATTGTCACCGCCATACGTATCGCGTGGGCGGAGCCATACGCGCGGGTTTATAAAGTCCAGTATTGGTTTGGCACCGGCGATGCCATTGATGATCCGGAAAATGGAGAGTGGAAAGACTTTCCCACTGGGGCGATCAACGACGGAAAGGGTGGAACGGTAACACTTTCGCTCTCACCCGTTCCTGTTGCCGTCAAGTACGTGCGCGTGCTGATGACCGAATCTTCGAATACCTGCGATACCCACGGCAAGCAAGATCGCCGCAATTGCGTCGGCTACGCGATCAAGGAAGTTTATTTAGGGACGCTGAACAACAACTCATTCCACGACCTGCTCTTTCATGTACCGGGCCAGGAACAAACATTCACTTACAGTTCATCGATTGATCCCTGGCACCAGCCCTCAGATCTCTATGTGATGCCCGATCGCATGGAATCAGGAGACCAGGTTGGTCTCGATCTCTTCTACACTAGCGGACTCACGCGCGGACTCCCTGCCATGATTCCGGTGTCCATGTTATATGGGACACCGGAGGACGCAGCCGCGCAAGTCGCCTATTTGGAGAAGCGGGGCTATCCAATCTCCTACATCGAAATGGGTGAAGAGCCCGATGGACAATACTTTGCGCCGGAAGATTACGCAACCTTATATCTGCAATGGGCGACGGCGCTGCACAAGGTCGATCCGAATCTAAAACTCGGCGGGCCGGTATTTGAAGGAGTTAGTGAAGACATTAAATTCTGGCCCAATGAGAAGGGTGAAACTTCATGGTTCAAGCGCTTTCTCGCTTACTTGAAAGCCCACAACCGGCTCGCGGACCTTTCATTCATGTCGTACGAGCACTATCCTTATTATGATGGGACATGCAAGGGCCCCTGGAGCAATCTCTTCAAGGAACCGGAGATCCTCACGCACATCGTGCAAGTCTGGCGAGACGACGGATTGCCGGATGGCGTCCCCATGTTCAACACGGAAACCAACGCTCCCGGCGGAGACGCCGCCGTCGATGTCTTCGGAGCGCTCTGGCTTGGCGAGACATTCCCTGCTTTCTTAACCGCAGGAGGCAAGGCGTCCTACTACCATCACGCCATGCCGTACTCCACGCCGCATCCCGCGTGCTCGAACAGTTGGGGGACGTATCACATGTTCACCACCGACCGTAACTGGTTCATCAAACAACGCACATCGCAATTCTTCGCGACACAAATGTTGACGCAGGAGTGGGCACAGCCGGTTGATGCTGAACACCGGCTGTTTCACGCTTCGAGCGACATTCAAGACGCTCAGGGCCATGTTCTGGTGACCGTGTACGCCGTGCTCCGTCCCGACGGGCAATGGTCGTTAATGATGATCAACAAGGACTACGACAATCCACACACGGTAAATATTGTGTTTCACGACGAGGATGCAAAAAAGGATCGGGCATTTGTCGGGCCGGTCGCAAGGATCACGTTTGGCAAAGAACAATACCAATGGCACTCTGCGCTGAGAGACGGCTATCCCGATCCAGACGGCCCGGCAGCGCAATCTTCTCTGCCGGCGGGAACCGATCACTTCACACTACCGGCGGCCTCAATGACAGTGTTGCGTGGACGTGTGGAGTAAGCACATTAGGTTGCGATTCTTGATAAATAACAGTGCTCAGGTTTGGTCCAGGTACTTTTTCGCTTCCGCTAACTGAGTGCCTCACAACAACCTGAGGAACGCACCAGAACCTAGGGACGCGCAAACTTCGCATCATCTATGCGGACATTTTGCGTGACTTCGAGCAGATGGATGTCGAGGGCTCGATTAGGCCGAGTAATAACGACGTGCAGAGGAACTTGTACGCCGTCAAATATTTTGTAATCACCGTAGTCGATTTGGGTGGGATTCAGACCGAGGGGCGACGAGCCAAAACGCAGCTGTCGGAGCAACAGGCCCGTCTGCCGGTCGAAATACAACTCCAGGGGTGGGCCAGACGAGTTCGTGGCAAATAACAGTATCGCCTCGTGCTCACCAACTCTGTCTGTTCTTATGACCTTTAACTCCTGGAAGGTCTTTTTTACATTGATCGGGAATTGCAAATCGGCGTCCAGCTTCGCCCCTTCGATGTCCGCCTGAGGCATGTCGCGAACAGGGCCTGCCGGGGACCTGAGCCATCCGTTGTGACCATCAAATACCGTGGAGCTATCTCCCGCTGGCAAATGCACGATCATGGCCTGTCGTGACGGTGATTGGGAAAGGATTTCAATACGAAAGCCAGGCCCGACGCCGAAAGTAACCGTGCCGCTTTCGACGCGGCTCGAAACATTCTCGACCGCGGCGGCGCCTCCAACTGCTTGTATATACTTTTCGATCACATCGTTCGCCGATGGCAGATCGGTCCGACCCGTAGCCGCCGGGTTCGCTGCCAATCGCGCCTCGGAAACATACGGCGCTGTGCTGTCAACCATCGGTATACTCACGGGCTTTGCAGAACCGCGGTGACACGTGTAACAAGTAACCGCTCGTTCACCGTCAAATTGGTTGGCATTCACTGCGAACATCATCTGAATCATACGGCGGGCGGTTTTCTTCGACTGTTTGTCGTCCTTGTCGTAGGCATCGCGCACATGGCAGAACTCGCACTCGACACCCAACGATGCCGATATGAACTGCATCGCCGGAAGCAACTGGTCCGGAGGAACGTCCTTCAAAACTTGCAAGTTTTTAAACTTCGACTGCGCCGCCTTCTCTTGCGCGTTCACTGATGCATCTCGCAGCCCAAATCCGCAAAAGAGAAGCAGATAAATCCAGAACAGGTTCAGGCCTACAATACGTGCCGATCTGAGAACGCTTCTCCGATTGCTCATTCGGTGAACTGGTCCCCATGGACTGCTATTTTGTGGTCCGTGAAGTCGGTATGCATGGAAGGGATTGTATATTTCGGCATATGACAACTCACACAGTTGTGGTTTGAGACCTTGCAGATGCTGATCGCATGAGCTCGGTCTTTCGGGGCGCCGCTTGCTGGCGTATGGCAGCTCACGCAGACCTTATCGTAGAAGGCCGCATCTTGCACACGGGGTTTGTGGCTGTCGTGGCAGGCTATGCAGGTGAGTCGCACATCGCCATTGCCCCAGCATCGGCTTTGCTCCAAGCGGGAAGCAGGAAACCGTATGCTAAAGATCCCGGTTATGTCGTTGAGCCTGACATCGGCCGAGGTACGGTGACAGGCACCACAGAAATCCAGCATGGACGCTGAGCGGATAACGGAGACATATTACCGTTCTTCCTATATGGTGGAGACGAATGGCGGTGGTCGG
>Ga0207689_10003210_pt1 | contig 14973 bp, 12 predicted proteins | sample KBSMisM52_FD_184312 | JGI IMG/M metagenome (GOLD analysis project Ga0207689, IMG submission 184312) | Miscanthus rhizosphere microbial communities from Kellogg Biological Station, Michigan, USA - KBS Miscanthus M5-2 (SPAdes) (version 2) | ecosystem: Host-associated > Plants > Roots >... | reverse complement strand
CGGCGACGATCGCCTCGCGCTCCGACCGCTTCACGTTCCGGTACGACAACGGGATGTCGAGATTCTCGGCGACGGTCAGGTCATCGATCAGGTGGTACTGCTGAAAGACGAAGCCGATGTGCTCCTTGTTCAACGCGACGCGCTGTTTGTGGGACATCGCATGCACAGGATGCCCGACGAAGAAGAATTCGCCGCTCCACGCGCTGTCGAGCATGCCGAGGATGGCGAGCAGCGTCGACTTGCCCGCGCCCGACGGCCCCATGATCGAGACGAATTCGCCGGGCTGAATCTCGCCCGAGATGCGGCGCAGCACGTAGGTACGGCCGGCCGGCGTCTCGAACACTTTCTCGATACCGCGCATCGCGATGAGCGGACCGACGATCGGCGTCGGCGGCGTATCGCGGCTGACGGTCTGGGGCTTCGTGAAGAATGCCATGATGACTCCTAACCTAACGTGACGCGGAGGGGGGGACTTACTCGGCGCGCAGCGCCTCCAATGGGTCGATGCGCGCGGCGCGACGCGCGGGCAACCAGATGGCCAGTGCCGCCGTGAAAACCAACAGCAGGGCCACCGCCGTGAACACCGGAAGGTCGATCGGGCTCGCTCCAAACAACATCGCGCGCAGCACACGCAACAGCAACATCGATCCAGCCGTCCCGAGCACGATACCGAGCACCACGAGGCGGCCGCCCTGTCCCGCGATCAGAGCGACTACGTGCTTCGGTTCGGCGCCGAGTGCGATGCGTACGCCGATCTCGCGGGTACGCTGCGCGGCATTGTACGCCACGACGCCGTACAGCCCGATAGCGGCAAGCAGGATCGCGAACGCGGCAAACGAACCCATCGTCGTCGCATACAGCTGGTATGGTGCGACGTTCGAGCGCCGCTGCTGGCGAACCGTCTGGAGCGCGAGGATCGGCAAATCTTCGTCGACCGAGCGAACCGCCGCACGGACCGTCGCCACGAGCGACAACGGATCGGCGCTACCGCGAACGAGCAGCGTCACGCGCTGGTTCCTCGCTGATTGCGCGAACGGCACGTACGCGTAGTGCGCGACGGTGTCCCGCGACGTGATATCGCCCGCGACGCCGACAACGGTGAGCCAGGGAAGCGAATCGGCCGAGCCAAGCTTGATTCGTCGCCCGAGCGGCGACTGGCCATGCCAGAGCACGTCGGCCATCCGCTGGTTGATCATCACTACCGGCTGCGACCCGATCCGGTCCTGCGCGTTGAAGGCGCGGCCCGCGCGAACAGGAAGTCGCTCGGTCGCGAAGTAGCCCGGTGTGACGACGAAGGCGAAACGCGGCGAGACGCTGCGCGCCAGGGAGGTGTCGGCTCCCTCGGCGCGAATGCTTCGGTCGGCACGACCGAACCCGGCGACGAACTGGAAGGCGTGCGCCGACGCACTCGCCACACCCGGAGCGGTCTGCAGGCGCTCGAGGATCGACGTCACGGTGCTTTGAACGAGCGTGCTGTCGCTGTAGCGCGCATCGAGGAATTCCAGGTCGCCGGTGAGAAGATCGAGCTCTTCGCGTCCTTGTTCGGGCGTCGCGAGCCGGACGACGCTGCGCGTGAGTACTCCGGCACCGGCGAGGAGGATCATCGCGAGCGCCAGCTCGCCGATGACGAGCAGGCCGCGCGTCATGCTCCTCTTGATCGTCGTGCTGGATTCCTTGAGGGTCGTATGCACGTCCGGCGCCGAAGCGCGCAGTGCGGGCAGAAGCCCGAACAGCAGCCCGGTGAGAATCGAGACACCGAGCGAGAAGACGAGCGTCGCCCGATCGACGTCGAACGTGACGTAATACGGGAGCCGGTCGGCGGCGACGGTGCGAATGACGTCGACCGCCCACGCGGTCAGGAGCAGGCCGAGTGCTCCACCCGCGGCGGAAAGAATGACGGATTCGGTGAGCAGGTGCCGCACGATGCGCCGGCGCGTCGCGCCGAGCGCGAGTCGGATGGCAATCTCGCGCTGACGCCCCGCGCCGCGCGCGAGAAGAAGCCCGGCGAGATTGGCGCACACGATCAGCAGCACGAAGCCGACGGCGCCGAGCAGTGCACCGTACATCGACCCGGGCAGCGCCTCCGAGATGTGGAAGGGCGTCGCCTCGGCGGTCCACTCTTTTTGCTCGGGATATCGCTCTTCGAGCGACTTGGCGATGACGTGCATCTCTTCGTTCGCCATCGCCATCGAGACGCCAGGCATGAGACGGGCAACGACACCGAAGTCACGCTCCTCGCGCGTTCCTCCCGCTGCGTTTGGCGCGAACGGAACCCAGAGGTCCGCGAACTCCGGGAAGCGAAAGCGTGGCGGCATGACGCCGATTACCGTGTGCGGCACCCCATTCACGCGGATGGTCTGTCCAATGATCCGGCGATCGCTGCCGTAGCGACGCGCGAAGATGGCGTCGCCAAGCATGACGACAGGCGTGGCTCCGACGCGATCGTCGTCCTGCGTGAAGGAGCGTCCGAGCACGGGGTGCGCGCCGAGCAGTGGGAACGTTTCCGCTGAGACGAGCGCGCCGCCGATACGTTCGGCGTTCTCCGTTCCCGAGATGTTGAACGGCCGCTCGATGTACGCGCCCATCTGCGAGAACGAGCGAGTGTTGGCCCGCCAGTCTATGAACCCCGGGTAGGAGGTGCCGACGCCGCAGCCCGCGCACAGCTTGGTGGCGCTGAGCTCGTGGAGATCGACGAGGCGATTTGCCTCGGGGAAGGGAAGCGCCTTGAAGGCGAGCGCGTTGACGAGGCTGAAGACGGTGACGTTGGCGCCGATGCCCAGCGCGAGCGACAGTAGGGCGACGACCGTGAACGTTCGCGACTTGGCCAGACTGCGAAAGGCGAATCGGATGTCCGACACCAATGCATCCATGGCAAGCCTCTGGCTCGGGGCCGCAGTGGCGGCCCCTTGTGCCTTTCGTTTCTTGAATGAGGGCGGCTGCTACTCGGCTACTCGGCCGCTCGGCTATTCGGCAGTTGCCGAGAAGCCGAGCCGCCGAGGTGCCGAGCAGCCGTTAGATCCCGACGTTCTCGCCGCGACGCTCTTCGACGACGCGTCCGTCGAACAGGTGGATGGAGCGGTCGGCGTGCGCAGCGTAGCGGGGATCGTGCGTGACCATGCAGATCGTCGCGCCGCCGCGATGCAGCTCACGGAGGAGCTCCATCACCGCTTCGCCGTTCGTCGAGTCGAGGTTACCCGTCGGCTCGTCGGCGAGGAGGATGAGCGGATCGCCGGCGACGGCGCGGGCCACGGCGACACGCTGCTGCTGACCGCCGGAGAGCTGCGCCGGATAGTGCTTCATGCGGTGGCTCATGCCCACGCGCTCGAGCGCGTCCGTGACGCGCTGCTTGCGCTCGGCCGCCGACATGCCGCGATAGGTGAGCGGGAGCTCGACGTTCTCGTACACCGTGAGATCGCCGATCAGGTTGAACGCCTGGAAGATGAAACCGATCTGGCGATTGCGGATGCGCGCGCGCTGCGATGGTGTGAGCTGCGCGACCGGCTCGTTCGCCAGCAGATACTCACCCTCTGTTGGGGTGTCCAGCAATCCGAGGATGGAAAGAAGCGTCGTCTTTCCGCAGCCGGACGGGCCAGCGATGGCGACATATTCCCCGGGCGCCACCTCGAGGTGAATGTCCTGCAGTGCGTGGGTCTCTACCTCGTCGGTATAAAAGACCTTCTTGATCCCGCCAAGGCGGATCAGAGGCTGGTTGCCTGACCCCGACGCAGCGGAGAAGGCGGCCTGGGACGAGGATGCGGACTCAGTGGCCATAGGATGCTCGAGGTGAGGGGATGGGGTTGGGTGGGTTATTTGATTCGTACGCGGTTGGTATTGTCGAACGGCGTCATGTCGGACACGATCACGCTGTCGCCGATGTTCAAGCCGTTCTTGATTTCGATCGTATTGACGGAGGCCCGCCCGAGGCCGACGGTCACGCGCGTCGCTTCGCCCTTGCCCGGAATCACCTTGAAGATTCCGACGGAGCTATTCGGCTGACCGAAGCCCGGGCGCGCCACGTACATCACGTTGTTCAGTCGCTCGAGCTCGATCGTGCCGTCTACCGCGAGGTCGGAGCGCGTTCCGGCGGGCAGCGGATCATCGATCGTGACTTCCACGGTGACGGTGCCGGCGACCGACGACGGGTCGGTGCGCATCACGTGGCCTTTCACGACCGTGTTGTTGTGGAGGTCGATCTTGGCGGACATGCCCTGGACGATGTCGACCGCCTGATTCTCCGGGACGCGAAGCACCGCCTTGAGCTTGCCCGGTTGAACGACACGAGCGAGCTGCGTTCCGGCGTTCACGTACTGTCCCAGCTCGAGCGGCGGATTGCCGAGCATCTGGAGCTGTCCAGCCTCGGGCGAGACGACACGCATCGCGGCGACGCGCTTCTTTTGTTCCTCGACGATGCGCTTGAGGCTCTGGATCTGCCCTTCCTGGAGGTCGATCTGCTGCTGCTCGGAACCCACGACGTCCGCCAGGCGCTTCTGCTCGATGTCGAGGCGCTGTTTGAGCTCCTCGACCGCGTCGTGCGCGGCGGCGACATCGTTCGCCGACGAGAGGTTGCGCTTGCTGAGCGAGTCCTGCACCGCGGCAGTGCGGGCGGCGTTGTTGTACTGGGTGCGCATGTTCGCGACGTTCCCCTGCTGCAGCAATACCGACTGATGCAGCGACGTCTTCAGACTCGCCAAGCCGGCAATCGCCGTGTTGAGCGACTGCTCGTTTTGGAGAAGCCGAATGTCCTCGTCGGGGTTGCTCATCACGACGAGCAGCGTCCCCTGCTGCACGGGAACGCCTGGTTTCACGGGTAACTCCTCGACGCGCCCGGTAGTGAGCGCGGTGACGTTGCGAACGTACTCCGGCTCGAGGGTGCCCGGCGCGTTGACGTCACGCGTCATCATCCCTTTTTTCACGGTGTCGAACCAGAGAGTGCCGCGCTCCACCGGCGGCGCCGCCGGCTGCAACTGGCTAATACCGATCGAGACAGCAACGATTGCGACGATGCCGACGCCGATGGCGATGTATCTCTTGGTTTTTTTAGGCGGTGCGCGCTTGATATCCAAAGTGCTATCTCGTGCAGAGAGGTCGAGGGTGGCGTGCGTAATCCCACAAGGCGCCTAGGGAAAGACCATGCCGAACTCTCACCTATCCTAAGCCTCACTGCAGTAAGTACTTAGAGCGTTATCCAACCGCGGCGATCCGATTGTGTCTGGCCGTCTTTGGGATTGAATGTCCCGAAACCGAACAGTCCAGACGGAAAGGCATGCAACGGGGTTTCAGCCACTGTGAGACAATTCAAGCCGGAAATAGGTTGACCGGGGTATTTCCCGCCTACGGCGTATGACACAGCTCGCATGAGACCGTTCCTGAGTCCGGTGCTCTTTGGTGCAGGCCTGCTCGCCTTGGCGCGCCCGGTTGCGTCGAGGCAGGAGCCGCGACGCCTGACCGCGCCGTTCACCCTTTGCGCCGGCGGGGACGTCACTCTCGGAACGAACCTCGACGCGAAGTGGGCGCGCTACGCTGCCGACACGCTGCGAAAGGTGTACGGACTGCGCCCTCATCCAGACAGTTTAGCGACATCATTGCGTCCTTTATTCACTGGGGCGCAGGTTGTCCTGGTTAACGTTGAAGGGGCCATCGGTACTGGTCCCGCGCCGCGGAAGTGCGGTCCAAGATCGACCAGCTGCTTCGCCTTCCGCCAACCGACGGCGGCGGCAAAGGCGCTGAGGCGCCTCGCCCAGTCGTCGGCCCGCGTGGTCGGCAACATTGCTAACAATCACTCGCGCGACGCCGGCGACGCGGGCAAGGACGCCACGGTCGCGCACCTGACTGCCGCCGGAGTTCTCGTGACCGGGAACGACACCCTGGCGACCGCGGTTCCGCTCCCCGACGGCGACACCATCGGCATACTCGGTTTCTACACCGACTCCGCGACCCCCGACGCCCGCGACCTCGCGGCCGTCCGGCGGCATGTCGAGCGTGCCGTGGCGCAGTACGGAACGGTCGTCGTCACCATGCACCTCGGCGCTGAGGGCCCTAGTGCTCAGCGCACTCGAGACACGGTCGAGCGATTCCTCGGTGGCAATCGCGGCAACCCGGTCGGTTTCGCGAACGCGGCATTCGACGGTGGCGCGACGCTGGTTGTCGGGCACGGCCCGCACGTGCTCCGCGCCGGCGAATGGCGAGAAGACCGGCTCGTCCTCTATTCGCTCGGCAACCTGCTCACCTATGGTCCCTTCAAGTTGCGCGAGCCGACCGACCGAGGCGTGGTTGCTTGCGCCACGATCGACTCGGCGCGCCATGTCACGTCGGCGGAGCTTCGCCCGACAATGCAGAAGTGGCCCGGCGTGCTCGAGCCCGATCGCAGTAAGCGAGCGTGGACCCTGATCGATTCTTTGAGCGCGCTCGACTTCCCGAAAACGGGAGTCGTCGTGGATTCAGCGGGACGGCTGCTGAAGCGGGGAGGTTAGCTACCGCCGCCCTTCGTGCCCGGGGTCGTCGTCGACGACGCGCTGTCGTCGAGCGAGAGCATGCGGCGCGCGCCGCGCCAGACTTTGATCAGGGGAGAGAAGGGGCGGTCGATCGAGCTCTCGATGACCCTGCCGGCCACGCTGCTCGCGTGGACGTAGCGGCCGTCGCCGACGTAGATGCCGACGTGGCTCACGCTGGTCCCTTTCTTACCCTTTCCGAAGGTGAGGATGTCACCCGGCTGCAGGCGGCTCGTGTCTTTCTTGATCGCCAATCCGGACTTCGCCTGCTGCTTGGCGGTGCGCGGAACGTTGAGCCGCAGTGCCCCCATGACGTACTGAATCAGCCCACTACAATCGAACCCCTTGTCCGGCGATCCACCGCCCAAACGGTACTTGGTGCCGATCTGCGCGCGTGCGACCGCGACGACCGAATCGCGAAGCACGAGGGCCGAGTTGCTATACGCCTCGAACGGTTTGGTCTCGATGCTCTGCTGAGCCGCGACCGGACCGGCAGCCGCGACGACGACCGCAGCAGCCAGGGCGGCTGTGCGGAGGCGAAGGAGGCGGATGGTTTGCGGTCGGTTCATAACGATCGAAAGCTTGGTACGTGCGAGCGGTTAAGTGTCGCTGTTGTCGAATGCTCGACGCTTGGCTCGAGCGACGCGCAACGACGAAAAAAGCAGCCTCGGCGGGCAACAAATGCCGGGCTCAGTCTAATCGCTTTGACCCAATCAGGTCAACGATTTGGGATGAAGACAAGAATCGCGCAGCGACGCCCGTCACCGTACGAAAATGCCGTCATCGAATTCCTAGCAGCTTATGTGTTTGCAGGCTGAGCCGCCAGCGTGGATTTGCGAGACAAAAGTTCACCGCGGCCCGGGTGTTCTCGGCCAGCGCGGGGCCGTCCATCGGCTGTAAAAAAAATTGCTCGAAGTCCAGCGATTCGAATCGCGCCGGATCGACTCCGGTCTGCGGAAACACGAGCTTCAACTCATTGCCGTGCGTCAGCGCGAGTGGAGCGTTGGACTTTGGACTGACGCAGATCCAATCGAGACCGGTTGGCGGCTCCTGCGTGCCGTTCGTCTCAACGGCCACGGCGAAACCGCGAGAGTGAAGCGCGTCCACGGCGGGCGCGTCGAGCTGCAGCAAGGGCTCTCCGCCGGTACACACGACGAAACGGTTCGCGCGCTCCTTCGTGGGCCACCGGGACTCGACGGCATCAGCAAACGCGTCCGGCGTCGCGAACTTTCCGCCGTCCGGCCCGACGCCGACGAAATCGGTATCGCAGAAGTTGCACACGGCCGTCGCGCGATCCGCTTCGCGGCCCGTCCACAGGTTGCAGCCGGAGAAGCGGCAGAACACGGCCGGCCGGCCGGCGTTCGCGCCCTCACCTTGCAGCGTGTAGAAGATCTCTTTGACGGTATACATCTTCGTCAAACGTAGCGTGCGGGATCCTTCACTCCTGCTTCCGCGAAGCCTTTGAGCCGCAAGAGACAAGAATCGCAGTGGCCGCACGCCGCGCCCGACGGATCGGGATCGTAGCAACTCCGGGTGATCGCGTAATCGACGCCGAGTGACAAGCCGAGCTCGATGATTTGCGCCTTCGAGCGAGCGATGAGCGGCGTTCGAACGTGGATCGGATTGGTGCCTTCCACGCCGCCGCGCGTCGCGAGATTCGCCATGCGCTCGTACGCCGCGATGTACTCCGGCCGGCAGTCCGGATATCCGGAGTAGTCGAGCGCGTTCACGCCGATGAAGATGTCACGCGCCTCGAGCACCTCGGCCCAGGCGAGAGCGAAGGACAGAAAGATCGTGTTGCGTGCCGGCACGTAGGTGACGGGAATCCCCAGGTCTTCGCTCCGATCTTTCGGCACGGCGACGTTGCTCGTCAGTGCCGAGCCGCCGAATACACGCAAGTCGATGTCGACGATCACGTGGTCGCGAACGCCATACAGCGTGGCGATGCGGCGGGCCGCTTCGATCTCGACGGCGTGGCGCTGTCCGTACCGGAAGGTCATCGCATGAACCGTGAACCGCTCGTTGACCGCGTGCGCGAGCAGCGTCGTCGAATCGAGGCCTCCGCTGAGGAGCAGAACCGCCCGAGGCATCAGCCGCGAAGCGCCTGGTCGAAATCTTCCTTCAAATCATCGATGTGCTCGAGTCCCACCGAGACGCGCAGGAGATTCTCCGGCGCGCGCGTCTCCGGTCCCTCCACCGACGCGCGATGCTCGATCAGACTTTCCGTGCCGCCGAGGCTCGTCGCCTGCGTGAAGAGCTTGAGCCGGCCGGCTACGGCGAGCGATTGCTGACGATTTTTGCCCGCCTGCACGGAGAGCATGCCACCGAATCCGCGCATCTGCTTCGCGGCCACGTCGTGGCCCTCGTGCGTAGAAAGCCCCGGATAATGCACGCGCTCGACGCACGGATGCTCGGCGAGGAATTTCGCCAACTCCTCCGCGCTCGCGTTTTGCGCGCGCACTCGCAACGGCAGTGTACGAATTCCGCGCATGGCGAGCCAGCACTCGAAGGGCGACGGCACCGCTCCTCCCACCATCTGCACCGTGTTCAATCGTTGATAGAGATCGCGATCCTCACGAACGACGAGGGCGCCGCTCAGGACGTCGCTATGTCCACCCAGGTATTTCGTCGTCGAATGCATCGAGATGTCCGCGCCCAGCTCGAGCGGACGCTGTAGAACGGGCGTGCCCCAGGTGTTGTCGACGGCGCAGAGCGCCCCGCCGCGCCCAGCGATCGAGGCGACAGCTTCGATGTCGACCACGCGAAGCAACGGGTTGGACGGCGTCTCGATCCAGACCAGCTTCGTGTCCGCCCGCATCGCCCGCGCGACATTCTGCGGATCCGTCATGTCGACGAGCGAGAGCTCGAGTCCCCACGGCCCGAACACGTCGCGGGCCAACTTGATCGTGCCGAAGTAGGCGTCGTCGGGAACGATCACGTGACCGGGACCGACGACCTGCAACAGCGTCATCGTCGCGGCCGAGCCGGACGAGAAGCAAGCAGCCGCGATGCCACCTTCGAGCTCCGCCAGACATTGCTCGAGTGAAGCGCGGTTGGGATTCGTATAGCGGGAGTACAGGAAGCCCGCGCGATACGAACCATCGCTCTCGCGCGAAAACGTGGTCGAGAGGTGGATGGGAGGAGTGACCGCGGCTGTCGCTTCGTCGACGGCGTGGCCTGCGTGAACGGCGAGGGTTTCGAGATGCATGTTACGGGCGATGGGCGATGGGCGATGGGCGCTTGATCAGTCGCGAAACTAACAAACACCCGAACCACCAAATGTCGGAAGGGGCGAAAATGCAAACGGCGGCCGAGCAGTTGCCCGCCGCCGTTCGTTCGTCCACCGCCTATCGCCCTATCGCCCTATCGCCTATCGCCTATCGCCCATCGCCCACCGCCCATCCCCCACCGCCCTACGTCCGAAGTCCTCCCACCAGCTCTCTCAACTGCGTCGACCCTTGCAGCAGGACGTTTGACGCTGAGGTCATCTGCTCGCACGCCGCGCTCTGTTCCTCGGTCGACGCATTGACCTGCTCCGCCGCGGCGGCGTGGCTCTCGGCGGTCTTGGCGATCGATTCGAGATTATTGGCGGCGGTAATGACCGCAGAGGCGTTCGCCTCGGCGGCGCCCTTCACGCCGACGGCGGCGACCCGCGTGCGTTCGGCGGCGTCGCCAATAGTGCGCAGTGCGTCGTCGATGCTGCGTCCCACGACCTCGATCTCGCCGACGCGGCCGGCGCTCGCTTCCATTGCCTTCGCGCTCGACGCCACGCGCGTCGTGACATGGCCCGTCATTTGGACGATGTCGTCCGCGGCTCGCTGCGACTGCTCGGCGAGCTTGCGGACTTCGTCGGCGACCACCGCGAAACCGCGGCCCGCTTCGCCGGCTCTCGCCGCCTCGATCGCCGCATTCAACGCGAGAAGATTCGTCTGGTCGGCGATCTGGCTGACCGACGCGACGAACCGGTTGATGTCGGTCACCGTGGCATTGAGCGCGGTGATCTCGCCCGCCGCGCGCTCCACGCTGTCCTTGACTTCGACGAGGATGCCGAGCGCGCGGTCGATCTCGGCGCGCTTGGCCTGCGCCGCGTCTTCGATGTTCTGAGCGAGCTCGGTGACTTCCGACGAACGCTCCTGCACTCCACTGGCCGCTTCGCGAATCGCTTGCAGCGTGTCGTCGATGGAGCGAAGCTGCCGCACCTGCGCGTCGGCGCCGTGCGACACTTCCGTCATCGCGCTCGCCATCTGGCTCGCCGACAACGAGATCTGTTCGGAGACGGACGCGAGATCGTGCGCGGACGTAGAGACTTCGTCGGCCGTACGCGCGGCGACGGCGACGACGCGGGACAAAGACTCGCCCGTCTGGTTCATCGCCGACGCGAGAATGTTGAACTCGCCGGGCATATCACCGGTGGCGCGACTGGTCAGGTCGCCTTCGCTCAACCGGTGCGCGTGCTGGACGAGGATGTCGAGCGGCTCGCCGATGTGGCGGACCGTGAACGAGACGACGAGGATGCCGAGAAGCAGCGCAACGGTGATGAGGCCGACCAGCCAGGTGGAGCGCCGTTCCGTTTCGGCGGCAATCTCGGCACGCGTCCCGGAAACCTTATCGGCCTTGAGCCGACCGAGGCGCGCAATGTCGTTGAGAAGCTCGTCGATCGAACGGCGGTTCTCGCCCGCCACTCGCCGCGATTCTTCGGCGCGGCCGAGGTCGGCGAGCCGGTGCGCGAGCGCGTAGTTGATCTCCATCTCCGACAGCTTTCCATCGATCGTCGCAACGGTCGCGACTTCGGCGGAGCTCTGTCCGGGGCGGTTGTTCATCTCGCGCTGGACATCGTGGGCCAGCATCCCGAAGTGACGAAATGAATTCGCCGCCATCGAGTCGCGCGTCTCGAGGTACCGCGAGCCGGCGTCGATGGTCTTGGCAACATCCGCCGAGAGCTGGCTCGCCAGCTGCGCTTCCGTCTGCACTTCCGCGAGCGACTCGGTAATCGTCAGCGTGATGCCGCTGAACGATCGGCGCGCCACGAAGCCCGCGACGATGAGCAAGACGATGAGAATGCCGAGGCCGAACCAAAGACGGCCACGGATCGAGTTGCCGGAGAGACTCGGCAGTGAGGGCAGCAGAGGTATCGCGGTCACTTTGCGGCCTCCACGAGCAGCTCGCCGTTGCGGACGCGCGTCATGACCATGCTCTTGCCCACGGGATCGCCGTCGATGCGGAAACGGATCGAGCCCGTTACTCCGCGATAGGCGTCGCCGCCGGACAGTGTCGCGAGGTAGTCGCGGATCTTGAAACGATCAGGGCCCACTCGTTCGACGGCGTGGGCGAGCAGCTTCGTGGCGTCGTAGGCCAACGCCGCGTTGCCGTCCGGGGTCGTTCCGTACTTTCGGGTGTACGCGACGACGAACGCGCGTACTTCCGGCCGCGGGTCCTGGGCACTGAATGGCGCGCCAACGAAGATTCCTTCGGCGAGAGAGCTGGGCGCGACCGTCTGCCATCCGTCTCCACCAACGAGATCAGCGTTGAGCTGCTGGCGCCGGGCTTCCTTCAGAAACGCGAGCCCCGAGACATCCGTGCCCGCGACGAACACCATGTCGGGATGCTCTCGCTTGAACCAGCTCACGTATGGCTCGAAGTCCTGATCGGCCGCCTCGCTGATCGGATCCATGCCGATGATCTGGCCGGCGAAGCTCCGCCGGAAGCTTTCGGCGAGGCCGCGACCATAGGCGTTGTTCTCGTAAAGAATGGCTGCTCGCCGATGACCGAGCTTGTTCACGAATTGCGCGATGGTCATCCCGTTCGCGGAATCGCTCGGGATGACGCGGAAGGTCCAGCGCGAGATGCCGGTGAGCGCGGGCGACGTCGCGGTGGTGGCGACTGCCGCGAGGTTACCATCGTACACGTGCGCCGCGGAGACCATCGCGCCGGAGTTCACATGACCGACGACGGCGACGACGTTGCGATCGTTGACGAAGCGCTGCGCGATCGCGCTGGCTCTCGCGCCATTGCCGGAATCGTCGGCGAACTTGATCTCGAGACGCCGCCCGCCGGACCAGGCCGGGCTGCTGTTGATTTCGTCGAGCGCCAGCTGAATGCCCTGCTTGTTTGCGAGCCCGTAAGCGCGGCTGAACGGCCCCGCGGCGCCGAAGGCGACCGTGCCGGTCTGCCCGTGCGAGCAGGCCGCAAGTAGGCCAAGCAATGCAATTCGCTTCGACAAACGCATCGACCGTCGGGAAGGGCGTGGGATTCCGGCCGCTTCGCCGGGCACAGCGATGACGACAGATGCGAGAGTCCTGTAACAGTGGCGGCTGGCACCCAACCTGCCCGAAGACCGTCACTTGCACAGCGAGAGGCTGCATGAAAGTGCTCGTCACCGGGGGGACCGGCTCGATTGGGGATTCCGTCGTGCGAACGCTTCACAGCCGCGGACATTCCGTCCGCGTGCTCGCGCGTCACGCCGGCCGCGATCAGCGCTGGTGGCCGAACGGCGTGGACGGCTGGGCGGGCGATGTCGCCGATGAGCGAACCATTCGCGGATCAGCCGCCGACTGCGAGGCGATCATTCACATCGCCGGCATCGTCGCCGAAGTCCCTCCGGACCGAACCTTTCAGCGCGTCAACATCGACGGCACGCGATACGTCGTCCTCGAAGCCGAGCGGTCCGGTGTTCAAAAACTGATCTACGTGTCGTCGCTCGGAGCGGAGCGGGGAACGTCAGAGTATCACAAGTCGAAATCGGTCGCCGAGGAGGTTGTCCGCACCTTCACGCGCGACTGGCTCGTGCTGCGGCCCGGTGCGGTCTACGGCCCGGGCGACGAGCATCTGTCGGTACTGCTGCGAATGGTTCGCACGCTGCCCGTGATTCCGACGATCGGCTCGGGTGCGAAAGAGTTTCAGCCGATCTGGCACGAGGACCTCGCCTCCGCCCTTGCCGGCGCGCTGGAGCGCGAGGATCTCCGCTGCCAGTCGCTGGACCTCGCCGGTAGAGAGCGAACGTCGCAAAACGACCTCGTTCGACGATTCAGCGAGCTCACTGGACGCACGGTCGTGCAGGCGCCCGTTCCGGTTCCGGTCGCATCGTTCGGACTGCGCGCGATGGAAGCGATCGGCATCGACCTGCCGTTCAGCGAAGCCCAGCTCGAGATGCTCACCGACGGCAACGTCATCGCGGGAACGTCGTCGAACGCGCTGACCGACGTATTCGGAATCGCTCCGACATCGCTCGATGCTGGACTCCGCCGGCTTGTCGACGAGCAGCCGGAGCAGTTGCCGTCGCACGGCACCGGTAGGCTCACGCGAAAGCGATACTGGGTCGACCTGAGCGGCAGCCAGTACGACGCCGAGCAGTTGTTCGCGCACCTGCGTCACCATTTCGCCGAGCTCTTGCCGCCGTTGGTCCGGATGAAGCCTGGCGCCAATGGCGCGCCGCTCCTCGCGGAGGGCGAAACGCTGACGCTGGAGCTCCCGTTGCGCGGCGACGTACAGGTTCGCGTTGCCGAAGTGGTCGACCAGCGCCTCACGATGCTCACCCTTGCCGGGCATCCGATCGCCGGCGCGGTACGGATGCTCACCGCGAAAGAAGGCGACGCGGTGCGCTTCGAGATCCAAGTGTACGATCGCGCCGCGTCGGCATTCGACGAGGCCCTCATGGCCACCGTCGGTGGTTGGCTGCAGCGTTCGACGTGGAAGGAGCTTGCCCGCAACGTCGTCCGTGCATCCGGCGGTGAAGGGCGAGTGCAGATGGAAGAGACGGAGCTCACCGAACGCGAGCTCGATGTCGTCAACGAGTGGGCGCGGACGTTGAGCGCTCAGCTGTCGCGAAAGGCAACGTCGAGCGGACGCGATTGACAGTGCTCGCCGCAGCCAAGCCGGTATCGGTTTCGCGCGAACCAGCGGTAGAACTTATCGGCGATCCCGCGAACGAAGGGGATCTTGAAGAGCCAGGACATCCATCTCCCTTTCGGTAAGACGTCGAGCAGTTGCTCGATCGCGGCGGCACCCTGCCAGGTATGCCCGTTGGAGGCGATGAGCTGGAGCGCCTCGGCGTATGCGCGCGGCGGAATCCAGGGGAAGCGCGCCGTTACGCCGGGAGCTTGAGACGGCAGCACTTCGAGCGACTCGTCACGATCCCATTTTCGAAGCACACCGGCCAGTCGCGTGCAAACGCGACAGGTCCCGTCATACACCACGGTGTACTCGCGACCGAGCCCGCGCTGCGCGTCGCGTCCCGCAATCGTGAACCGGACGACGGGAACCGTCACGCCGACGCCCGATCGGGGATCGGCGCAGCCACCGACGGCCCGGTCGTGCCGTCGATCGCGATCACGGGTGGCTGCGCGAAGGTCGCGTGGATCGTGCACAGGGTGGCCACCCGTCGAGCCGCCTCGAGGCGTCTCGCGGGAAGCGAAGGCCAACGGAAGCGCATGTCATAGCGATCGACGCGCTGCGGATTCTGCGCGAAGGTCCAGGAGACCTCGAGAGT
>Ga0207689_10003209_pt1 | contig 14974 bp, 15 predicted proteins | sample KBSMisM52_FD_184312 | JGI IMG/M metagenome (GOLD analysis project Ga0207689, IMG submission 184312) | Miscanthus rhizosphere microbial communities from Kellogg Biological Station, Michigan, USA - KBS Miscanthus M5-2 (SPAdes) (version 2) | ecosystem: Host-associated > Plants > Roots >... | reverse complement strand
CCTCCACACTCCCGCGATCCTCGGCACCTGCACGACTTGCCACAACACGCCCAACGCGGGGAACCACTCGATCCCGATGCCGCTCGACATCGGCGTCGCCGATGAGTCGCGGCGCACGCCAGACCTGCCGCTCTACACGCTGCGCAACAAGCAAACGGGCGAACAAGTGCGAACGACCGACCCGGGGCGGGCGCTGATCACCGGCCGGTGGGCGGACATCGGACGCTTCAAGGGGCCGACGCTGCGGGCACTGGCGGCGCGCGCGCCGTACTTCCACAACGGCTCTGCGAAGGACCTGAACGAGGTCGTCCGGTTCTACGACGAGCGATTCGGGATCGGCTTCAGCGAACAGGAGAAGGAAGACCTGGTCGCTTTTCTCAAGGCCCTCTAGACGTTTTGACGACGGGCCGAGTCGACGGCGACATCTGCGACGTCCCCAGTTCTGCGGGTGACACGCAGCGCCAAACATCGTCAGATCGCACCACCTCACCGAGGAGATCGCCATGTTCGAATCGCATCCGCGCCCGGGCGCGAGCCCGCAACGTTTCCTCGTCACCATCGCGCTCGTGGTCGCCAGTGCCGGCGCGGGCTTCGCCATCGGCCGCCATCCCGACATCGGCAAAGGCGCCCAGGCAGCGTCGCGCGTGCCCGCCGGATCGCCCAGCAACAGCGCAGCGCCGAGCCACGACGGCTCGCTTCCCGACACCGCCGACACGCTCGGCCACGAAAAGCTGCGCGACGAGGAGGGGGCGCCGACCTTCTGACTTCGCTCGGCGAGGGTGCGTGGCGGCTCTTGCGAGCCGTTTCCGATACACCGAGAGCAGGGGTCGCTGGTCGAAGACGTGGTTGCCTTCGCCGCCCTGCATGCATTCGAGGAAGGAGCGTGCCATGAAGATGATCCGAGACACCCTGATGTCGTCGCCCGTGCGGCGGCTGGCCGTGGCCATCGCTGTCGCGAGCGCGGGAGCCGCCGTCGCCGGCGCCGTCGTGCTCGCCGAGCGCCCGGGGCACATCGATCCGCGAGCGGCACGGATGGCCGAGCCGTTCGCCGGCAGCGCGGCGATCGCAGCCGTCGCTGATCCTTCGCTGCCCGCCGCCGCCGACGTCGTCGGCACGGCACCCGAGCGCGGCGACGAGGCGCCATCGACCTTCTGATCGCCATCCTCGGCGCCGCGCGACGGCAGAATCGCGTCGCACGACCCCGAAGATGGCGAAGAAGACCGCGCACGTCAGCGAGACCCCGGCGACGCAGTGGCTGCGCCGCCAGGGCGTCGCCTTCAGCGAGCACGTCTACGACTACGTCGAGCACGGCGGCACGGCAGCGTCGGCGCTCCAGCTAGGCGTCGACGAGCACGCGGTCGTCAAGACGCTCGTCATGCAGGACGAGAAGGGCGAGCCGCTGATCGTCCTCATGCACGGCGACCGCGAGGTCAGCACGAAGAACCTCGCCCGCGCGATCGGCACCAAGAGCGTCGCGCCGTGCGCGCGCGTCGCGGCCGAGCGCGCGAGCGGCTACCAGGTCGGCGGCACTTCGCCGTTCGCGACCAGAAAGGCGATGCCGGTCTACGTCGAGTCGACGATCCTCGAGCTCGAGCGCATCTGCATCAACGGCGGTCGCCGCGGCTTTCTCGTCGGCATCGCGCCCGGCGTTCTCGTCACGCTGCTCGGCGCCACGCCGGTGGCGTGCGCGCTCTGACGCGACAGGCGCAGAATCGGCGCCGCGATGCCGCCCTCGATCACTCCGTTCCTGCCCGCGCTCACCGCGCTCGCCGCGTATCTCGTCGGCTCGCTCTCGTTCGCCGTCATCGTCAGCCGCGCGATGGGGCTGAGCGATCCGCGCACCTATGGCTCCGGCAATCCCGGCGCGACCAACGTGCTTCGCTCGGGAAGCAAGGCGGCGGCGGTCCTGACGCTGGGGCTCGACGCGCTGAAGGGATTCGTCCCGGTGCTGCTCGCCGTTCACCTCGGCCCGCGCTACGGCCTCGGCGAAGGCACGGTCGCGCTCGTCGCGCTCGCCGCGTTCCTCGGCCACCTCTATCCGGTCTTCTTCCATTTCCGCGGCGGCAAGGGCGTCGCGACCGCAGCGGGAACGCTGTTCGGCATCGATCCGCTCCTCGGCGCGGCGACGCTCGCGACCTGGCTCATCATCGCCGCGTTCTTCCGCTACTCGTCGCTGGCATCGATCGTCGCCGCCGTGTTCGCGCCGTTCTGGCAGCTGCTCACCGACGGCAGCGGGCCGGTCGCCTTCGCGCTCATCGCGATGGCGCTGCTCCTTCTCTGGCGGCACGAGGCGAACATCAAGCGGCTGTTCGCCGGCACCGAGAATCGGCTCGGCGGCAAGGCCGCGGTCGCCGCCGTGCCGGCGGCGAAGAAGGGGAGGCGCGCTGCGCGACACTGAACGGCCGCGAATGCGACCGCTCAGGCGCAGCTAGTAGCTGAGCCCCATCGCGTCACGCACCTCGCGCATCGTCTCGCGCGCGACGGTGCGCGCGCGCTCGGTGCCGACCTCGACGATCCAGTGCACGTGCTTCGGGTTCGTGAGGTACGGCTCGGCGCGCTCGCGCCAGGGCGCCTGCTCGCGCAGGATGGCGTCGATCACCGGCTGCTTGCAGTCGAGGCATCCGATCGCCGCGGTCGTGCAGCCGTGCACCACCCAGGCTTGCGTCGGCGCATCGGAGTAGACCTTGTGGAGCTGCCAGACCGGGCACTTCTCCGGGTCGCCGGGATCGTTGCGGCGCACGCGTGCCGGGTCGGTCTGCATGTGACGGATCTTCTTCGTCACCTCGGCGGGCTCCTCGCGCATCGCGATCGCGTTGCCGTAGCTCTTGCTCATCTTGGTGCCGTCGGTTCCGACCAGCTTCGACGTCTCGGTGAGCAGCACGTCGGGCTCGACGAGGATCGTCTTGCCGGTGCCGCGCAGCTCGCCCTCGAGGTGCTCGCGATCGCTCGCGCCGAGCGACGCGCTCGCCGCGATGAGCGCACGGCCGCGCTCGAGCGCCTCGGCGTCGCCGCTCTCGCGAAACGCATGCCGCGCCGCCTCGAAATCCTTCGCCCGGTCCTTGCCGAGCTTCTTCAGCGCGGCGCGGACGCGGTCGGCGAAATCGGGCTCGCGGCCGTAGAGGTGGTTGAAGCGGCGCGCGACCTCGCGCGTGATCTCGACGTGCGGCGCCTGGTCGACGCCGACCGGAACGTAGGCCGCCTTGTAGATCAGGATGTCGGCCGCCTGCAGCAGCGGATAGCCGAGGAAGCCGTAGGTCGCGAGGTCCTTGTCCTTGAGGCGCTCGATCTGGTCCTTGTACGTCGGCATGCGCTCGAGCCAGCCGAGCGGCGTTCCCATCGCGAGCAGCGTGAACAGCTCGGCGTGCTCGGGCAGCCGGCTCTGGATGAAGAGCGTCGCCTTGTCGGGGTCGAGGCCGGCGGCGAGCCAGTCGGTGACCATCTCGTAGACCGAAGTCTCGATCACCTCGCGCTCCTCGTAGTGCGTCGTCAGCGCGTGCCAGTCGGCGGCGAAGAAGAAGCACTCGTAGTCGTCCTGCAGGCGCACCCAGTTCTTGAGCGCGCCGTGCCAGTGGCCGAGGTGCATCGCGCCGGTCGGCCGCATGCCGGAGAGGACGCGCTTGCGCGGGGCGGTGCCCGGCGCGCCGGTCGCCGCGCCGCTCGCTGCGGAGGAGTCGCTCATCTGCTCAGGGGGTCGGCAAAGCGGCCGATTGTAGGTTTGCAGCGGTGCGCGGCCGATACACTGCGGCGCCGATGAAGAACATCGTCGTCCTCGTCTCCGGCCGCGGCTCGAACATGGAGGCGATCGTGCGCGCGTGCGAGGCAGAGCGCTGGGACGCACGGATCGCCGCCGTCGTGAGCAACCGCGCCGATGCCGCCGGTCTCGCCTTCGCGCGGGAGCGCGGCATCGCCGTCGAGGTCGTCGACCACCGCGCGTTCGCGACACGCGACGCGTTCGACGCCGCGCTCGCCGAGGCGATCGAGCGCCACCGTCCCGACGTCGTCGCCCTCGCCGGCTTCATGCGCATCCTCGGTGCCGGATTCGTGCGCCGCTTCGACGGCCGGCTCGTCAACGTCCATCCGTCGCTGCTGCCCGCGTTTCCGGGGCTGCACACGCACCGGCGTGCGCTCGACGCCGGCTGCAAGGCGAGCGGCGCGACCGTCCACTTCGTCACCGCCGACCTCGATCACGGGCCGATCGTCGCGCAAGCGGTCGTTCCCGTGCTCGCCGACGACAGCGAGGAGACGCTCGCTGCGCGCGTGCTCGTACAGGAGCACGTGATCTATCCGCGCGCGGTCCGCTGGCTCGTCGAGGGCTCGCTCGAGCGGCGCGACGGCCGTGTCGTCCAGACGCGCGGCGAGGCGCAGCTGCTCTCGGCGCTGTAGCGCACCGGTCAGAAGAAGCTCGCCGCGGCGTTGACCGAGAAGGCCAGGATCGTCGTGTTGAAGACGAACGAGAGGATCGACTGGAACAGCACGAGCCTGCGCATCGCTCGCGTCGTCACGCCGACGTCTGACGTCTGCGCGGTGACGGCGATCGTGAACGAGAAGTAGAGGAAGTCGTTGTGGTCGGGCTCGAAGCCCGGCTCCGCGTCGGGGAACGCGAGGCCGCGGTCGGGCTCGGGACCGTAGTACTCGCTCGCGTAGGTGAGGCCGAAGAGGGTCGGCAGCAGCAGCCACGTTCCGAGCACGGTGAACGCCCCGAACGCCAGGTGCGGGAGCATCCGGTGCGGGCCGGCGGCCTTGGCGGCAATGAGCTCGAAGACGACCGCGACGAGGCTGACGACCGCCGCGCCGACGACGATCGCGAGCACCGCCGCGGCGCTTTCCGCCTGCTCGAGCGCGACGCGCTTGTAGTGGCCTTCTTCGGCGCGGATCAACGCGAACACGACGACGACGAGGTAGAGCCAGACGACGACGTTCCAGCCGAGCAGCGCGCGCGAAACGAGCGACTCGACCCCGGGCCACGCCGCGCCGACGATGCAGCCGATCACCACGCAGGCGATCAGGCGGCGGTGCGCGAACAGGTGGCTCACCGCTGCAGCGGAGGACGCGGCAGGTCTCGTGCTCACCATGCCTAGGATAATGGCCGGCCATGCACCCGACGGCCCTGCTCGCTGCAGAGACCGAGCTCGTGCGTCGCGTGCTGCGCTTCGAGCATCCCGCCGACCGTGTCGCCGCCGATTTCTTCCGCGAGCAGCGCGCGCTCGGCGCACGCGACCGCCACGCGCTCGCCGAGACCCTCTTCGCGCTGCTGCGCAAGCTCGCCCTGCATCGCCATTTCGCGGCGACGGGCGCGGGGCCGCTCGAGCGCCGCCTCGCGATCCTCGCCTGGCGCGGCGACGAGCGCGTCCTCGAGCTGGCACTCGCCGGGGACGAGCGTGCGTGGCTCGAGCGCTGCCGCGCGACCGACGTTCGCGCGCTGCCCGAGGCGCTTCGTCACAACCTGCCGGCGTGGCTTGCCGAGCCGCTGCAGCGAACGCTCGGCGAGGAGTTCTGGCCCTGGGTCGATGCGACCAACGCGCCGGCGCCGCTCGACCTCCGCGTCAACGCGCTGAAGGCCGATCGCGCGCAGGCGATCGAGCGGCTCGCGGCGGAGGGCGTCGTCGCCGTGCCGACGCCGCATTCGCCGCTCGGCCTTCGCGTCGAGGGCAAGCCTTCGCTGCTGAAGGGCGACGCGGTCGAAAGCGGCATCGTCGAGGTCCAGGACGAAGGCAGCCAGCTGCTCGCGCTCGTCGTCGGCGCGCGCCGCGGCGAGACGGTCGTCGACTTCTGCGCCGGCGCCGGCGGCAAGACGCTCGCGCTCGGCGCCCAGATGCGCGGCAGCGGCCGGCTCTATGCGTTCGACGTCTCCGGGCATCGTCTCGCGGCCCTGCAGCCCAGGCTGGCCAAGAGCGGCCTCGACAACGTCCATCCGATGCAGATCGCGTCCGAGCGCGACGAGCGCGTCGAGCGCCTCGTCGGCAAGGTCGATCGCGTTCTCGTCGACGCGCCGTGCACGGGGTCGGGGACGCTGCGCCGCCACCCCGACCTCAAGTGGCGTCAAAACGACGCTTCGCTGGCTGCCCTCGTGGCGTCGCAGCGGACGATCCTCGCCGCCGCCGCCCGCCTCGTGAAGCCCGGCGGCCGGCTCGTCTACGCGACGTGCAGCGTGCTCGCGGCCGAAGGCGAGGACGTCGCCGACGACTTCGAGCGCGCCGGCGGCGGCGCCTTCGTCCGCGTCGCCGCCGAGGAGGCGCTTCGCCGCGCCCAGGTCGGCGGCGCCGAATCGCTCGTCGAAGGCGAACGGCTGCGCCTGTGGACGCATCGGCATGCAACGGATGGTTTCTTCGCCGCGGTCTGGCAGCGCGCCTAGGCCGCAGTCTTGCCAAGGATCAAGCGGCGGCGTGATATCCGTTGGATTCGAGGGATATCTCCCTAGAGCCCTCGAATAGAATTGAAGTCTTCCCAAAAAGTCTTACTCGAAAGGTCCTGATGGACGTGCTGACCTCGGTGTTTTCCGCCTTGCTCGACTGGCTGAGCCACGGCCTCTCGGGCTTCAACGGGTGGGAGATCGTCGCCTACACGCTGATCACGACGCACATCACGATCGCGGCGGTCACGATCTTCCTGCACCGCTCGCAGGCGCACCGCGCGCTCGACCTGCACCCGATCGTGTCGCACTTCTTCCGCTTCTGGCTCTGGCTCGGCTCGGGGATGGTGACCAAGGAATGGGTCGCGATCCACCGCAAGCACCACGCCAAGTGCGAGACCCCGGACGATCCGCACAGCCCGCAGACGCGCGGCATCGAAACGGTCCTGCTGCAGGGCACCGAGCTCTACCGCGCCGAGGCGAAGAACCAGGAAACGCTCGCCAAGTACGGTCACGGCACGCCGGACGACTGGCTCGAGCGCAACCTCTACGCGCGCTACAGCTGGCAGGGCGTCGGCGTGATGCTGATCCTCGACCTGTGCCTGTTCGGCGCGATCGGCGCGACGGTCTGGGCGGTGCAGATGCTCTGGATCCCGGTCACCGCGGCCGGCATCGTCAACGGCATCGGCCACTTCTGGGGCTACCGCAACTTCGAGGCGCCCGATGCGAGCCGCAACGTCATGCCGTGGGGCATCGTGATCGGTGGCGAGGAGCTGCACAACAACCACCACACCTATCCGACGTCGGCCAAGCTCTCGGTCAAGCCGTACGAATTCGACATCGGCTGGGCGTACATCCGCGGGCTGCAGGCGCTCGGCCTCGCGACGGTGAGGAAGACGCCGCCGCAGCTCAAGCTCGGCGTCATCAAGCCGGTCGCCGACAACAAGACGCTCGAGGCGATCATCGCCAACCGCTACGAGGTGATGGCCAATTTCGCCCGCAGCCTGCGCCACGCGAGCGGCACCGAGCTCGCCCGGCTGAAGAGCGAAGGCGTCGCCTCGGCGCGCCTCGCGCAGATGCGCCTTGCGCGCCGCTGGCTGCACCGCGACGACGACAAGATCCCGCAGGCGTTCAAGGCCGATGTCGCCGGTGCGGTCGCGTCGAGCCCGTACCTCGCCAAGCTCGTCGCGATGCGCGAGGAGCTCCGGCTGCTGTGGACGCGCACCGGCGTCTCCGCCGAGCAGCTCGTCGCCGATCTGCAGGCCTGGCTGAAGAAGGCCGAGGAGAGCGGCATCGCCGCCCTGCAAGACTTCGCGCTTCGCCTGCGCGCCGCCCATGCATAGTGCGCTTCGCTGATCTTCTGCGGGGTCGCTGCCGCGAACCCTTCTCGGTCAGCCAGAATGCAAAACGGGTCGCGATGCGACCCGTTTCTGTCTGGACTCAGCGCCCCGACTACTTCAACTTCACTTCCTTGTAGGACACGTGCTTGCGTGCCTTCGGATCGAACTTCATCATCTCGAGCTTTTCCGGCGTCGTCTTCTTGTTCTTGTCGGTCGTGTAGAAGTGACCGGTGCCGGCCGTCGACTCCAGCTTGATCTTCTCGCGTCCACCCTTGGCCATTGTCGTTCTCCCCTGATCAGAGCTCGCCGCGCGCGCGCAGGTCGGCGACGACCTGATCGATGCCGACTTTGTCGATCAGCCTGAGCGCCGCGTTGCTGACGCGAAGACGGACCCAGCGGTTCTCGCCCTCGACCCAGAAGCGGCGGTACTGCAGGTTCGGCAGGAACCGGCGCTTCGTCTTGTTGTTCGCGTGGGAAACGTTGTTCCCGACCATCGGGCGCTTGCCCGTTACCTGACAGACGCGTGCCATGACGCTTCTCCGTGACCGTTGGGGACTCCGTGCCGACCCGGCGGGTCTCGGCGCGGAAAACCCACAATTATAGCCGGGACGGATGGCCCCGCCCAAGGGGCCGGCTCAGGCCTGCTCGAGGAAGCGCTGGGCGTCGAGCGCCGCCATGCAGCCGGTGCCCGCGCTCGTGATCGCCTGCCGGTAGACGTGGTCCTGGACGTCGCCGGCGGCGAACACGCCCGGGACGCTCGTCATCGTCGCGAAGCCGTCGAGGCCGCTCTTGGCGAGGATGTAGCCCTCGCGCATCTCGAGCTGGCCCTTGAAGATGTCGGTGTTCGGCTGGTGGCCGATCGCGATGAAGCAGCCGCTGAGGGGGATCTCCTCGATCGTTCCGTCCTGGACCTTGCGGATGCGCACGCCGGTGACGCCGCCGTCGTTGCCGACCACCTCGTCGAGCGTCGACCACAGGTGCAGCTGCACCTTCCCGTCGGCGACCTTGGCCATCATCTTGTCGACCAGGATCGCCTCGGCGCGGAACTTGTCGCGGCGATGGATGACGTGGACCTTCGAGGCGATGTTCGACAGGTAGAGCGCCTCCTCGACCGCGGTGTTGCCGCCGCCGACGACGCACACCTCCTGGCCGCGATAGAAGAAGCCGTCGCAGGTCGCGCAGCCGCTGACGCCGCGGCCCATGTACGTCTGCTCGGAAGGCAGGCCGAGGTACTTCGCCGACGCGCCGGTCGCGATGATGAGGGCGTCGCAGGTGTAGGTCGCCGAGTCGCCGCGCGCAACGAACGGCCGCTTCGAGAGCTCGACCTCGTTGATGTGGTCGAAGACGACGCGCGTGTCGAACCGCTCGGCGTGCTTGAGGAAGCGTTGCATGAGGTCGGGCCCCATCACGCCGTCGACGTCGGCGGGCCAGTTGTCGACGTCGGTCGTCGTCATCAGCTGGCCGCCTTGCGCGATTCCCGTGACGAGCATCGGCTTCAGGTTGGCGCGCGCGGCATAGATCGCGGCGGTGTACCCCGCCGGGCCGGAGCCGAGGATCAGAACTCCGGCGTGATGCGTGGGCTGGGGCATGGTCGCGAGGCGGGGGTATGAGTGTCGCGGCGGCGCCGCAAGTCTGACATGGAGGCGAAACTGGCTGGCAACAACGGTGTTAATGGAGACAATAGCCGCACCGCGCGTCGTGAGAATCTCACGCCAGCGCGGATGCGCCCGCAACCAGAAAGGCTCTTCAGATGGCGATGCTCTCGAATCTCGATCTCATCCGGCGCGTTCCGCTCTTCTCGCTGCTCACCAACGAGCAGGCCCAAGGCATCGCCGACAGCGTCGTCAAGCGGCGCTTTCGCCGCGGCGAGATCGTGGTCGAGCACGGCAAGAAGTCCAATGCGCTCTTCATCCTGCTGACCGGCCGCGCCCGCGTCCTCACCGCCGACTCGCGCGGCCGCGAGGTGATCCTCGCGGTGCTGCAGTCGGGCGACTACGTCGGCGAGATGAGCCTGATCGACAACGAGCCGCACTCGGCGACGGTCCGCGCCGAGGTCCAGACCGACATGCTGATCCTCGGCCGCGCCGAGTTCGCGCGCTGCCTGCCGGAGAACTCGAGCCTTTCCTACGCGATCATGCGCGGCCTCGTCCAGCGCCTGCGCAGCGCCGACCGCCAGATCGAGTCGCTGGCGCTGCTCGACGTCTACGGCCGCGTCGCCCGCACGCTCCTCGACATGTCCGAGATGGACGGCGAGATCAAGGTCATCCGCAACAAGGTCTCGCGGCAGGACCTCGCCAAGGTCGTCGGCGCATCGCGCGAGATGGTCAGCCGCGTCATGAAGGACCTGGAAGGGCGCGGCATGGTCCAGACCCAAGAAAATGGCTGGGTCGTGATCAAGGAACAGTTGACGGCCTAGCGGTCGCGGGCTGGGCCCGCTTGTTGAGGCTCTGGAAGCGTCGACAATTCGCGGATGACGTTTCCGCTCGGTTCTCTTCGAGGCGACGGCGCCGAATCGGCTGCCGCGCGCGATCCCTCTGCGCCGCACGCGCCGCACTGGCGCGAGCAGGTCGCGCTGCTCGTCGGCGCGGTCGCCTGGCTGCTCCTGCTGCTCGCGCTGGCGACGCACAGCGCCGCCGATCCCGGCTTCTCGACTTCGGGCGACGGCACGCCGATCCACAACCGCATCGGCGTCGTCGGCGCGTGGCTGTCGGACGCAGCGTTCTTCTTCGCCGGCTATTCGGTCTGGTGGGTGATCGTCGTCGGCGCGCGCGCCTGGCTCGGCGCGCTCGCCCGGGCGCTGCGCGCAAGCGCGATCGTGCCTGCGGAGCCGCTGCGCGCCACGCGCCCGGCGTGGTCGGTCTGGCTCGGCCTCGCGCTTCTCCTCGCCGCCAGCGCTTCGCTCGAGTGGACACGGCTCTACCAGTGGGAAGGGCTGGTCGCCGGCGGCCACGCCGGCGGCGTGCTCGGATATGGCCTCGGCCGCGCGAGCCAGAGCTTGCTCGGCTTCGCCGGCTCGGGCGTGCTCTGGATCGCGGTCCTCGTCGCTGCGGCGCCGCTCGCGCTCAGCTTCTCGTGGCTGCGGATCGCCGACGCGATCGGCGCCGGCGTCGAGTCGCTGCGCACGCGCCGTGCCGAGCGTGCCGAACGCGCCGAGGACGCGCGCCTCGGCGCCGCCGCGCTGCGCGAGCGCGGCGAGCTGCTCGAGGCCGAGCACGAGCTCCACGAGCAGCACCTGCCGCTCGTCATCGAGCCGACGCTGATCGAGGTGCCGAAGAGCACGCGCGTCGTCAAGGAGCGGCAAAAGCCATTGTTCAGCGAGCTGGTCGATACCAAGCTGCCGCAGGTCGACCTGCTCGACTCGGCGCCGCAGCGCGTCGAGGGCATCAGCGCCGAGTCGCTCGAGATGACGTCGCGTCTGATCGAGAAGCGACTCAAGGACTTCGGCGTCGAGGTCCGCGTCGTCGCCGCGTCGCCCGGGCCGGTGATCACGCGCTACGAGATCGAGCCGGCGCTCGGCGTCAAGGGCGCGCAGGTCGTGAGCCTCGCCAAGGACCTCGCTCGCTCGCTCGGCCTCGTCTCGATCCGCGTCGTCGAGACGATCCCCGGCAAGACGACGATGGCGCTCGAGCTGCCGAACGCGAAGCGGCAGACGATCCGCCTCTCCGAGGTGCTCGGCTCGCAGGCGTACGCCGACTCCGGATCGCAGCTCACGCTCGGCCTCGGCAAGGACATCGTCGGCGTTCCCGTCGTCGCCGACCTGCAGAAGATGCCGCACTGCCTGGTGGCCGGCACGACGGGAGCGGGCAAGTCGGTCGGCATCAACGCGATGATCCTGTCGCTCCTCTACAAGGCCGAGGCGCGCGACGTCCGCTTGCTGCTGATCGACCCGAAGATGCTCGAGATGAGCGTCTACGAGGGCATCCCGCACCTGCTCTGCCCGGTCGTCACCGACATGAAGCAGGCGGCCAACGCGCTCAACTGGGGCGTCGGCGAGATGGAGCGGCGCTACAAGCTGATGAGCCGGCTGGGCGTGCGCAACGTCTCGAGCTACAACAAGAAGCTCGCCGAGGCGGCGGAGAAGGGCGAGCAGATCGCGAATCCGTTCAGCCTGACTCCGGAGAACCCGGAGCCGCTCGAGCGGCTGCCCTTCATCGTCGTCGTCATCGACGAGCTCGCCGACCTGATGATGGTGATCGGCAAGAAGATCGAGGAGCTGATCGCGCGCCTCGCGCAGAAGGCGCGTGCGTCGGGCATCCACCTCATCCTCGCGACCCAGCGGCCGAGCGTCGACGTCATCACCGGCCTCATCAAGGCGAACATCCCGACCCGCCTCTCGTTCCAGGTCTCGAGCAAGATCGACTCGCGGACGATCCTCGACCAGATGGGCGCCGAGGCGCTGCTCGGCATGGGCGACATGCTCTACCTGCCTTCGGGCAGCGGGATGCCGATCCGCGTCCACGGCGCCTTCGTCAGCGACGACGAGGTGCACCGCGTCGTCGCCTATCTGAAGGCCCAGGGCGAGCCGAACTACATCGACGGCATCCTCGAGGGCGGCACGCTCGACGGCGACGGCGGCGACGCCTTCGGGGAGATCGGTGGCGGCAGCGAGAGCGATCCGCTCTACGACCAGGCGGTCCAGGTCGTGATGCAGCACCGGCGGGCGTCGATCTCGCTCGTCCAGCGCCATCTGCGCATCGGCTACAACCGCGCCGCGCGGTTGCTGGAACAAATGGAGAAATCCGGGCTCGTAAGTGCCATGGCCAGCAACGGCAACCGCGACCTCCTCGTCCCGGCGCGCGCGGAATGAAGCGCTTCGTCGCGATCGCCGCGCTGGCGCTCGCGGCCGCGGGCGCTGCGCATGCCGACGCCGTCGAGACGCTGCGCAGCTTCGTTCGCGACGTCAAGAGCGGGCGCGCGCAGTTCACGCAGACGGTGACGTCGCCCGACGGCGCGAAGAAGAAGACCTCGAGCGGCAGCTTCGAGTTCGCGCGCCCGAACCGTTTCCGCTTCGCCTACGCCAAGCCGTTCGAGCAGACGATCGTCGGCGACGGCGAGAAGGTCTGGATCTACGACGCCGACCTGAACCAGGTGAGCAGCAGGAAGCTCGGCCAGGCGCTCGGCGCCACGCCGGCGGCGCTGCTCGCCGGCGGCGGCCTCGAGCGCGACTTCGATCTCTCGCCATTGCCCGCGAAGGATGGCCTCGACTGGGCCGAGGCCAAGCCGAAGGCGAAGGACGGCGCGTTCCAGTCGGTGCGCGTCGGCTTTCAGGGCAGCACGCTCGCCGCGCTCGAGATCGTGGACAGCTTCGGCCAGCGCTCGCTGTTGCGCTTCTCGGCCTTCGCTGCCAACGTCGCCATCCCGGCCGAGATGTTCCGCTTCACGGTGCCGGCCGGCGCCGACGTCATCGAGCAGTAGCGTCGCGCTTCTGGAGCGCATTGCGCAGCGCGGCGATTTCGTTCCAGACCTGAGCCTGCGGATCGAGCCGCAACGCCTCGGCGTCGCGCACCGCCTCGTCGAGCATCGCATGTGCGCTCGCCCCATCGGCAGCGGCGAGCTCGAGCCGAACGCGCAGGCAAAGCAGCGCGACGAGGTCGAGCCTCGCGTCGATCGCGCGCAGCTCGACGTCGCTCGCGTCGAAGAGCGCGCGCGCGTCGTCGAGCCGGCCAGCATTCAGTCGCAGCTCGCCGAGATGCCGAAGCACCGAGCCCTGCGCGCGGCGGTTGCCGACGGCGCGGTGCAGCGCGAGGGCCTCGTCGTAGTGCGCGAGCGCCAGTTCGGCGTTGCCGTTTTCGTGCTCGATCGCGCCGAGCGCTTCGAGCACGGCGCCTTCGGTGCGGCGGTTGCCGACCTCGCGCGCGATCGCCAGTGCCGCGCCGAGCTTGCCGCGCGCCTCATCGATGCGGCCGCTCGCCTGTTCGATGCTGGCCAGGTTGACGAGCGCGATGCCTTCCTCGGCGCGCTCGCCGGTGTCGCGATGGAGCGCGAGCGCGGCCTCGACCTGCGAGCGGCCGACGTCGAGGCGGCCCTGATCGACGTTGAGCATCCCGAGATTGCCGAGGACGAGCCCGGCTTGGCGGCGGTCGCCGATCTCTCGGCAGAGCGCGATCGCGCTCTCGAAATGCGCGCGCGCCTCGTCGAAGCGGCCCTGTTCGGCGTGGACGATCGCGAGGCTGTTGAGAACCTTCGATTCGGAATCGGTGTCGCCGCGCGCGCGATCGATCGCCAGCGCGCGCTCGTACGTCGCGCGCGCTTCGGCCATCGCCCCGGTCTGCCGTTGCACGATGCCGAGCTCGGCGAGCGCGACGCCGTCGTCCTCGCCGCGCGCAGCGCGCAGCGCGAGCGCGCGCTCGGCGTGGCCGCGGGCCGCGTCCATGCGGCCCTGCTGCCGCTCGGCGTTGGCAAGGCGGGTCAGCACCTCGGCCTCGCGGCCGTCGTCGTTCGCCGCCCGCGCCTGGCCGAGCGCACGTTCGAGCAGGGCGCTCGCCGCTTCGAGGCGGCCGGCAGCGATGTGTGCGCGCCCGAGTGCGGTCAGTGCCGCTGCTCGAGATGAAGGCGCGACACCGGGGAGCGTGTCGACGCGCTCGCCGAGATCGATGGCGAGGTCGAACGGGCCCTGGGTCACGATCGCCTCCCAGACCGCGCGCAGCGCCGCGACCGCGGTCTCGCCGTCGCTGCGCGCGACGGCGCGCCGGCACGCGGCGACGAAGTTGTCGAGCTCGAGCGTGAGCGTGCGTCGGCGCGCGGCGCCGCCGTCGCGATGGAGCGCCTGCACCGCGTCGTCGCCGCCGAAGCGCGCGAAATGTGCGCCGTGTCGTTCCTCGACCGCGCAGCGCGCGCCATCGCCGCTCGCCGCGAGCTTTTCCGCGGCGTAGTCGTGGATCGTTAGGTACATGCCGAAGTACGGCTCGTCGATGTCGTGGCGCGCCTGGTCGATCGGCACCCAGGTGCGGAGCAGGCTCTTGTCGACCAGCGTCTGGACGACGTCGACGACCGGCGGCGCGTCGGCGAACGAGGAGACGTCGAGGATCGCCTCGGCCGCGTCGAGCGTGAAGCCGCCCTCGAAGACCGAGCATTGCGCGAGCGCCGCCTGCTCCCAGGGCACGAGCAGGTTCCACGACCAGTCGATCGCGCTCTTCAGCGTCGCCTGACGGTCGGCGGCGCTCCGTGCGCCGGCGAGCACCGCGAAGCGATCGGACAGGCGCTCGAGGAGCTGCGTCGGCGACAGCACGCGCGTGCGCGCCGCAGCGAGCTCGATCGCGAGCGGCAGGCCGTCGAGCAGCTCGAC
>Ga0207689_10003204_pt1 | contig 14989 bp, 11 predicted proteins | sample KBSMisM52_FD_184312 | JGI IMG/M metagenome (GOLD analysis project Ga0207689, IMG submission 184312) | Miscanthus rhizosphere microbial communities from Kellogg Biological Station, Michigan, USA - KBS Miscanthus M5-2 (SPAdes) (version 2) | ecosystem: Host-associated > Plants > Roots >... | reverse complement strand
TCATCGCAGCGGCACCCAAGGCAGAGAATAATAAACCGTAAACAATACTTTTTTTATAACCCCATTTGCCAACGAGATCTTTTCCGCCAAATGCTCCATAGATGAATAACAACAATGCGCCTATGTAATAAGCCGTGTAAAACGCAAAGTCGACCAGCTGACTTTGAAATTGGTCGAGATGGAAGAAATGTTTACAAAACGGAATGAACACGCTGTTACCGGAAGCAATAAATCCCCAGAAGAAGAATACTATTACCAGGGTGCTCAGTGCTCCGTAATTGGTTGGAATAGCGGCGGCAGATGAAGAGGCTACCGGGCGGCTCGATGCCATTGCTGTTGCCATAATGCAATCGTTTTGGTCCGAAGGAACCTTCGGAGATTATAAAATTTACCCAAAATAAACAGAAATCATCAATGGAAAAATTTATTATCAATAATTCGAACAACCAGGTAAATATGTGAATAGCTGAGAATTGGAAAAATGTGCTTATGTTTAAATAAATTACCGGGTATCCGAATGGTGATTGTTGATTATTTAACCATACCTGCCTACCGGCAGGTATGCAAGGAGTATAACACATACAAGTATTCTTAAATGCCTTGTATGACTTGTATGGTTCCTGATGTAAGTGGACCTTGTGCACATTTGCACGAAGTCCTGAGCGATCGGGACACAAAGAGCACTAAGCATTTTAAAATAAACTTTCATTAATGCCAATGACCCCGACCACCAAAACTAACTATGCGACCTCGATGGCCATTATAGCCTTTTTGTTTTTCGTCTTTGGATTTGTAACCTGGATCAATGGTCCACTTATCTTTTATGTTAAGCTTGCTTTCCGGCTAGACACGGATTCCAAAGCATTTTTAGTGACAACAGCGTTTTACATGGCATACTTCTTCCTCGCTTTGCCTTCCTCATGGATACTGCAAAAAACAAATATGAAGCGAGGAATGGCATTAGGCTTACTGGTGATGGCCATCGGTACTTTTGTTTTTGGCACTTTTGCCACGCACCGCAATTACGCATTAGCACTTACAGGACTTTTTATAATTGGATCGGGATTGTCACTTCTTCAAACGGCATCGAACCCGTACGTCAGCATACTCGGCCCCATAGAAAGTGCGGCAAAAAGGATCAGCATCATGGGGATCTGCAACAAAACAGCCGGCATATTAAGTCCGATTATCCTGAGTCTTTTTGTTTTAAAAGGGATCAACAAACTTGAAGAAAAAGTAAACGCCGCTCCCACGGAAGAAGTTAAAGAAGCTATTTTGAATGACTTCGCTTCAAAAGTATATGTGCCTTATCTGATCATGGCGGTCATACTGTTGGTTCTCGCGGTATGGATACTACGATCACCGCTACCTGATATAAAGGGATCTGAAGCCAATGTAGCACCCGAAGGAGATCCACAGAAAAACAAAACGAGCATTTTTCAGTTCCCGCATTTGTGGTTAGGAGCATTTTGCATTTTTGTTTACGTGGGAGTGGAAGTGATGGCCGGCGATGCGATCGGTATCTATGGTAAAGGATTTGGTATGCCCACCGATCAAACAAAATATTTTACCTCGTTTACGTTGGGAGCCATGTTGCTTGGTTATATTGCCGGCCTGGCCTCGATCCCAAAATATATTTCCCAACAGAAAGCCCTGACTGTTTCGGCTATTTTAGGGATTTTATTTACAGCGGGAGCTTTTTTAACTTCAAACTATATTTCGGTTGGGTTTGTAGCTGCGCTTGGATTTGCCAATGCAATGATGTGGCCCGCGATATTTCCTCTAGCGATCAATCGCCTTGGAAAATTTACAGAAAAAGGAGCGGCCATTTTGATCATGGGAATTGTGGGAGGAGCGATCATTCCGAAAGCATTTGCCAGCCTGAAAGAGCACTATAATTTTCAAACCGTGTTCTTTGCGTTGATGATTCCCTGTTATTTCTATATACTTTATTATTCGGTTAAGGGATATAAAGCAGGAATGAAATAAATTTCAGTATGGAGATTATTCATGTTTCGGCAGAATGTTATCCTGTCGCAAAGGTGGGTGGGTTAGGAGATGTGGTGGGAGCATTGCCAAAATACCAGGCAAAGGAGGGGCATATTGCGAAAGTGGTGATGCCGATGTATCGTACAAAATTTTTGTACGAGAATGAGTGGGAGGTTGTTCACCAATCGAGTCAATATTTAGGGCCACACTGGTTTAACTACAATGTGATCAAAGAGAAAACAAACAAGCTTGGCTTTGATCTTTACCTGATCGATATTAATGGTTTGCTGGATCGCGAAAGAGTGTATGGGTATGATGACGATATCGAGCGGTTTACTTCTTTTCAAATCGCTTTTTGCGACTGGATCAATCAATGGCAACACAAACCGGATGTGATCCATACACATGATCATCATACGGCGCTTATTCCTTTTATGCTGAAGTATTGTTATGCATTTAAGCGTCTGTCTGATATTCCAACGGTCTTCACCATTCATAATGCACAATACCAGGGATGGATGGGGTGGGATAAGAGCCATTACCTGCCGGCATGGGATACATGGAAGGGAGGTCTCCTTGAATGGAATCATTCTATTAATCCATTGGCAGCAGCTGTGAAATGTGCCTGGAAAGTAACCACGGTAAGTCCAAGCTATCTGGGTGAGTTAAATTATATGGCCAATGGTTTGGAGAGCTTGTTTGAATATGAAAAAGGAAAAACCACGGGTATATTGAACGGTATTGATACAGATGTGTGGGACCCTAATGCAGATAATTTCATCGCAAAAAACTATGACGCCGAAAAAGTAGAGAAAGGAAAGTTTAAGAATAAAAAGGAGATCTGCGGGCAGTTTGGTTTGGATGTTGAGAAGCCTTTGTTCGTATTTGTCGGAAGGTTGGTCGGGGAAAAGGCTGCGGACCTGTTGCCCGATAGCATCAGTTCTTCTATTTACCAGCATCACGGCAAGTGTAATTTTTTGGTGCTCGGTTCCGGTGAACCGCAAGTAGAAAATCAACTGGAAGGAATAAAACATCAATTCGGTGGATATGTCAATACATATATTGGGTATAGTGAACCATTGAGTCATATGTTGTATGCGGGTGCGGATTTTCTTTTAATGCCAAGTCGCGTAGAACCTTGCGGATTGAACCAGATGTATGCGCTGCGGTACGGTACGGTTCCGATGGTGAGGAGTGTAGGTGGATTGATAGACACCGTAAAAGATTTCGGCGATTACCAGGGCTTTGGTATCCGGTTTGACCAACCCACTGTCAGCGACATTACTTATTCTGTCGGCCGTGCGATCGACCTTTATTACCACAAAAAAAATTTATTGAGCTGGATGCAGCAATACATGATGGGCATTGATCATTCATGGGAAGCCTCGGCTAAGGAGTATATACAGTTGTATCAGTCTTTGAAATAGATGACAGATAATAGTCGATAGATGATAGTGAATAGATTTTAGTTTTTTAGTTTTGACTTGCCAACCTTATCTTAAAAAAATAAAATTCATCTTATGAGCCAGGAAAGTGTTTTAAAAACAAAAAGCTTTGATTTTGCGATCCGTGTAATTAAACTTCATCAATACCTGAGAAAAAAGTTCGATGAATACCAATTATCCAAACAAGTCCTTAGAGCGGGTACTTCTGTTGGAGCCCTGATAAGAGAAGCAGAGCATGCTGAGAGTAGAAAGGATTTTCTTCATAAATTGAACATAGGATTGAAAGAGATAAACGAGTGCAGCTATTGGCTGGATCTGTTATTTGCAACGAATTATCTCAATAAGAAAATGTATGAATCAATAAAAAAAGATTCTACCGAGCTATTGAAAATGCTTATTGCAAGCGTTAAAACGACTAAGACAAGAATAAAACAGAATAATTATCATCTATCATCTCTATAACTATCATCTATAATTATGAGCCAGGAAATTTTAGCAGTCATATTGGGAGGGGGTGCCGGCACAAGACTCTATCCTCTGACCGCGAGCCGCTCCAAGCCAGCCGTGCCTATTGCAGGTAAATACAGGCTGGTCGATATCCCCATTTCAAATTGCATCAATTGCGGCATCAGCCGCATGTTCGTATTGACGCAATTTAATTCTGCTTCGCTCAACAGGCATATCAAGAACACTTATCATTTCAGTGCTTTCAGCTCGGCGTTCGTCGATATTCTTGCCGCGGAGCAAACGCCTGATAATCCAACCTGGTACCAGGGTACAGCCGATGCTGTACGCCAATGTTTGCGTCATATTGGCCCATTCGAGAGTGATTATGTCCTGATACTTTCCGGCGACCAGTTGTACCAGATGGATTTTAATGAGATGCTGGAGAACCATAAAAAAATGGGCGCTGATATCTCAATTGCCACGATCCCTGTTGCAGCCAGAGATGCGTCTGATTTCGGGATCATGAAAAAAAGTGATGAAGGCTACATTACTTCATTCACGGAAAAACCGAAGAAGGATATGTTGCCCGATTGGGAAAGTGATACCGGTGACGAAATGAAAAAGAAAGGGAAAGTTTATCTCGCTTCCATGGGGATATACATTTTTACAAGAAAGATGTTGTTTGATCTTTTGCAATCTGAATACAAGGAGGGAACTGATTTTGGCAAGGAGATCATTCCCCAATCCATTCAAAAATATAAAGTAGCCAGTTACCAGTATGATGGTTACTGGACAGATATCGGGAATATCTATTCTTTCTTTGAAGCCAATCTGAATCTTACCGCTGATCTTCCTGAATTTAATTTATTTGATAACAGTAAGGCCATTTATACGAGGGCCCGCATGTTGCCTCCGGCAAAGATCAGTGGTACTACACTTGAAAAAACACTGATCGCGGAAGGTTGCATCATCAATGCCTCGCGTATTGAAAATAGTGTTGCCGGTATACGTTCAAGAATAGAGCATGGTACCACTGTGGTCAGCAGCTACGTGATGGGCAATGATTATTTTGAAACCCTCGATGATATTGCCAGTGCCAATAAATCGGGTATTCCATTATTGGGCATTGGTCACCGCTGCTATATACGCAATGCGATCATTGATAAGAATGTTCGTATTGGAAATGACGTGCGTATCAACGGCGGGAATCATTTGGAAAATTCGGATCATTCTTTATACACCATAAAGGATGGGGTAGTGGTGATGAAGAAAGGAGCTGTGATCCCAAATGGATTTGTGATCTGAAGAGTCAAACGTCAAAAATAAAAAGTAGAAAGCTGATCGCGTGGCCTGCCTCGATTCGTTTTATCTTAACTTTTGACTTTTGAATTTTTACTTTTAGTACTGCTGGTTTTCGCCAGCTTCTCAGTCAGGGACCTTATAAATTCACCTTTATCTTTTTTTGCCGATCTGATGATGGCTTTGGCCTGCGGCGAAATTTCAAAATATTTATCTCCCCAAAGACTTATCTCTGTCATTAGCGGCAGCAAACTGATCCCCATCGGCGTAAGCTTGTAAAACACCTTGGCTTTACTTTCCGGGTGTTCTTCCTTTGTTATCAACCCGGCTTCTTCCAGTTTCTGAAGACGGTCGGCCAGGATATTGGTAGCGATCTTCTCAGGGGCATTTAAAAACTCCCCATAAGTATTGAGGTCATAAAACATCATGTTCCTGATGACCAGCAGCGACCATTTATCACCCCATATATCGAGTGAGCTGCTGATAGGACAATCTGAACGATAGGTGATCTTTCCAGCCACAAAATTAAATTTTAGTAAAAATTACTTGCATTTTGCAAGTTGATTCATATTTACTTGTAAATTGCAAGTACAAATATAAATAAAAATGAAAAAAAATAAGGTGGTACTGGTGACCGGTGCAAGCTCCGGTATCGGTTTGCTGATGGCAAACAAACTGCATGAGGAAGGGTTTACGGTATTTGGAACCAGCAGAAATCCCGACAAGTACAGGGGTAAAGTTCCTTTTCGATTATTGTCTCTTGATGTGACCTCAGACCGGTCTATCAGGGACTGCATAGATACACTACTTTCCGAAGTCGGGACGATCGATATTTTGATCAATAATGCCGGGGGCCTGCTGGCAGGCAGCGTCGAAGAAACGGCCATAGACCAGGCATATAAACAATTTGAAACAAATTTCTGGGGCTCGGTGAAAATGACAAAGGCAGTACTTCCCATCATGAGAAAGCAGCGATCTGGAAAGATCGTTACGATCAGTTCTTTAATTGGATTGATTGGTGTTCCCTTCAACAGTTATTATTCCGCATCCAAACATGCACTGGAAGGTTTTTATAAATCTCTGCGACTTGAATTACGGCCATTTAACATTAAGGTTTCAGTGATCGAACCCGGATTTTTTAAAACCAATATCGATCGTGGCGCAGAGTATGGAAATGAAAGTATCAGTGACTATGAGGATACAAGAAAAAGAGTTTTTCAATTTTTTTCTGAGTCATTAGCGAAATCGCCGGCACCGACGCCCGTAGCAGATGTAGTATTAAAAATCGTGAAGGAGAAAAGTCCGAAGTACAGCTATCCGGTCGGAGCCCGTACCAGGCTACTTCCGGCCTTGCAATTTTTTTCACATAGTCTTTTCGAGACAGGTTTTTTGAGAAGGGCAGGTTTGGAGTAACGACCCAAATTCGGATCATTTCACAGGGAAACAATTTCCATTCTATAACGTGTACGTCTTACATAAACTTCCTATCTTCCCTTTTTCAATTTTTCACTTAACGGTTGTTTATGTCATCAGCCTACACAGGGGTAAAACCAAAACTATCGATCTCGGAGATCATCAACATGAGTGTTGGTTTCTTCGGTATTCAATTCGGATGGGACCTTCAGCGAGCCAACATGGGTCGCATCTATGAAAATCTTGGTGCCAATCCTGACCAGGTCCCCATTTTGTTTCTCGCCGCTCCTTTGACAGGACTTCTTGTTCAACCGATCATTGGCTATATGAGTGACAGGACATGGCATCCGCGATGGGGACGAAGGAGACCCTATTTCATGATCGGTGCTATTTTAAGTTCCATTGCATTAATATTTATGCCGCATAGCAGCAGCTTGTTCATGGCGGCAGGATTGCTTTGGGTGATGGATGTTTTTGGAAATGTTTCCATGGAGCCATTTCGTGCATTTGTAACAGATAAACTTCCGGATTCACAGGTGAACCGCGGCTTCATCATGCAAAGTTTTATGATTGGCTTAGGAGGAAGTATTGCGTCATCGCTTCCCTGGGTCATGAAAAATATTTTCCATTTTGAAAACACCGCGGCAAAGGGTTTTATTCCGGAAAATGTAAAACTATCATTTTATACAGGAGCTTTCTTTTTTCTTGCGGCCGTTTTATATACCGTACTCACTTCAAAAGAATATCCGCCTTCTGATGTTGGCTATAAAGAAAAAGTGAAAGAGTCCAATAGGGGATTTGGCGGTGGAGTGAAAGAAATAACTAATGCCTTGGTTAATATGCCAAAGCGAATGAGAATTGTGGCGCTGATTCAGTTCTTTACGTGGCCCGGACTTTTTTTGATGTGGTTTTATTATACCACGGCGGTCGCTGTAAATGTCTTTGGGGGCGAAGATGCCAGTGACCCGGTTTACGCAAAGGGTGCTGATTTTGGGAGTCTCACGCTCGCTTATTATAGTGTCGTTACATTTTTGTTTGCACTTGTGCTTCCATTTATCGCCGACAAACTGGGAAGGAAATTAACTCACGCCCTTTGTCTCATCATTGGGGGCGCTGGATTGATCAGTGTGGGTTGGGTAAGCAATAAATACATGCTCTTCGGTTGCATGACCTGTGTGGGGATTGCCTGGGCAAGTATTCTCTCGATGCCTTATGCCATGCTTAGCGGGTCGCTTCCTAAAGACAAGGTTGGTGTTTATATGGGAATATTTAATTTCTTCATCGTATTGCCTGAGATCATCGCTTCATTAGGTTTTGGCTGGCTGATGAAAAATCTCCTGTACAATGACAGGTTACTCGCTGTTGAAGTAGGCGGTGGTTTAATGATCGTGGCCGCTCTTATTTGTTATCTCTTTGTCAGGGAAAAGAAAACAGAACAAGTGGATGAAACTCTGACGACCAAATTAGAGATCCTTGAGGAACGATCTGTATGATGAGCTAAAAAACAGAATTGACATGAAGAAATGCGCGGTAAAACAGTTGTGGAAAACGGGCAAACCTTCGTAGAAAAACCATGCTGTTTAAATAAAACCTTATTACCTTATTCTATAATGAAAATCGAATACAATAATTTGTATACTCATTTTACATTTTCCACTTTGCATAGAATACCGATCATTGCCGAAAAACATCGGGAAAGAATTGAGAAATACATTACCGGTATAGTGAACAATAGCGGTTCACAATTATACTCCATCTATGCAAATCCAGAGCACGTTCATTTTTTGATATCAAGGTCTCCACGGTTATCAGAAGAGAGTATTGCGACCACAGTTGCTGAAAGCTCTCAACGATTTATCAATGAAAACAAGCTTTGCGATTTTCATTTTGAATGGCAGATTTCAGCTGCTGCGTTTTCGGTTTCTAAATCACACGTAGATAAGGTTTGTAAATACATATTGAAACAGCCTAAGCATCATCAAAAGGTCAGTTTTCAGGAGGAGTACGAGGAGTTTATAAAGTTTTAGCAGAAACGTTACAGCCTTTTGAGAGGGCAAACCTTAGTAGAAAAAAATCGAGATAATTTCTAATAAACCTTATTACCTTATTCTAAATTTTGGTAAGTCAGATAGGATGAGGCTTTGGGCTGTCGAATAAGGTGATAAGGTTTGGGGAGTGGGTTGACTTTTCAACTAAGGTTGAAATAAGGAAAGAAATAAGGTTTTTAAATTCACGATTTGGTTAGCTCGTAATAAGGTCGGTGAAATAAGGTTTTAATTCATGAAATAATAGACCAATAGTTCAAAATGTATAGACCATGAAAAAAATTATTTTTATTTGCTTTCTCAACTTATTCATCACTCATTACTCATTTTCTCAAGGCTTCGAAGTCTATCCTTCCAATTGGTGGGTAGGAATGAAATGGAATAAGGTGCAGGTTCTTGTTTATGGTAAAGGAGTCGGGAAACTAGCGCGGCTTAGTCCGGGCATACAGATGTTACGTTACCCGGGAGTTCGTCTTTTAAAAGTTCACAAACTTGAAAACCCAAACTACGTAGCTATTGATATTCTGATCGATCCTTCTGCGAAGCCGGGTAAACTGATATTTGCCAATCCCGGCGGTAACAGTCAGAGCTTGTTTGAATTTGAACTTAAACCCCGCCGTCCTGGTAAAGGAACCGCATTTGCACAAGGTGTCACTTCAAAAGATTTTGTTTATCTCTTGATGCCTGATCGTTTCAGTAATGGCGATACGACCAATGACCGAATTGCAGGGATGAAAGATCAGTCACTGGACCGCAGTGATTTTTCTGCAAGACATGGCGGCGACTTGCAAGGCGTGATCAATCACCTCGATTATTTAAAAGATCTTGGAGTAACGACAGTGTGGATGACACCGGTGATCGAGAATGATATGCCCAATAGAACCGAGCATGGGTATGCTTTTACCAACCATTATAAGATCGAACCGCGCATTGGGGGAGCAGCGATGTATAAAAAGGTGAGTGACGAGTTGCACAAACGCGGGATGAAGCTGATACAGGATGCCGTGTACAATCATGTCGGGCTTTATCATTTTACCGTGCAGGATCCTCCAATGAAAGATTGGTTGCACCAATGGCCCAGGTTCACTCAAACTACTTATAAAGATCAAACCATTTTTGATCCGCATGCAGCACCTTCCGACACGAAGCTGATGACCGATGGTTGGTTCACCCAGCAAATGCCTGATATGAATGAAAGCAATCCTTATGTGGCCAATTATTTAATTCAACATGCGATCTGGTGCGTGGAAGAGTTTGGAGTTGATGGATGGAGAATTGATACCTATGCCTACAATGATCTTGTTTTCATGAATCGTTGCAATAAAGCTCTGGCGGATGAATTTCCGAAGCTTACGATGTTTGGAGAGACCTGGGTGCATGGAGTTCCGAATCAAAGTTATTTCTGCCAAAATAATTACAATATTTCTTTCAAGAGTAATTTGCAGGCAACGACAGATTTTCAGTGTTTATTTTATGGGATCCAGCCTGCTATCAATGATAAATTTGGATGGACAGATGGCGTGAACAAATTATATACAACTGCTGCGCAGGATTTCGTTTATAAGGATCCGATGCGGGAAGTGATCTTTTTGGACAATCATGACCTTAGCCGTTTTTATTCCGTGGTAGGAGAGGACACCACGAAATATAAAATGGGACTGGCCTGGCTATTAACCTTTCGCGGCATTCCCGAGTTATATTATGGTGATGAAATTTTAATGACAGGAACTACCAACCCCGACGGAAAAGTGAGACTGGATTTTAAAGGCGGATGGCCGGGAGATGCTGAAAATAAATTCACCAAAGAGGGAAGAACTGAAAAAGAAGAAAACATCTTTGAGTACATCAAACGCTTTGCAAATTTTCGAAAAACTTCTTCTGCAATTACAACGGGCAAGTTGATGCAATATGTTCCGGTAGATGGTGTCTATGTTTATTTCCGGTATGACGATAAGCAAACCGTAATGTGCGTAATGAATACAAATGATCAGTCTTCAACAATAGAGCTCTCACGGTTCAAGGAAAGGATGAAAGACTTTACAAAGGCCTACGATGTCGCTACGGGGGTCACTTTCAATTTAGAATCTACACTTACTATCGGAGGGAAATACCTTCTTGTTATGGAACTAAAGAATTGATCGAAAAGTTTATGCCACCAAGGCACAAAGGCACGAAGTTGCACAAAGTGATCTTAGTGAAGCTTTGCGTCCTGGCGTCTTTGTGGCTGAATTGCCGAATAGTGTAGAGGACGTACAAGTCCCGATAGCTATCGGGAGCGACGCAACGAAAACTTAATAGTGCGGATATAGTTGGGCCAATAATTTAAATCTGCGTCGCCAATATCATTTTTTTTCCATAAGCATCCCAATCCTTCAGCGCTTTGTAAATGGCATCAAGCATCGTTTTGCGATTTGTCTTTTTTCCTTTCGTTGCCGGCTGTATTTGGCCGACAGGAACGTTAACCACTTGCACTTTTGTAGCAAACCAGGTGGCATGAAGTCGCGGAATGCCCATGCCCAATATCATTCCCGGCAAACCTTGAATCCCTTCTGGTCCGCCTGAGATCATTAGCTCATCCGTGTAAAAGGCAAAGACGGCCACTGTATCAAACAAAATTCCCACTGCCTTGCGGCAATCGAAGCCTGCAATATTTCTTGTATCAGCTGTGATCTTCCATTTAATGTTCAGCAAACTGTCTTCCACTAAAAATGTCTCCTCATAAATGGGCTTCTGACTAATGCTGGTATTTTTTTGATAATCGGTATACACATTGTTTTTGTTGGCCATGGGCTGGAACCATGTTCGGGTATTTGTTGCCACTTCTCTGCCCGGCTTATATACAGAATGTGTGCTGTCGGCAATGAAATCAAAATAGCTGATCGAAGTTTTTGGTAGCTGGTCTTTAATCCTTTCAAACCAATCCGGTTCTATTTCTTTATAAAGGGCCTGCGTGGCCACCGTTTTTTCAAACTCGATCTTGACCGTAGAAAAGAATTGTGGTTGAGTTCTCCCAAGCATACATGCTGTCAAAAAAAATAGTAATAAAATATTTTTCATACGCTTTTATTTTTGACCGGGCATTTTGCTAAAGGTCCATTGAAAACTAAGCATGAAATATTGAGCAACCCGCTGATAACGCTGATCTGTTACGAAATCGCTGTTGATGATGCGGTTGAATCCTTTGTTTTGGTTCAATATGTCATTTGCCCGGAAAATCAATTTCCCCGACTTGTCCTTGAAAAATTTTCGACTCAGTTCCGCATTCCACAATACGATGTTGGTATTGGTATTTGTATTGGCGACTTCGAAGGCGTCAATTTGCTGCCTCAGGTCGAAATCAACATCTGAACTTAATTCAAGTTTCCAGAAAAGTGCCAGGTATCCTTCGGCTCTTCCACCGTATGTCCAGTAGTTGTTGTCGATATCCTTTCTTAAAGAAGACACTGACATGTTTCTCCCGATCTTAGGCTCAATGCGCAGACTGTATTTATCCTGTAAAGAATAGGATATGCCATAGTTCAATTCAATGTTTGCATATGTATTATCGCTTTTTTGCCCATTGATAAATGTGACGTTACGTCCACCATTCACGTTTGTGTTGATCTCATGGATCAATTTCTTGTCACCCTGGCCTGAAACCCAACCGCCATACATGTAGTATGTATAGTTGCCCTGTACGTTTACGGGTGTAGTGGTTGTTTTTCCATAGATATCAACAACGGTAAAATTTGCGATCGCGTTTTCCTGGAAATTAAATCCAATGCCCGTATACATATACCGGCTTTTCAGGATCTGGAAACTATTGTAGTTGAGATTCAGGTTGTGATTAAATCCCACTTTTAAATTGGGATTGCCAATATATACATTCAAGGGGTCATTGTTATTCCTGATCGGTTGTAATTGATCAATGGTCGGCTGACGGGTCGCCCCGTTGTAACGGAATGAAAGATTCGTTTGCGGTTTTATGCTATACCCAAACTGTATTTGCGGAGTGAAATTGGTAAAATTGTATTCACTCCTGGCATCATGATCAAGGTCATGTAACCGCAATTTCACCGCCGAAACACCGCCACCGACAACGGACTTTAATTTCCCCCCTAAATACCTCAATGTAACGATTCCGGTATGAGCAAAAGCATTTAGATCAAAATTGTTACTGTAGAGTGGATTTAAGATCGTGTACTTATCATTGATGTCTTTTTCAAAAGTATTCTTGTGTGAATTGGAGTTATTATTGTTAAAACTATATTCCGTAACCACATTCCATTTAGTGTTCAGAGGTTCATTGTAAGTGACCTTTCCTCCATAGGTCTGTGATTGTCCTGTTCCCTGTTTGAATTGGTCAGTAGTGGCTGTTGAATCGAGGATCCCGTTTTTGAAGAACTGGTTGAATGAATACAATGAGCCGCTATTATCATCATTGATCGCACTATAGCGCAATGTCGCCATCACCATTCTCCCCTTCTTCTTAAACAACTGTTTATAGTTAAGCTGGTTATCCGACTGTTTATGTGTGAGGTCCTGTGTATTCGTCCTGTCACCCGTATTAACAAATTCAAGGGCTTCACTTAAAGCTTCGCTTTGTGTGGCGCCTGAAGTTTCCGTTGTTTTATAAGTATTGACAGAAGAAAACCTGATGGTGGTAAGGGAATCAATTTTCCATTCGTATTTCCCTGTAAATACATGTTGTTGCTTCAGTCCCCTGGTATTTGAATGTTCATTGTTATAAAATGTGGTATCTGGCAGCAGTGTTTGTTTTAACGTCGAGCTCTCGTTGGTAGTGCCAAGACGATTATAATTGTAAGAAAGGTTCAGATTGTTCCTGTCCTCATCCCATTTATTACTATATAATCCACCCGCAGAGTAAGCATTCGGCAAACCCTGCAGACCCCAGTCACTGAAATCGTCGTTTGTTCCAAAGCTATAATAGTAGCCTCCTATTTCATCATACTCGTAATCGTTATCAATTCCTAATTTATTCCTGTCTTCCCAACCGAGACTTCCCGTGCTGGTGTTACTTTTTGTACCAAATAGTGATAATTTCCTTTTTCCCTGGAAATTATTATACAAAAGCTTTCCGTTGTGGAAGCGGTCAAAATCGGACCCTCCTTCTACTTTTCCAAAATATCCCTTTTTGGCATTTTCTTTCAATTTGATGTTGATGGTCTTTGAGTCACCATTTCCCGCAATACCTTTCACCCGATCCTGTTCTGTTTTTGTATCAAACACTTGTACCTTGTCGACCACTTTAGCAGACAGATTTTGTGTAGCAATAGTGGGATCATCACCGAAAAATTCTTCACCATCTACCAATACTTTATCTACCTTTTTACCCTGCGCTGTAATGTCCCCTTTGCTATTAACTGACAGGCCCGGTAACTTTCTTAAGAGATCTTCCACAGTGGCCCCTTCTTTTACCTTAAAACTATCGGCAACAAATTCTGTAGTATCACCTTTTATACGGATAGCTCCCGTATTGTGTACGATCACCTCTCTGAGCAGGACTGCTTTTTGTAATAATGAAATCTTCCCCAGGTTGAACGGCTTTGCTGCAGTCAGGTTTATTTCATCAGCAAAATCAGCATACTTAGGATAAGTGATCATAATGACATAAGAACCAGCGGGAATATCCTGGATCACAAATCCTCCATTTGCATTGGTTCGGGTAAATCTAATGAGGACCGAATCAGATTTTTTTAGAAGTGTAACAACAGCATTGGAAAGATTTTTCTTTTCAACTGTATCGGTCACCGTACCTTTAATAGAGGTTGTTTGTGAATGCGACGTGAGAGTTATTGCTAAAATGAATACAAAACCCGCAGCGAATTTTCTCATGGCTAGAGGTTAGTTGGTTTAATAACGTTTAACGGTCATTATATAGTGTAAAAGTGATTTGAATTATTAAACAAAAAAAAATGACTCTCTTAATTTTAGGTTAAACAAATCAATGAGTTATGACGCAGGGGAAACAAAATTCCACCAAAAATACGAATGAGCCGCAACATACGAATGAAATCGTAAATGAGGAGGAAAAAAGAGACGAGCGGTCAACACTGACTTCGGAGCAAAGACCTTACGAGGAAGTGCATTTTGTGGATGCAAGTAAGCCGGTCTGGAATTATTCGTTGTTGACTGATGAAGATGTAAGAAACTACCAGGCCGGGACGAACTATGCTCTGTACGAAAAATTCGGATCACATTCAATAAAAGTAAACGACGTTTGGGGAGTGTATTTCTGTGTGTGGGCCCCGAATGCAACTTCAGTTTCCGTGACCGGCAATTTTAATCATTGGAAGAATCATGAACATGAACTATATCCACGCTGGGACCGAAGTGGGATCTGGGAAGGCT
>Ga0207689_10003202_pt1 | contig 14993 bp, 14 predicted proteins | sample KBSMisM52_FD_184312 | JGI IMG/M metagenome (GOLD analysis project Ga0207689, IMG submission 184312) | Miscanthus rhizosphere microbial communities from Kellogg Biological Station, Michigan, USA - KBS Miscanthus M5-2 (SPAdes) (version 2) | ecosystem: Host-associated > Plants > Roots >... | reverse complement strand
ATGCCAAGAAAGACATCAACACCCTTGACGACATGAAAGGCCTGAAGTGGCGCGCCTATAATGTCGGCACCTCGCGCATCGCCGACCTCGTCGGCGCACAGCCTGTCACCATCCAGGCGGCGGAGCTGCCGCAGGCGCTGGCTACCGGCGTCGTGAACGCGTTCATGACCTCGGGCTCGACCGGCTACGACAGCAAGGCCTGGGAAAGCATGACACACTTCTATGATACGCAGGCGTGGATTCCGAAGAACGTGACCTTCGTGAACAAGGCGGCGTTTGACGCGCTCGACAAGCCGACCCAGGAAGCGATTCTCAAAGCGGCGGCGGTTGCCGAAGAACGCGGCTGGAAGCTCGCGGAAGAAAAGGCGAAGTGGTATCTCGAACAGCTTCAGGCCAACAAGATGAAGGTGCTGCCGCCACCTGCCGCACTGAAGACGGGCCTTGAGAAGGTCGGCGAGCAGTTGACGGCCGACTGGCTCAAAAAGGCCGGCCCCGACGGTGAAGCCGTGATCGCCGCCTACAAGAAGTAAGACGATCGTTGTTGCGCGCCAGCAGCGTCCGGCATTCGATTGCCGGACGCGACCGTTTCGCAAGGAGAGAGGCGATCGGCGCCGCAAACTTCACCCGGCTTCGATGCACGCTTCCATGATCCTGTCGATCTCGGCGGTCGAGAGAACCCCGATCTCGGCAATGAATACGATCCGTGCCCGCGGCACCCGGGCCGCCAGTGCGCCGGCCGCGAGCTCCCCGCCCGGCGCCAACGTCGCGCGCCCGCCGGCGAGCTGAAACACCGTCAACCGCCCCGGCTGCTCCACCGTCTCGAACAACCCCTTCGCCCGCGCGAGCTTCGGCGCCAGCCGGCCGATGGCCTGCTGCAATCGGGGCAGCGACACCGGCCGTTCCGATGTCCAGCTCAGCGTCTCGAACCGGTCAGCCGCCGGCCGTCGCGGCCCCACCTCACGCGGCGCCGGCACGCGGTCCACATCCGCGGGGAATAGCAGGGCCGTGGGGACTTCGCCGTGCGGCGCATCGACCAGCACCGCCGCCGGACGCTGCGCACGAATAACATCGCGCAGTTGCGCGCAAGCCGCCGCGTCCGCCATATCCACCTTGCTCAGCGCCACCACATCGGCCGCCCGCAATTGGGACCGCAGCAACGCGTCGCTTAATGCTTCCGCATTTGTCGTCGCGTCCACCACGCACAGCACCGCTTCCAGCGGCGCCTCCCGCCAGATCAGGGGATCCATCAGGTTGCGCACGATATCCGAGGGATCGGCGATCCCGCTGGTTTCGATCACGATGAACTCCGGCCGCGGATCACGCCGCAGCAGGGCGGCGAGCGTGCGCAGCAGATCGCCTTCCAGCGAGCAGCAGATGCAGCCGTTGCTCAGGCTGACCACCCCGTCGCTGGCGCCCGCAATCAGCTCCGCGTCGATATTGATCGCGCCGAAATCGTTGACCACGGCGGCGATCCGCCGTCCCTCCGCATGCGCCAGCAGATGGTTCACGACCGTGGTCTTGCCCGCCCCGAGGAAGCCGGTGACCAGCAGGATCGGGACCGGCACAATCAGCTCACGGCAACGGGCCGGCGCACCGGCCGGCCGGGCCGCGCCGCCACATCCAGCACGCCATCTGATATCAGCGGCTGGCCGCTGACCACCAGATGCCGCACGCCCTCTGCCGGGCGGTTCATCGCCGAGAAAGTCGCCCGGTCGGTCAGCGTTTCGAAATCGAACACGACAATGTCGGCATCCGCGCCCGGCTGCAGCCTTCCCTTGGTACGCATGGCGGGCGTGCTGTGGGAAAGGATCTCCGCCGGGATCAGGGCGCATTTGCGGATGCCTTCCAGCAGCGACACCGCCTTGCGCTCACGCACCCACTCGCGGATGAAACGGGTGAAGCAACCCGCCGAACGCGGATGCGAGGTGGCGTCCTTTGGCAGCGGCCAGGCGTCGCCGGTGTAAGCGCTGCCGTCCGACAGCGTCCACGGCATCGCGTCGGAGGCGATCGCACCGCCGGGATATAGCACCGATATGTCCAAGAGGTCGCGATGATGCGGATTGTTCTCCGTATCCAGGATATGCCACAGCACCAGCGTGGAGGGCTCCTCCGCCTGCGCCGCCAGCAATTCCTTGCGGTCGCGGAAGCGCCGCCCGTCGGTCACGCGCTGCACCGAATCGTAGCCTAATCCATTGCGCGCCTCGAACTCCGGGTCGCTGAAGAAGGCCGCCGCCAGCACCGTCGAACCGGTGCCGTACGGATAGGCCTCCACCGTGATCGGCAGGCCCTGCGCCTGCGCCTTCTTCACCAGCACAGCGCAACGCTCCACATCGGTCTTGCTGGAGGAGTTGAAGTGGCAGATGTGCATGTGCGCGCCGGTGGCGCCGGCATAGCCGATCAGGCGGATATAGGCTTCCGCAGCGCTCTCCGGGTCGATGCGCGACATGTAGGCGACGTGGGTGAAGGTCGCGACATCATGCGCCGCCGCGAGTTGGCACACCGCGGTCAGCTCCTGGACGCCAGCGCCCGGGGCATAGGCGTTGAGGATGCCGATGCCGATGCCGCCCTCGTTCAGTCCGATGGCGAGGCGGTCGAGGATGCCGGCCACCTCGGTATCGCTGGCCACGTTGTCGATCCAGCGGCGATCGCGCATGGCATTGCCGAACGCCTCCAGCGAGCTTTCGGCGTTGGAGCCGGTCATCGCGCCGATGCGCGCAAACGCCCAGTTGGCGGCGGCGCCGTAGTTCAGCACGCGTCCCTTGGCGGCCTGGCGCCGATACCAGGATGCGACCGGCAATACGCCCGCCTCGAGGTCGAGCGTCGTCGTCACCCCGTCGAACGCCTGCATGCGGTCGGCCGGAAGCGACTGGCCGTGCGCATGCAGGTCGATGAAGCCGGGAGCCACCACCAGCCCGGTCGCGTCGATCACCCGCTCGGCGCTGCCGAGCCCGGTGCCAACAGCGGAGATCTTGCCATCCACCACCGCTACATCGCCAACGGCGTCCATCCCGCTTGCCGGATCCACCACCCGGCCGCCACTGATTACCAAGCCAGTCATATCGCTACTCCCTCACGCAAACCTTTAGTCCGGCAAGGCCGGCAGCCGCTCCGTAGGCACCTAGACCGCCCACGGACGAGCTCTCTCGATTCCAATAGAGACAGATTTTCGGACCAACGACCACCTCCACTGATGCTGACACATCATGCGTATTGCGCCACATCCTTGGCATTCATCGCGGCGGTGATCTGTTCAGATCGAACGCCGACATTGCGGCTTAGCGACCTGTTCGAATTGGCAGGTGTCGGCACGACCTCGTACTGCTCAAGGTGCACCATCGCCTCCTTCATTGCCAAGCGTCGGCCGCAGTTTCGAGGCCGCTAGAAAATCCGTGATGGCCAAGAGATATTACGGCTTGCTCGTCCAGGCGAATTGCGTGGTATATGCTCTCGATGCCAACGCGACCCAAAGCGCCGAAATCCGTTTCAATCGACAAAGGGAAGCCAGCGCCGGATATCGCGCGCGGGCTGAAGCTCGATCGTGGGCTCGGCTTCCTGGTGCGGCTTCTGGAAACCCGGGCGACGGCGCTCTACGATGAGCTGACATCGCAGACCGAGATCACCCCACGCCAGTTTGGCGTCATGCTGACCCTCTACCAGCGCGGAACACTGACCCTCACCGAGCTTGCGACACACATCCGCGTCGACCGCAGCACGCTTGGCGAAATGATCAACCGCATGTCGGACCGGGGCCTGGTCCGGAAGGAAAGCAACGACGTCGATCGGCGATCGGCGACGGTCACCCTCGCCAAATCAGGCGAACAGGCCCTGTTGCGGCTGGTTACGGGCGTCGCACAATTGCAGGAAGAGCTTCTTGGGCCCCTGCCCGCCGAGGATCGCGCCCATTTCATGCGATGCATGAGGCTCGTGGCGGAACCTGCAGGCCCGGCCTCAACCAAAACCTGAAAGGCCGCAGCCCAGATTCGCATTGCCCGGGCTGATGCGTCATGTTATTACGTATACGTAATAAAAATCCCGGACGGTCGGAGGAAAGGTTGCGCTTGAGGGATTTTCTGAGCGTGCCCTACCTGCTCGAAGCGGAAACCGTCGAGCTCGCGGATGGATCGTGGGTCAAACGGGTCGCCTATCCGGAGCTGCCAGGCTGCGCGGCCGAATCCGTGGTCCTGGAGGACGCGCTTGGCCTGCTCGAGCGCAGGCGGATCGAAATCATCGTGCGTCTCGTTCGTGATGGACGGGCCCCGCCCGCGCCGCGTCCGCCGCTGCGCGATTGCGATCCTGCCTGGGTCGCCAGACAGGTCGGCGTTGCGGACGAACTGATTGCGCTGATCGACCGTGACGAAGCCGCGACCGTCGCGCAGCCGCAGACAAACCACTGAGCCATCGATACGGAAGGAAACGGGCATGCTTTCGCACCAAGACAACGAAACACTGGTCCGGATTGGACCGGACACCCCGATGGGATCGCTGTTCCGGCTCTACTGGATACCGTTCTTCTTTTCGAAGGATCTCGTCGCTGACGGCCAGCCGAAGCGCGTGATGCTGCTGGGCGAGGACCTCGTCGCATTCCGCGATACGCAGGGGAACGTCGGGCTCGTCGCCAACGCCTGCGCGCATCGCGGCGCACCCATGATGTTCGGCCGCAATGAGGATTGCGGGCTGCGTTGCGTCTATCACGGCTGGAAATTCGACGTTACGGGGGCTGTGGTCGACACACCGGCCGAGCCGGTCAAGAGCCGGCGCAAGGACAAGGTCAAGATCACGGCTTACCCCTGCAAGGAGCGCAACGGGATCGTCTGGACCTATATGGGCCCGGAGACAGCTAATCCGCCGCCGCTGCCGAATCTGGAATGGAATCTCGTGCCGGGCGACAACGTCCACATTTCGATGCGGGTACAGGAATGCAACTGGCTGCAGGCACTCGAAGGCGAGATCGATTCCGCGCATGCGCCGATCCTGCACAGCAGGATCGATTCCAAAGGCGCCATCAACAAATGGCTGGCAACGCGCGATCTGCGGCCGACCTTCGAATGCATTCGCCAGGACTTTGGCATGAGCATCGCGGCGAAGCGGCAGCTCGGCGAGCAGAAGCATTATTGGCGCGTCAATCAGTTCATGATGCCGTTTTATTCGCTGGTACCTCCGCAGTCCAAATTCCCGGATCTGAGCGGCCACGCCTGGGTGCCGATCGACGACAATCACACGCTCTGCATCTTTTTCTCCTATCATCCGTCGGAGCCGCTTCCCGCACGTACCCGCGAATTGTTCGAGGAAGGCCATGGCGGCCGGGAAACCGGCCATCCGAGCCGGCACGCCTTCGTGAAACGCGACGCGACCGTGCCTTACGCGGACTACTGGACAAAGTTTACGCGCGAGAACGGTTATCAATTCGACTATCAGAGCCAAGTCGACACCTGGTTCTCGGGGCTGCCGGGGCTTTGGATCCAGGACGGGGCGTGCCAATCCGGTATCCGCCCGATCTTCGACCGAACCAAGGAGCATCTCGGTTCAAGCGACACCGGCATCGTCATGACCCGGCGGCTCCTGCTGGAGGCTGTCAGCGCCTACCGCGATCACGGCATCAAGCCGAGCGGCGTCAGCAATCCCGACACATTCATGGTCCGTGCGGTCTCGCTCACCTTGCCCGAGACGACGTCATGGGTCGATTTCGGCCGCCAGCATATGATGGCAAAACTCGGCGCCGATTTTGGCTACGCATTGTAGCGCGGGGACGGCGGCGCGGTCACCGGCATACGATCAGGGCATCGGCGGCCATTACCCCAACCGCTGACGCGATCACCGGATTGACGTCGATCTGGTCGACAATGTCGCGGAGATCGTCCGCGAGTTCGGACAGCCGGCAGATGGTATCGACAAGGGCCTCGATATCCACGCCCGGCTTGCCGCGAAATCCGGTCAACAGGGCATGGCCCTTCAGCGATGCCAGCATCGCGCGCGCCGCCTGGTCATTGACGGGGACAAGCCGCACCGCGGCATCGCCGAGCAATTCGACCATGATCCCGCCAAGACCGGCCGCAATCAGCGGACCGAACTGACGGTCGTTCTTGATGCCCAGCACGATCTCGACGCCTGGCGGCACCATCTGCTGCACGCTGATGCCATCAATCCTGGCCTGTGGCGCATAGCGGTTCGCGGAGGCAAGGACATCGCTTGCCGCCGCGCGGACATCATCCGCCGTCGACAGCCCCAGTTTCACACCGCCGGCCTCGGTCTTGTGAAGAATGTCCGGCGAAACGATCTTGATCGCGACGGGTCCTCCCATGCGGGCCAAGGCAGCGGCCGCCTGCTCGGGATCGCCCGCCAAAATCTCCCGCGGGACGACGATGCCGTAACAAGCGAGCAGGCGCTTCGAATCCGTCTCCGACAACGCCGCTCCGCGGGCGCTCGCCTCGGCGAGAATGGCGCGTGCGGCCGCTTCGGCGGATGGAGGCGATTTTCGCGCCACCGTGTCCTGCCGGCGTGCCCGCTGTTCATGCCAGTCGAACCACGCCCGCAGCGTCGCAAAACAGCGATCGGCCGCACGGAACATGCAGACTTTGGGATCGGCGTCGAGTAACTCGCTGCCCGGTCCCTGATACCACTCATTCATCCAGATCACGGCCAGCGGCCGGTCGGTGCGGGCCGCCGCATCCACAATCGTCGGCGCCCGCGCACCGCTCGACGCGGCGTGTGCAAAAATCATCGGCATGACAAGCGCGCTAAAGCTGGAGTCATTCAGGAACGCATCGAGGCAAAAGCCGAATGTCTCCGACGTCTTCAGCACCTCGGCTGTCAGATCCGAGGGATTGGCGACCGAGCCGAAGTCCGGCACGACTTCGTGCAGCGCGCGTGCGGTCTTCTCCTCAAGTGCGGGCAGCGGCACGCCGTGCGCCTCGGCCTTGTCGGCACAAATTACCGCAGCACCGCCCGAGGTCGAGAGGATTCCGACGCCTCTTCCGCTGGTCGGCGGCTTCGTCTTGGCAAAGAACGAAGCCGTCTCCAGTACCGCCTCCAGATCGTCGATCGCAATCGCGCCGGCTTCCGCGATTGCGGTCCGGTAGGCCTCCACCGAACCGACCATCGTTCCCGTGTGCGACATCGCCGCCTTGCTCGACGTCTCGCTATTGCCGGTCTTGTAGACGATCAATGCCTTTCCGGCGTCGCGCGCCTTGCGCGCGGCGCCAAGGAAACGGCCGCCGTCCTTCACCCCCTCGAGCAGGCAGACGATCGCGCGGGTGTCGTCGTCCTCGGCGAGATAGGAGATGAAATCGCAGACGTCGACGTCGCAGGAATTGCCCGCGGCAAGATAATGCGAGAACCCGACGCCGCGCTGCATCGCCTGCAGCACAGTATAGCCGAGCGCCCCACTCTGCGAGACGATCCCGATCGGACCGCGCCGGTGGCCCATCCCGGCATAATCAGGCATGAAATTCAGTCCCGCGCCGGAACGCGTATTCGCCAGACCGACGCAGTTCGGACCGACCACGCGGACACCGGTGCGATGCGCTACCTCGATCAGCCGCTGCTGCGCTTCGATGCGATCGGGCTTTGCAGTTTCCGCAAAGCCCGAGGCATAGACAATCACCCCGCCTGCCCCGGCAGCAGCGGCGCTCTCGATCATGGCTTCGACCATTGGTCGCGCCACACACAACACCACGCAGTCCGGCCGTTCCGGCATGTCGGCCAGTGACGGCACGCAAGGACGGCCCAGCAACGTCTGGTACTTCGGATTGATCGCAAAGACCTTGCCGCTGAAATCCGCCATGTTGGACAGCGTACGCTCGCCGAACGAGCCGCGGGTTTCCGACGCGCCGACGACGGCAACGATTCCGGGATCGATCAGGCGCTTGAGGTCGACGGCGCTGTAGAGCGCCCGCGTTGGTTCTTTCATGGTTCCTCGCATGATCCGCAAATGCACGTGGCCGCCGATCAGGGCGTATTGAACCCCTTCAGCAACGGTTTCGCAGTCGCCTTTTCCGGCGGCCAAACCGTCACGAGCTTGTCGCCCTGGAACTGCGTCACCGTGGTGTCGCGTCCCTTGTTGCGGCCGTTCGCATCAAACTCGAGAAAATCCGACGACGTGATCATCTCCTCCTTGCCAACTTTCACCTTGCGAAGCGCATCCGCGATGTCGTCCGGCTTGAAGCTCTTCGCGGCGTCGAGCGCGCGGATCGCCACCATCGTGCCGAAATAGCCGAGCGCGGAATTCAAGGTCAGCGGCTGCTGGAACTTCTTCTCGAAGGCTTCACCGATCTTCTGCGCCGCCGGGAGATCGCCGGAAAACGGCGTCACCGCGAACTGCCAGGCGACGAGATTGCCGATCTCCGGCCGCAGCTTCGGATCGCCCGACATGCCGCCGGTGCCGATCACCACGGGATGAAAATCGAGTTGTTCATAGGCCTTCGAAGCCAGTACGCCGCCCCGGAAATATCCAACCTGGATCACCACGTCGGGTTGCGACGCCTTCACCTTCAGGACCGGCTGCAGAAGATCCTGCGCCGCCGCGCCATAGTCGATGAACGACGTCACCTTCAGATCGCTGCGTTTGGCAAGCTCGGCCTTGAGCTGCTTGCCCATCTCGATGCCGTATTCATTGTCAGGACACAGCACGGCAACCTTGGTCAGTTTCGGATTGACCTGATGGACCATGTCGAGCGCCCGGAAGATGCCGGTGACATAGTCGCCATCGACCAGCGTGGTCGACCAGGTCCATTTCAGAGTGCCATTGGTCAACGATTCCTGTTGGGGGATCGCGTTGACGTGGGGGATGCCGTATTTCTCCACGACCTGCGACAGCGGGATCGTCTCGTTCGACGTGCCGGCTCCGATCAAAAGCGCCACCTTGTCCTGGTTGATCAGCCGCTCGGTTTCACCGACCGCGTTGACCGGCTTGCTCTGCGAGTCCCCCTTGATGAGCTCGATCTGGGCGCCACCGTGATTTTTCAGCCCACCGGCCGCATTGGCCTCCGATACTGCGAGTTCGGTGCCGCGCATGCCGTCGCCTCCCGCAACCGCACCGGCGCCCGTGAGTGCATAGACCGCGCCGATCTTGACCGTATCGGCGGCATCCGCCTTCACCGCCGACAACAACACCGCCGTTGCGAGAAAAAAAACTGCCATGCGTTTCATCTGCGTCTCCCTGCGTTTTCTTGTTCATATTCCGAGATAGGCCTGCTTCACCCGCGGGTCGGTCATCAAGCTTGAGGCCGCGCCTTGAATCGCAAACTGCCCCTGCTCGAGCACATAGCCCTGGTCGGCCACTTCGAGCGCCAGCGCGGTGTTCTGCTCCACCACTAAAATGGTCAGCCCCTGCGCCGCCAGGCGACGCACCGCGACGAAGATTTCGTCGACGACGATCGGCGCGAGGCCAAGGCTGGTTTCGTCGAGCAGCAGCAATCGCGGCGATGCCATCAGCGCCCGCGCGATCGCAACCATCTGCTGCTCACCGCCGGAAAGTGTGCCCGCGAGCTGGGCGCTTCGCTCGCGCACTTTCGGAAACAGGTCGAGAACCATCGCCAGATTCTCGTCGCGCTTCGGACGCGCCACCGGCGACGACGAGCCGACCAGGAGATTTTCCAACACCGTCATATCCGGAAACAGCCGACGGCCTTCGGGAACCTGAACCAGCCCGGCCCTCACGATGTCGTGCGGCGGCATCCCGACGATATCGATCCCGTCATAACGGATCGTGCCCGCCTCGGCGTGAATGATCCCGGATATCGCACGCAGCAGCGTGGTCTTGCCGGCGCCGTTGGCGCCGATCAACGCCGTGATGCTGCCGGCCGGAATCGAAAGATCGATCCCCCTGAGCACCGGCACATCGCCATAGCCTGCGCACAGGCCAGCCACCTCAAGCAGGGCCATAATGCCTCCTGCCGAGATAGGCCTCAATCACCGATCGGTCGGCGGCAACTTGCGCCGGCAAGCCTTCCGCGATCTTGCGTCCGTTGGCCATCACCACAATGCGGTCCGACAGCGACATGATCGCGCGCATGACGTGCTCGACGATCAACAACGCGATCCCCTCGCGCCTGATATCGGCGAGGATCACCATGATCTCGTCGATTTCGGCCGGCGTCAGCCCGGCCATCACTTCGTCGAGCAGCAGCAGGCGGGGACGGATGGCAAGTGCGCGGGCGATCTCCAGCCGTTTCTTTTCAGGAAGCGACAGATTGCGCGCCAGTGAGGAGGACCGGTGATCGAGCTTGACCCGCGTCAATACCGCCATCGCGGTTCCCCGGGGATCGGTGATCTCCCTGTTCGGCCCGACCACCCCGGCAATGACGTTCTCCAGCACCGAAACGTCACGAAACGGCTGGACGATCTGAAAGGTGCGGCCGATACCGAGCCGCGCCAGGCGATGCGGCGGCTGGCCGGTGATATCGTGCCCGTCGAAGGCGATGGCGCCCTTGGTCGGGCGAATGAAGCCGGAAATGGTTTCGAACAACGTCGTCTTGCCGGCGCCATTCGGGCCGATCAGGCCGACGATCTCGTGGCCATGCAGGTCGAACGACACTTCGTCGACGGCCCGCAAGCCGCCGAACCAGCGTGACACCTGGTTAACCTGAAGCAGCGGAGCGCTCATTTCTTCCTCCGCGCGATCGCGGCGGTCAGCAGGCCCCACAGGCCCTGCGGCGCGAGCCGCATCACCAGAATGAGCAGCACGCCATAAACAATCAGATGAACGCCGGCGAGCTTGCCGCCCAGCAGGCTGCGCAACAGCTCGGTCAGCGGCACCAGCACGATGGCTCCGAGCAGCGGCCCGAATAGAGAGCCGAGCCCGCCGACAAAGGAAAACAGCAGGGCATCGATCGAAAGCGGCACGCCGAGTACCGACTCCGGATCAATGAACAGCACGTAGTTGGCGTAGACCGGCCCGACCAGCGCGGCGAGCGCCCCGCTGATCGCAGCGGCTATCACCTTGCCCTGCACGACGTCGATGCCGAGCGCCGCCGCCGCGCGTTCATTCTCCCGGATCGCGAGAAAGACATAGCCGAGACGCGAGCGGTCGATGGCCAGGATGACGCCCGACACCAGCGCGAGGATGCCGAGCGCCGCATAGCAGAAACCAAGCTTGGAACCGAACTGGAAATTGGCGAAATCCGGCTTGGACGGAATCGAAAGGCCGTTGGCCGCGCCGAGGAAGCCGACATTGCTGACGATGTGCAGCGCCATCTCGGCAAGTGCAAGCGTCACCAGCGCGAAATAAACGCCGGACAATTTGCGCCGGAACACCGTGTAGCCCATCAGCGCGCCGAGCGCGCCGCCGATGGCGGCGGCGAAAACGAGCCCGATCCAGGGGCTGACGGAGTATTTTAGATAGAGCGCGGTGGAAACATAGGCACCGGCGCCGACGAACAACGCATGGCCGAGCGACATCTGGCCGGCCATGCCGCCCAGGATGTTCCAGGCCAGTGCCACCGAGCCATATAGCGCCACCAGCACGAAGATATGCTGGCCATAGATCGACAACAGCGGCGCCAGGCCCGCGAGCAACGCGACCGCCAAGGCGAGAAGGAGCATCGGTTTCATGCCCGACGCCCTCCGAGCAGTCCCTCCGGCTTGAACAACAAAAACAGGATGAAGATGGCGTAGGTGATGATGAAATTGATCGAGCCGCCCGTCAGCAAACCACCGACGGCCTCGACAATGCCGATAATGAAGCCGCCGATCAGGGCGCCGGCGAAATTGCCCATGCTTCCGAGCACCACGACGATGAACGCCGTCAGGGTAAAGTTCGACCCGACGCTTGGGCTGACATAGTTGAACGGGGCTATCAGCGGAGCGACCAGGCCGAGCGATCCGACGCCGATGCAGAATGCCAGCAGGTACATGCGGTCGACATTGACGCCGCACATCAGCGCCGCATCGCGATCCTGCGCCGAGGCGCGGATCAGCCGGCCGAGCTCGGTCGATCGCAGGAACCAGTACAATCCGAGGCAAAGTGCGATCGAAACGGCACTTGCGATCAGGGCCGCCGCCTGGATGAACACATTGCCAAAACGCACGATCTGCCCGGACAGCACGGATGGGATGGCATGAAGGTCCGCCGTGAAGAACACCAGCATGGCGTTCTGCAGGATCAGGGACAGTCCGAGCGTCACCACGATCTGGTTGTGCTCCGGCGCCTTGATCACGGGCGCGACCAACAATTTGTAGGTAAAGGCGGCGGCCAGCGTCACCAGCGGCAGCACCAGCACAAGCGACAGATAGGGATCAAGCCCGAGCAGCGCCGCGCCGAGATAGGTCAAATACAGCCCGACCGCGAGAAAGTCGCCATGGGCGAAATTGACGATCCGCAGCACGCCGAACGTCATGGTCAGGCCGACCGCGACGATGGCGTAGACGCCGCCGAGCAGGATTCCGTCGGCGAGCGCCTGCGGCAGAAGCGGAAGCAAATCCATCAGGATGCCGCCTCGGGGCGCCGTCGCTGCAGCATCTCTCCACCCACGAGATCGTTCCTCCCCTATTTGGTTGGCCGCCGCGCCTTCGGACGCGTTTCTGGCCGGCCCGGTGCGTCGCCGGTCCCGGTCTGTCCATTGGACAGACCATTGATGCATTTAGCTCCTTTCTCGTCAAGAACGTTCAGTTGTGCTGTGCAGCCGCGCCGGCTTGGTATAAAGATCGATGCGTTGGCGCAGATGAGGTCCGGTAAAGGGTGGGCAGAGCTTGACCAGGAAGACAACGAAGGTGACGCCGCCCGCACGGGCAAAAAGCGCGCGGCGGCCTGTGGCGAAAGCGGTCGAGACGGTTGCCAAGGACCGCTCGCAGCCGCGATTCGCGCCGATCCGGACCAAGCGCGTGTTCGAGGAAATCTGCGAACAGGTTCGCCGCGAAATGGCCGCAGGCTCGCTGCGCCCCGGCGACAAATTGCCGCCGGAGCGCGAGCTGGCCCTGAAACTCGGGGTCAGCCGGGCCGCGGTGCGCGAGGCCTTTCGCAGTCTCGAGATTGCCGGCGTGGTCGGGCTGCACAAGGGCGCGCGGGGCGGCGCCTTCATCCTGAAGGGCGATCCCGACATCGTCACCCGCTCGATCCGCGACATGTTTCATCTCGGCCGCATTTCGCTGGATAACCTCACGGAAGCCCGCACCCTGGTAATGCAGCTCGCCATGCAGCTTGCCTGCGAACGGATCCGGCCTACCACGCTGGCGGCGCTTGAACGCAATGTCGAACGCCTTACGATGCTTCCCGTATCCGGAAAGGCCGCCGAGCGCGTCGCGATCAGCGCGGAATTCTATCGCCTGATCTCGCAGGCGACGGACAACACCGTGATGCAGGTCATTATCGAGGCCCTGACCGATATCGTGCTGCAGCAGGTCGAACAATCGAACATCGAGTTCTTTCCCAATCTGATCGCGCATCGGCGCCGGCTGGTCGAATACATCGCAAATCGTCAGGTGGACGAGGCGAAGCGGGAAATGACCGAGCATCTGCAGCGACTTCGTCGCCATTTGATGCGCGCCGAGCGCGAGACCGCCGGCAACAAGCTGGCCCGGCCGCTGGCTGAAGAGACAACACGGTAAGACCCCCATTTTTGACGTCACTGCGGTCATGCGCGGCCGGACGCTGCGCCATGCGCATTGCGGCGTTTGACATTCAAATCGACCTTCTCCTAGTATGGTCTGACCAATGGTCCTTAGGCGGAAATCTCCATGACCTCACCCGATTGCTCGATGGCGGAACTGCAGGCGGTGCTGCTGGCGCGCGATCTCGCCGACGGCGAAAAGGCCATCGTCGGCACCAACAGCGACGTTCAGGTCGCGGCCTGCAACCTCGCCCGGTGCCGGCAGGCGCCGACGCTGTGGTGGGTGTCGGGCCCCGGCGGCATGGTCAATTGCAACGAGCCGGTGATCCGCTCCACCGCGCGCACCGAGAACATCGCCTGGAGCGAGGCGATGATGGACCTGCCGCAGATGGTCGATTTCATCGACTGGAAGATCCATTTTTTCGATTTCGCGATTCTCGGCGCCATTCAGGTCGACCGGTTCGGCAACATCAACACGGTCTGTGTCGGACCGCACGACAGACCGCGGCTGCGCGGCCCCGGCACTGTTGGCATCAGTGCCCTCACCGCGCTGGCGCGGCGCTTCTATGTCGTGATGGCGCGGCACGACCGCGGCAGTTTTCCGGAGCGCGTCGATTTCCTCAATGGTCCCGGTTTCCTGGACGGCGGCACGTCGCGCACTGATCGTGGCCTGCCGGAGGGGGGGCCGAAGCTGGTGCTGAGCCCCTTCGGCGCCTTCGATTTCGAGCCGACCTCGAAACGGATGCGGGTGAAGTCACTGCATCCGGGCATCACGGTCGAGCAGGTTCAGCAACAAACCGGCTTTGAGCTGCTGGTCGAGGGAACGCCACCGGTGACGTCGATGCCATTGGCCGAAGAACTCAGCGTGCTTCGCGAAAAGGTCGACTCCACCGGCGTGCTGCGCGAGCGCCGCCGCGCATAAAAACAATTCCACAGGGAACATTTCCAGGGAAGCGCCATGTATCTGACCGAAGAGCAGACCGCCTTTGTCGACAGCATCAGGAAGATGGTCGAGCGGCACATTGCGCCGATTGCGGCCGAGATCGACGAGACCGACCGCTTCCCCGAAGAGCTTGTTCCGATTTTCGGCGATATGGGCCTGCTGCAGCAATGGGTGCCCGAGGAATATGGCGGGCCGGGCGGAAACCTCACCTTGCTCTGTCTCGCCAAGCATGAAATCGCAAAAGTCTCGATGGCGTGCTCGATCCTGGCTGGCCAGAATTCGATCGGCATGGCGCTGCCGGTATTGCATTTCGGCACCGATGAGCAGAAGCGGCGTTTCCTGCCTCTGTCGGCAAAAGGACGCACGCTGACAGCTGTCTGCATGTCGGAGCCGCATTGTGGATCCGACGTCGCGGCGATGAAGACCAAGGCGGTGCGCGACGGCTCGTCTTACGTGATCAATGGCGAGAAATGCTTCATCACGTTCGGCAGCGTGGCACATTGGGTCCT
>Ga0207689_10003201_pt1 | contig 14995 bp, 6 predicted proteins | sample KBSMisM52_FD_184312 | JGI IMG/M metagenome (GOLD analysis project Ga0207689, IMG submission 184312) | Miscanthus rhizosphere microbial communities from Kellogg Biological Station, Michigan, USA - KBS Miscanthus M5-2 (SPAdes) (version 2) | ecosystem: Host-associated > Plants > Roots > Rhizosphere... | reverse complement strand
CCCGCAATGGTAATAAATGGAGTCCTGACTGTGATAGGTGAGGCAAGACTGATCAAACCAGACACGCGAAAGATTACGGTGCGCGGACCATCGGCATCACAGGCCGCACGCAAACTTCCGGGTCCAGCGTCATTCAGGTTTGTTACGAAGATGACGCGGCCACCGCGACCACCGGGAGTATTAGCGCCAAAACCTTGAGCGCCCGGGAAAGCCGGGACCGCCAGCGTTGCTCCGGCACTTGAAATCGATGCAACGGTTACGACCGGGAGGACTACCAGGCATAACACTGTAAAGAGTTTGGTTTTCATGGCGTAAATGTTTTTGAAATTCTCTCTGTGCTCTCCGCGTCTCTGTGACCTCTGCGTTACCTTTTTGACCAGCCTTTATAAACGCAAAGGTCGCAGAGACGCAGAGACCAGAGAGAAAGTGAAATTGATCAGAGACTTACTTGCCTTGCGACTTACGCAACTTCTCGCTGTCGCGTTTTATCTCGTCACTCAACTGAATGATCGCGTCGAGATCCCACGATGCTTTGTCAGACAACTTCCGGTCAAACAGCTTGGTGTGTTCAAACATCGGGTTGCTCACAAACGATTCAATTAAATCGCTAAGGTCAGTGAGCGACATTCTCAGCGCTTCCGGCGTAGCTGCAACCGGGCTCCCTGCTCCGCCGATCGATTGTTGTATTTCCGGCTGAGGCAACGCCAGATTCTCTTTGAGTCGGCGACTGCGTTTGTGAATTCTGACGGTCAACTGAGCAACTAGTTTCAGATCCATATCAAGCTGGGCTGATGCGGCCTTCGTCAATTGCCGCTCAGTAACCTGGATTTGCAAAAAGTCACTTCGAATCTGATCTAATACAGCTGGCGCGTACCGCTTTACTCTCGTAGCACGACCTTCCGTCGTTAACGCCTGTTCGATCATTTGCATGTCGACCTGGCGTTGCTGTTCGCGCTGAACACTATCCGGACGACCACGAGTCTGATTGGGAGTGTTAATTTGCCCACGCACACTCAGCGTGGCAAATCCGATAACGATCACAAGAATTGTAAGCCGGCACTTCATTAACTTACCGCACAGCCTGGCGATTATTGATGCGTGTAATTTCTTTTGTCTTGTTGTCCGGATCAATCACAACACTGCTGCCATTCACATTCCGATCAGCCGGTGCAGTCAGAGTCACGGTTACTGTCTTCGGCAATAGATCTGTCGGTGCTTTCAACTTAGGGATCTTGGCGGAAGCAAGAGACTTTCCGGAATCGTCTAACCAGACCAGATCGGTAGCTGCTGAATCAACGGCCCCCAAGCTATGCACCGTCACATTGATCGTCCTTCCTTTGACAACGATGTCGTCTGGACCAATGCCTAGATCAGGTCTCGTCCAATAGGGGATGCCCTTATCGATCAACTTGAGATTAAAAACGGTGGTAGCGTTAGGCGCAAAGATTAGATCGACGTTCGCTGCTCGTTCCAAATCCACGGTCGTACTTAAGGTCTCGCTACCGGCGGCGTCATTGCCATTGCCGTCGACGGCCATGCCCTGTTCGATCTGCCAGCGACCTGGCTCGACATCCCATGCAGTCATCGTGGTTCTGACTGACGCGGAACTGAGATTGTAGGCGACGATCTTCATCGAAGTTGGCGTCGCTTCACGAACAAGTATGGCTGCGCTCTCTTCATTTGCTGGGGATTGAAATTTCCAGCTTACAGCGTTGCCTGGGTAGTAGGAGTTTCTAACCATGGCAACACCTCCCAATCGGGCGCGCTGCAACTCGGTATAAGGAACATTCACCCGATCAATCCAAAGACTGCCTTCGGTGTTGATGTACTCACGAAGCCGACTCGCTTCGATCTGCGACGCGTACAGTGATTCCAGGTATTGCTTATTTCCGGTCACTTGCCATGCCAGGTGTTTCGACGCGTCGTTCCCTCCGGCGACTGCGGCAGCTGAGACAATTCCGTCTCGCCACTCTTGTGGTACACCGATTTGGTCGAGTGCGTCTGAGCCGATCGATTCCAAGCTTCGTGGTCCTTCATCGAGAAATGGTTGAAGGTACTTTCTATCTCCGCTCCAACGCCACGCAGTCCAGATGATCGGCCAAACACGCTCGAGAGTTGAGGCAACGTCGTCGTCAGTCTTAAACCCCACCGTCGCGTGTAAACGAAAACGTCCTCCTTCGTTTCGACGGTGCGCTAACAAACCATCGGCAAGTTCCAGAATGAGTTTCTTTGTTTCCGGGTTGCCGTTGTATTGAACCAACATCAAGGCCGGATGAGTGATCATGTAAGAGTTTGTCCTGGCCCAACCCCACGGTTCCTCTTCAGCCATTTTCGTTCCGTTGAAGTAAGACGAGCGGACGTGACGATGTCCAGCTGGGTTAATGCTCGTTAGAGTTTTTAGTGAGCGCGCAGTTTCCATCGCGCGTTCCAACTGTTTTGGACTGCCGTAGTCGAGCAGCATCCCCTGGCCCAGCGTCGAAATGCCTTCTTCATAGCTGTGCAGGTCATCGGCCTGAATCGTCGGAAAGCCGTTGGTGAACATTCCCTGTTGATAGAAAGCATCGAGTTCACGCAGCAGCGATGCCTTTACCTTCTCAGGCTCGACACCCATCAACGCAGTCGCCGGCCACACGTTGGTTAGATCGCCGTCGTCAGATAGACCACCACCAAACTCACCGTTCTCGATCTGACGCTTGTCGATGTACCACATTACAAACTTTTTGAGATTGCGAAGTTGTTCGACTTGCCGGAACGCCCATAGTGGTATCCCTGGCGGTGGCTCTGGTTGTTTGAATGCGGGCTTCGGATGTCGACGGTCGACGTCGTACCAGTAGGTTTGCGCCAGCCAGTGATTTGGATTCACTCGCAAAACGTCTTCGATGTCGGCGGCAAAGCGATTGTAGAGATCGAAACGAGGATCGTTTGGTCGCTCCTCAACCATCATCGCAAAGCTGTCGCGGGCCTGTGTAAAGCGATCGAGCTCGTGTTCTTTGAGAGCCTCAGCGCGGGGTTTGAAAACCAAGCGAACGTGCGCCCCGTTGAGCGACGCCGAACCAAAGTCAGCACCTGCACCGGCAATAGTGAAGTACAACGGTCGTCCTGCGGGAAGGATGCGATCACGCGTGTCGAACCAGATCGTTCGTGGTTCGTCGGGCTTGATCGAAAAGCTGAAGTCCGCAAGATTTCGCTGTGGCCACAACGGATCCTTGATCTGGATATTCAACGGAAAGAGTCCGTTGCTGATCGGTTGCACGTGTAGCGCAGGAAGATCGATTGCGATGCCATCGAGACCGTCACTGATGTTCCGCCAGGCGTCAGCTGGAATCAGAATGTGAACGAGCGGCAGTGCACTCGTTAACGCCGCTGAACGGTCGGTCGGTTTTGCAGTTGAGCTATCCAACTGCGCGATCATCGTCGCGCGTTCGTCTGGCGTGTAACGACCACTGATAAACTTAGTGATCGAATCTAAACTAGTATCGGTTGACTGGTTGTTTGACCGCACCGTGTACGACAGTTTCGTGCTGCCTTGCGGCTCCGCAGTGGTGGTTACGTTATATGCGGACAACTCTCCGATTGGCTCTTCCTGCTCGACGTTCTCAAAGCGAATTTGTTGACCCCGAATCGAGTTTTGCAAACGATGGAAGGTTTTCTCCTGGCCCTGTGGGCGTTGAAAGAGAAGTTTCTCGCCCGCGTCATTGAGAAACATTTTTCCCCACGCCGCCCCTGAAATCTCGAGGTGGTTCCATGGCTCGTCGGGCATTGTGAAGGTTACTGACTTGCCCGAGAGCGAATAGCAATCCCAATCGGGTAGCTGGAAGTAGTCGTTGCGACCGGCGAGTCTGGAGCGGTTGTAAACACCGGGCCAGGTCGTTTCGCGAATACCATCGGTCGCTTTCCACCACCAACGTTTCAGATCATAGACGTCATGAATCTCGACTTTACGCACGGAGGTTTGCGCATTGGACAGGTAGGGCGGCAGGTCGCCGCTTCGATTCCATCCATAACGGAGCCACCACTCATTGCGCCACTCGCGTGTACTTAGATCTCGCGTCAGCGTCGGAACTTGAGAGGGTACCTCTGCCTTCGCCAGTGATGCGACGTTCGCGTCAGACAGCATTCGATCGTAGATACGAATCTCGTCAATGTCTCCGCCGCGAATGAAGTTGTAGGCGCTTTGCACCTGCATCGGGCTAATTATGCGTGAGTGTGGACCAAACTGATCGAGCCCCGCGTAGAGCACAGCTTGAGCTTCTTGTTTCGCAGCTAATTGTCCGTTGACATAGAAACGGATACCACGCGTTTCGTCCCAGGCCAGTGCCAGGTGAACCCACTCGTTTGGTTTTGGAAACTGCGGCAGACGGTAAGAAACTCTGATGCGTGCCAGGTTGATGTCGGTAACGAAAGCGTCAAAGCCGCCCTGGCCGTTGTAGTCAATTCGCAACCAGACCATGTCCCAACTCGAGTGGTCTGCGTAACCGACGCGGAATATTGGAAACGGTGTTGGGCCGACTGGATAGCGCGAGCGCCACGAAAACGACAGCGTGCCGCGCTCTGAATAGATGTTACCGGGCGCTTTGTAAGCCATGAGTTGCGTATTCGCGCATTCAAAGCCCGCGCCTTTAGCACCTTCCGGAATGACACGCACGTCGCGCAAAAAGGTTGGCTTTGGATCACCGGAAGCAAAGTCGGCTTCGAATTGGTGATCGCCAGATAGGTAAAACAAGAGTCCTGGTTCGGCACCATCGGCAAAACATGGTGCTTGAGCAGCCACGAGCAGTAGAGCAAGAAAAAAGAGAACGGTTAGGTTTTTCATCTTGGTCGCTGAAAAAAAGAGTAGTTCAGAAACAGTGGGCGACAACTATGAGTTTCGTGTTAGTTCGTGTGGTTTCGTGGGTCGTTCTTGTTCTTTCGGAAAACCTAAAACGATCCACGAAACCACACTAATCAACACGAACAAAACACTCTTGACTGAAGGTAATTCCGACTTTCGAGGCAAGCCACCCATTTTGCAATTTGAGTGAATCCACATCTTGCAAAATTGTCTTCACTTCTTCTTCATGAACTCGTTCGGCTGCAGCGCACGCAGCGTGAAGCGCGCTTTCTGAACCGCGCCCTTAAACCAGTAGACACGATTCATTCGCACTCCTATCGATGTCTTGCCTGCCGCCAGTGGCTTGATCGTCAGCGGTCCCGACATCTCTAACCTTCCATCAACGTAATGCCGCATCTCCTTGCCGTCGAAAACTAGCGCCACGTGATACCAGGCACCAACCGGGTGCTTGAAGTTTTCAGCCAAGAGCGGCCGGTTGTTTTCACCCGATCGGATATAGGTATCAAGAAACCATTCGTCACCCACCAAACGTGTTTCGAGCAAAACTCGGTTCTCGCTGTTGTCCTCTTGTATGTGAAACCAACGCTGCTCTTTTGCGCCACCCGCATCGGGACGAAAAACCGCTTCGAGGGTAAAGGCTTCAGCACCCGCAAGCGGATTCGCATTCAGTAACAGGCTATCGCCAACACCATCAAATGCGATCGCTTTACCGCCGGGAGCCTCGATGATTTGCGGATGTCCGCTGACAGTCACCTCTTGACCGCCGATCTTGTCAACGTTGTCGACTTTCCAGGTAGTTGATTTTGATTGCTTCTGTCCAAAGCTGCTGACAACAACGATCAGCAGCACAGCAAAACATTTGCAGGCTTTAAGCTTCATAGATTTTCAGTTACCGGCACGATCAATCGGTCCTGTCTTACTTGAGAGTCTCTGCGCAATCTCCGTGTTCTCTGCGTCTCTGCGGTGTGGATTAAGGCTGCCTTATTAAACCGCAGAGCCGCAGAGGACACAGAGGCTACGCAGAGAAGAACCCGGATTTGGACACAACTGATCAATCCGTTCCCTTGGTAGTTGCAACGTAGTCGATTAACGCTCGCATGTTCCTTACAAAGGTCGACGTTGAATACCCGCGAATTATCTCGAACGTTCCCGGATTGATTCCCTCGCTTCGCGGAACAACAGTTAGGACCCGGCAGTTACCTAACCAGGCGCCGCGATTGTCCAACGCTTTAATAATGTCTTCGATCGAAGTAGTGCGGCCGGCTCGATTCACCGCCTCAGCGTTCCAACGGCTGTGACGCTTCTCGTATTCTGCACGCGCCTCTTGCTTCGTTTGTGCTGCAATGCGTTCGTACTCTCGGCGAAGCGGGATAACGTCGACGACCGGCCTCACCTGAGGTTGGTCGGCGTTGAAACGGTAGAGTCCAAAACCGTCACCTTCGGCATCCGTGTTACTCCAACGATATAGACCGTAACCTTCTGCATTAGTTTTGTCGGTCCGCAAATTGTAGATCGGCAGGTTAGTTCCAAACTCGTAGTAACGTGCCGGAGGACGTTTGAACTCAACCGCTTCCCGATTAACCCGGTCGAACCAGGCGAGACACCCCGAAATCGATTCAAGATACCGACGGTCGCCGGTCATTTGATAAAACGTCTCCAGGATTTCGATTACCTGGATGCTTTCACGAATCACGAAGCCCGCCGGTTCATGAGTGCGCGCCTTTGTCGGTCGCATGGTCTTCGGATCATATTGTTCGGCCCATGCGGCTTGATCGGGCGGACCTTGAATGTGAATCATGAAGTCAACGCCGCGCTTTGCCGCTGCAAGATAACGTCGATCACCAAGCTTGTCTGCCGCTTCCACCAGCAACTCGATGTTGCTTTTCGCCGAGCCGTCATTGAGCGTGTAGTAAGAAGTGTAGTCAGGAAACCCGTCGTGGCTAAACTCATTGCGGAGAGGATAACGCTGAGGCCAGGCGCCATTCTTGTACTGGGCTGACACGATGAAGTCGAGTGCTTTGCGAAGTGGTACGCGATATCGAGGCTCTCGAGTGGTGGTATAGAAGCGAAGGAGGAAGCGGGTTGCGCTAGCGGTATTGCCATCGTCGAAAGTAGCGTTACCGTAGTAGTGCCGATATTCTTCCATTCCCCATTTGAATTGCGACGCTTCGTTGACGTACCACTCATTTAAGCCTTTTGGATCGAAGTCGATAAAGTAATGCCAACCGCCTAATGCTTGTTGTCCCGCAATCAATGCGTCGGCAGCCTGGCGCGCGCTTTCGAGATAGAACCGATCACCGGTGACGTCGTACGCGTCCAGGTAAGTCATCCCTACGAGAGGTGTTCCTTCTTGTATCCAGATTTGTGTCGCGCGCGCTGGCACTTCTCCGTAACGTCGCTTGAAGTCTTCTGAAACAGCCCAGACATAACCACCGCGATAGGCGACCTTGGTGGTCATAAAATTGGTCGCCTGCTTCATTGTCTCGAGCACGACTTTTCTTGAAGGTTGTGCCGCGGCATCAGTCAACGCACAAAAATAGATCGCAGCCAGCAGTGGCGTGATGATGAGTAAGCGACGCTGATTTAGCTTGAGCATCAATATCAACCGGCTTTGCACAGAATGTCGACTGTCTCAAAAACTCTAATTGGCCTTGGGCATTTCGTTCGTGTTATTTCGTGTGATTTCGTGGATCGTTTTTCTCGGAGCGTAACAGGTGATCCACGAAATCACACGAAATAACACGAACAAGAAAATGACAGCAATTCGAGTTTTGGACACAGTCTTTGCCGTGGGTGCGATTTGACTTTTTTGGAGCAAAGTTTCAACTCGAAGCTACCTGGTGCGCATCGTCCTCTGCAAAAACTCATCGACGTACTCGACCGTCGAATCAAACCACGGATGAAAAAGCCAGAATGGGTGTGGCGTATCAGGAATCACGACCATTTCCGAAACGATACCAAGCGCTTTGAGCTTGTCGCGCATCTCTTCGCGTTGTTGAAACGGGCGATACGAGCTGCTGTTGATGAATAGCACAGGTGCGCTCTTGGAATTTACGTGGGTGATTGGCGACGCCTCTCGCCAAACATCGGGTTTCTGTTCGAATGTACCGCCGATCAATCGAGTGTTGGTATCGAACGGCCCTTTCTTTTCTTTGTCGATGTTGCCGGGATCGACAAATGTAGCAGTGCCATCGATATCAACAACGGACTGAACCATGCTGGAGACACTTTGATTGCCTCCATTACCTTCAAAGTTCCGCATTTCATTCGTAGCACCCAACAGAGCCACAAGGTGCCCACCTGCCGATGCTCCAACCGCGGCGATGCGGTTTGGATCGATGTGATAGCGCGAGGCATTCGCTCGCAGCCATCTAACTGCCGCTTTGAGGTCGTAGATTTGCGCTGGGTACTTTGCCTCGTTCGAAAGCCGGTACTCAATGGTGGCGGCAACGTAACCTCGCCGCGCAAGCTCCATCGCAAAGGGATTCTCCATCGCGTGATTGCCAGTAATCCAGGCACCGCCATGAACGAGAATCACAGCTGGAAAAGTACCGGTACGTTTGGGTTGAAAAAGATCAAGATGCATTTCGCGAGTCTGGTATCTCGCGTAAACAAGACCCATTTGCGCCTGCACTCCCTCAGGAAGATCCGTCGAGAGTCGGGTAATTTCAGGGTAAGTCTTTAGTAGCCCTCGCTCTGCTGTCTCAACCGAAAAAACTGTGTAACCGGGTGGTAGCGTCGCTGCTTCCTTCAACGTTGCATCATCGAGCGGTGGCTGCGTAACTCTACGAACATCAAACCAATCAAAGTCAGCCGGCGTTGTGCTGTCTCTTCCTTGACCGGTTGCAAACATGCCGACAAAGACACCGTTGAAACCGTCAGCAACTTCAGAAGCAAGATAGCGCGTTTCAACTCCGCCCAAATCCTGAAACGGCTGTTCGCCGACGGCATAAGAGAATCGATAAAGCTCCGGATAGCTGCGAATCCGGAGACGCACCAGTCCGTCCTTGATGGTCTTTGTTGCGGCGATCGATCGGTTGCTACCGATCGCATAGCGCAGATAGAGTTCACGTCCTCCATTGGTTGCGCGTCTAATACCAAACTCGTAGTGATGACGATCATTCATGCGCAACGCGAGACCGGCCACCTCATTTGCACGTGAGGGCTGAAAGTCGATCTGGGTAGTGATCTCGCTTTCATGGTATTGCTGTCTGCGTCCCACAAACACTGGTGGCGCTTCTGCATCATCAAGCGTGGTAGGGGAACCCTTCAAGCGCAACCAACCTGATCGTTCAGTCAATGACAAGCGCGCGCCGTCGAGGTTGCGGACGAAATTCCACGGCAATGACAATTTCGTTTGAGCGAAGTCGTCACGAGTCACCGCTTCCGGTGGCAATTGCTGAGGCAGAGTCTTCACGTCCATGTGCGGCGTAATGGTTCCGTTTCCGTTGATGAGCGGCCATCCGTCCGCAGACCAAGTCACCGGCGCAAGAAAAGTTTCGCGCCCCAGGTGGTGGGCCATCCTTGTCACCGGACGAAATCCCAGGAAGACTGACCACCAACTGCCATCGTGAGCCTGGATCAGATCAGCATGACCGGTGCCTTGAATCGGGCTCGCTTTGAAATTGCGATGCGTCAGAATTGGATTTCGCGGATTAACTTCGAAGGGCCCCCACGGACTTCGGCTTCGTGCAATAGTTTCGCCGTGCCCGTACTCCGTGCCACCCTCGGCGATCATCAGGTAATAGTAGCCATTGAGTTTGTAGAGGTGTGGACCTTCAGGGCTACTACCACCCGTTCCGGACCAAAGTGGTTTGATATCTGAAAGACGCCTCCCTGTATTTATATCGATTTCCGACTGACAGATCCGCGCAGGACAACCTGGTGCGCCGGCAGTGGTGAGATAGACCTTGCCATCGTCGTCGAAGAACAATGAAGGATCGATTCCACCTTGATCGAGTTCTACGGGCTCAGACCATTCTCCGGCAGGATCTTTTGTGTGGACAAAGAAGTTTCCATGACCTTCGGATTTGTTTGTAGTAACAACATAGAACGTGCCGCTGTGATAGCGGATAGTTGCCGCCCAAATGCCACCGTTGCGTGTAAGACGAATAAGCGGGAGTTGAGAGAGGCGAGAGAGACTGTGTCCAATCAGCTGCCAGTGAATTAGATCCTTGCTGTGATAGACCGGGACGCCGGGAAAGTATTCGAACGTTGAGGTAACGAGATAGTAGTCGTCACCAACACGACAGACGCTCGGGTCTGGCGCCATCCCTTCGATTACAGGATTGTCATAACCAGAGTTGCTTGGTGACGGAGACTGCGCACGCACACAAAGCGGAGCGCTCAGCAAACATGCCACGGTAAGGATTATTGATTGAAAAGATGAAAGGCTGTTCATTAAGCTGCTAATCCGACGCATGACAGAGACAGTGTCAAAACAGTGTGTGCCATGGAGCTTTATTCGTGTTAGTTCGTGTAATTTCGTGGATCGTTCTTTTGTTGGACCTAAATAGTCCGATCCACGAAATCACACGAACTAACACGAACAAAAACCGAGAGTGATCCTAGTTTGTGCACAGTCTCGGCAGTGGGTGGAAGCCTAGACTCGACAAACAACATTCGAACAGTTTGGACACTTCCTAAGAATTCTAGCAACGTTTCAGTTTCAGTCGTCGGAGCCAACCGAAGGGCCGGACTTGAATAATCCACCAACTGCCGTTGGAGGTATTCCGACACTCTTCAACATCGCTCCTTTGTAGGTCGAGTCCGCTTCAAACATAACAAAATGGGGGCGCTGAGAAATCGCGCCCCCACGTAGTTCATCCGATTGTGCATCGTTAGAACACCAACCGCAGACCGTACTGTACTTCGCGTCCGTTGTACGCAACTAACTTCGCCGTAATCTTGCCGAAGTTAGCGCTGTTGAAATCCACCGTCGGGTTCGCCAGTTGTAAACGGTTGAAGAGATTGTAGGCCTCAATTCGCGCTTCCAACTTGAAGCGTTCAGTGATGCTGAACGACTTACTGAGCGTACCGTCCGTTTGCCAGACTCCTGGACCATACAAACCAGGATAGGTCCATGGATTATCACGACGATGCAGATTTGCTGGCAGCGTCGGATCCGTTGAGGTAGGCAACGCGTGGAATTTGCTTGTGTCAAACCACTTTGCCTGGGTCGGATTACTAATTTTCGGATTACCATCAGCAATCAGGTTTTGATTGAAGAATAGCGGACGACCAGAGTAAATCCTGGTAGTTGTAGTGAAAACCCAACCTCCGAGCACCATGTCTACACCCTTCGGTGCGTTGTTTAGGTAAGTCCGTCCTTTGCCGAACGGCAGATCCCAACGAATCGCACTCGTAAACCGTTGTCGTGGTGAGTCGGTATCGCGCCATTGGAAGATTCTCGCAAACGTAGCCAGGTCATCAAAGAACTCCTGAGTCTTCTCGCGCTGGTACGAGTATGCAAACAGGAGGCTGACACCTTTGGCGTACGGACGCTGGGCTTGAATCTCAAAGGAGCGCAGATGCTCGCCGCGTCCCGAAGTATTTGTCTGGTTGATGACTCCGTATTGCGGGAACGGACGCAACAAACCACCGATGGTGATGGTGCTTTGTGTTCGCAGCGTTCCTGGAAACTTGTCGGGAGTCAGGTAATTGAAGAACGGATTGGTAACCGATTGGTTGAACACCGATTTCGGTGTCTCATAGGAAAAGTTCGGATCCGCCATGTTTAGATCCACGGCGTAAGGAAGGTTGGTTTCCTTATTTTGGAAGTACTCGAAGTCGAGCACAAACTTGTACCAGATTTCTCGTTGAAACGAGAAGCTGAAGCGATCATTCACCGCTGGTCTCAACTCGTACTGATCGATTCCGTTTGTGGCGTTATTTGCTGCGCCGATTGAGTTGCCAAGGTTGGTGTAGCGTCCCAACGACTGACCCAATGGTTGTTGGATCGGCGTGATGGAATTCGGGAAAGGATTCGACAATGTCGCGCGCGGCACTGGTCCAGTAGCCGGTGCGACGACAGCGAGTGTTGCGCCTGGAGTACTCGTCGAAAATCCCGCGTACTGGTTGACGAAGTCCCCAAGTGGATCGCGAATCTTCGAAGATGGTGAGATGTAACGTCCCCAACCAAACCGCATGACCGACTTATCATCGATCCTGTAAGCAAAGCCTAAACGTGGCAACAGATTCCACATCTTTCGGTTCCACGCATTCCGGTTGTTAGCACTGGTGAAAACCCAGGCACCATTAAAGAGCTGTTTTTCATTCTTCGAGTTCAAGAGCGCCGTTACGGCGGCAGGGATTGCTGGAGGAGTCGCCTGCATTTCCGGAATCGGTTGAGTCAGGTCCAGTTGCTGCGAGAGACGATTGCCGCGATCGACAGGGCCCGGCTCATACTCCCAGCGCAAACCCAGATTGAGAGTCAGGCGACTATTAAACTTGTAATCGTCCATCACGTAGCCTGCGTAGCCGGTCGTAACTGCTTCTTGAATCGGCACGCGCGCGGCAATGGAACCATTATCAATGAAACCGAGCAGGAAGGTGGCCCATTCACTGCCGGAGGTATTCAAGTTCGGACTGGAATTCGCGTTTGCTGTAAGTGCCTGTTTGATGTTGAAGGTAATTGGTTCAAAGCGTGCTCCCTTACCTTTGTCGACGCGATACTCACCACCAAACTTCAGTGAATGTGCGCCCTCGTAGAAATTCAAGCGAGCTGAACCACCGTAGCCTTGTGGGTGCTGCCAAAACTCACGCCCGGGTCGACCAAGACGACTGCTGCCAACGTCAAAGGCCGGATAGTAGTACTGGTCAAACGTATAAAGCGACGTCCAGAAGTTAGTGGGAAACAGCGCAGCAATGCCTTCCTGCCCAATCAAAGAAGGCGGCGCTGCATACTCGTCCGTGAGCTGGTGGTAATTCCCTCTAAGGTTCAGTACCCACTTCGGAGAAAATGTATAGACCGTGTCGGCCGCGATGCTTAGTCCGTAGCGGTTGCTGCCGTTGAGCGGCATCAATTTCTTACCGGTCGGATTTGACTCGAGCAGATGAGCCTTGAACTGACCGTAGCGAATGAATGTCTTGAGTCGATCCGAGTAGTTCCAGTCAACACGCTCTGAAAAATTCCAATAAGTAGTCTCGTTTATTTTGAAGCCCTGCAAGTTGTCCTGGCTGCCTGGCAGGTTTGGCAGCGGCATCTCTGCCAACAACTTCAATGCGGTCGGATCAAATCTGCCAACCGGGATCTTATTCCCTGTGAAGGCAGTGCGAGTTCCACTCGTGCCAGTAGAGGTAAGAGGATCAAAGATCGTGCGGATAACTCCGTTCCTCGAAGATTGACTGAAGTCGCCATTTCGTTCCAACTCGGTTGGGACAGTCAACGTAAACGGCAACGGCGACGCATCGTTCCAATGTTCGTAGGAAGTGAAAGTGAACAGCTTGTTCTTGATGATTGGACCACCAATCGTTCCCCCATAAATCTTAAGGTTGGTGCCTCGGAAGTTGCTTTCGTCTGCGCCGGCTGTTCGCCTGATCGTGGGATCACTTACAGCATTGAACCTGGGGTTACGCCAGTTTGCGATAGCTGAACCGTGAAAGTCGTTTGTTCCCGACTTCATGTTCAAGACGATCACGCCGCCAGCGCTGTACCCGTATTCAGAGTCGATCGCGTTTTTCTGGAAAGTGACTTCCTGGACTGCGTCCAATGCCGGCGTATAGGAAGCCTTGTAGCTCGAGTTCAACGCTACGCCATCAAGCAGAACATCATTAGCCCTGGTGGTTTGGCCACCGACATCGATGTCGCTCGCGTAAGCGTGGTGGTATGGACGATTCTCGTTGGAAGTTGAACCTGTGCCGGGCGAGACAGTCGGATCAAGAGTAGCGACGTTGTAAGGATTGCGGCCGCGGATTGGCAATTGATCGATGACCTTGTTTTCAACTGTCAACAAGGTGCTGCTCGAATTAAATTGGACCGCGACGGGCGCCGCTTCGACAGTTACTGTTTCGGTTACACCGCCAACCGTCATCTTGAGGTCAACCGCGATGTCGCCTCGAACGCGAACGACGATGTTCTCTTGAACAGCCTTTTTGAAGCCTGTTTGCTCAGCCATCAGGACGTAGTCGCCCGGGTCGACGAAGTCGAACACAAAGCGACCTTCACTGTCAGAGTTTCGTGTGACCTCGACGCCAGTTTTGACGTTTCGGAGCACGACCTGAGCACCGAGAATGGCGCTACCATTTTCGTCCTTAACAAACCCTTGTACTTTACCGCGATAGTCTTGAGCAAAAACTAGCGGCGCTAGTGTCAGGAGAACTGTAGCTAGCACCACCAATCGCACGAGATACTTTGAAGAAGTCATGTTTACCTCCAGAGTCCAGGCTACGAATGTTGTTGACGGAGAACCGTTGCCGTTCGAAAGATGACAAAGAGAAGGAATGACTTCGAATGCTTGAATTAACAATTCGAAAGTTATGAAACCCGGGTGGAGATGACTTATTGCTGGCGCTTCTGAGTGCTTACAGTTTTCACCTAAGCGCCGTTCAAAGAGCTTCTGGAACTAAGCTTTGTGGTATGACCAATCTCTAAAAACTGTGAAATATGTGGTGAGTAACGCTGCGTCCGCATTTTCTGCCTGAGCGTTGAGTCTGTCAAGCATTAATCTTGGGCAAAGACTGATTCAGGTATGAATGCGCAACCGATTTGTTCGAGTTTTTGGTCCAACTACTCGTCGTGAGCTAGTTACGCAGCCAAGCAAACAGTCGAACGGGCAGCTGTAGCATGCTTACGACTAAGAGTAATTGGTCTGACCATCAGTTGATTGGTGTACTCATTTGTCTGTCAGCTGAACAAAACGGAACGAGAAAGCGCGGTGAAAAGTGTTGAAGATTGTCATCATGGCCAACGGGCGACCTGGGGAGACTCGACTCATCCGGATTAGTTGCTATTGTCTCTTGATGTCGTAGGCCCACAATGTTTCTGCGTCGCGAATGTAAAGCTTCCCGTTAGCAATGACCGGGTACGCATACGCCAGGTCATCATACTGTCCCTGTTTCTTCTTGGGCTGGTTTGGCAGTGTGAATCGGCCCTTTTCGCGATAGCCCTCAGGGGTCGCCTCCGCCAATACGAAATCTCCATTCCACTTGTGAACATATAAATTC
>Ga0207689_10003199_pt1 | contig 15005 bp, 17 predicted proteins | sample KBSMisM52_FD_184312 | JGI IMG/M metagenome (GOLD analysis project Ga0207689, IMG submission 184312) | Miscanthus rhizosphere microbial communities from Kellogg Biological Station, Michigan, USA - KBS Miscanthus M5-2 (SPAdes) (version 2) | ecosystem: Host-associated > Plants > Roots >... | reverse complement strand
TACGCGAAGAACCACGTCCTCGGAGAGCGGATAGACCCCGTCCGCCTGCTCCGCGGTGGTGGCCAACGCGAGCACGTCGGCCACCACCGGTGCGTCCAGCCGGTCAACCGACCGGATCTTCGTCATACGGCAAACTTAGACCGGCAGCGAGACCGGCTCGTTGTCGGGCAGCTGGCGGCCGTTGGGCGGCGTCACGAACTTGTAGCCCACCTGGCGGACCGTACCGATCATCGACTCGTACTCGGAGCCGAGCTTGGCGCGCAGCCGCCGCACGTGCACGTCGACCGTGCGGGTGCCACCGAAGTAGTCGTAGCCCCAGACCTCGCGCAGCAGCTGGTCGCGGGTGAAGACCCGGCCGGGGTGCTGGGCCAGGAACTTCAGCAGTTCGAACTCCTTGTACGTCAGGTCGAGCGGCCGGCCCTTGAGCTTCGCGGCGTAGGTGTCGGGGTCGATGGTGAGCTCGCCGGCGCGGATGAGGCCACTGCCGACGGCGGCGGCGTTGGACAGCCGGCCCAGGGCCAGGCGCAGCCGGGCCTCGGTCTCGGACGGGCCGGCGGTGGCCAGGATGACGTCGTCGAGACCCCAGTCGGCGTTGAGCGCCACCAGACCGGACTCGGTCACGACGGCGAGCAGCGGAAGCGAGGCCTTGCAGCGGATGCGCGAGACCGCCTTCGACCTCGTGCTGCTCGACATCATGATGCCGGACATGGACGGCTACGAGGTCCTGGGGCACATCAAGAGCGACGAGCACCTGCAACACATCCCGGTGATCATGATCTCGGCGCTCAACGAGCTGCAATCGGTGGTGCGCTGCATCGAAGCGGGCGCGGAAGACTATCTGTCCAAGCCCTTCAACCCAATCCTGCTCAAGGCGCGCACTGATTCCTGCCTGGAAAAAAAGCGCTTTCGCGATCGCGAGACCGCTCTCTTCGAAGAGCTGCAGGCGAACTACAAACGGCTGCAGGAGGCCGAGAAGCTGCGCGATGACATGCGCAACATGATCATTCACGATCTGCGCACGCCGCTCACGGCGATGCTCCTCGGTGTGGAGATGCTGGAACAGGACGCCGCTCTGGATGAGATGCAGCATGAGCTTGCGGGCATCGCCGCCGGCGGCGGCAAAACGCTCCTCGGCATGATCAACGACCTGCTGGACGTGGAGAAAATGGAAGCCGGCTCCACGCAGCTTCAATACTCCGAGCTCTCCGCCGAGGCACTCGTGGCTACCGCCCTCGGCCAGGTAGCCTCGCTCGCTCTCGATGGACACAACGCGCTGATCACCGAAATCGCCGCGAGCCTGCCGCCGTTTGCTGGCGACGAGAAAAAGCTGACAAGGACGCTGGTCAATCTGATCGCCAACGCCATCAAATTCACCGACGGCGGGACGGTGACGATCGCCGCGACGCAGGACGACGGATCGATCCGGTTCGCCGTCCGCGACACCGGCGAAGGCATCCCATCCGAGGCCTTCGAGAGGATCTTCGAGAAATTCGGCCAGCTCGATTCGCGCAAAGTCGGCACCGGCCTCGGGCTGGCGTTTTGCAAGCTGGCGGTCGAGGCGCATGGCGGCCGCATCCAGGTTGAGAGCACGCCCGGCGCCGGCAGCACCTTCTCATTCACGATTCCGCTGACCCGGTGAAACGTCGCCGCGGTCACAAGCACGATCGGGTGATCGTGGAATCATGCAAATGGAGGCTTTCTCATGTTCAAGCGAGTGATCCGGTACTCATTTCTTCTCTTGTTGTTGGCAGCGCCGCTGGTGTCGCAGGTGCTGACGATCGGCCCTGGTTTCTCCGGCACCCCGAATTCCAGCGACTCCAACGTGGCACCCGTGCGCACGGACATCGATCTCGTGTCGCCGGCCAGCGCCACCGGAACCGTGAGCTCGGTGCACGTCTACTGGTCGCAATCCGGCTGCACGAATGCGATAAAGATCAAGTTCTTCCGTCGCAGTGGAAACACGCTCACGATGACGGCGGAGCGCGGGCCGTTCTCGTCGGTCGGCGCTGATAACAACTTTGCGATGTCGCCCGTCGTCCCCGTCCAGCAGGGAGATCTCATCGGCGTTGCGCGCGTTGCGGCCTGCGGCAATCCCGGGAGCTTTTTCGGCTTTCCGTCCGCCGGCTATGTCGCGTTCGGCTCGGATGTCATGGGAAGCGTCGACATCACCGCCGGCGCCGCTGCCGGCTCTCCGCTGGCACTCGGCGGCACCGGTACGGCGACTGAACAGCTACGCGGCTACATCCCCGTCGTCGGCTCGACCGCCGGCGGATCGGGATCGAACTTCAAGACGTCGCTTCAGCTTCTCTACGGCGCGCCGACGTCGGTCGGGTCGATCACGGGCAAGCTCGTCTTCCATCCGGCAGGCACCAGCGGCACCTCTTCCGATCCGACCGTCACCTACAGCGTCGGCGCGGGACAGGTGGTGACGTATCCCGACATCGTGGCCACCTTCGGCCGCTCCGGCCTGGGCAGCGTCGATCTCATCACTACGCCGTCGGCAACCAAGCCGGTGATCATCACGCGCGTCTACAACGACGCCGGAACGCTCGGCACCTCGGGGCTGACCGAGGATGTGATCGATCCCACGGACCCGCGCAGCATCCAGACCGGCTTCACGGCGTTCCTGGTCACACCGGTCGATCCGACGAAGACGCGCTTCAACATCGGCGTCCGCACTGGCTTCTCGGGCGCGACGTTCACCGCGGTCCTGCGCGACACGAACGGCACGGCTCTCAAGACCGTCACGAAGAGCTACCTGCCGAACTGGTTCGAGCAGGTCGATTCGACGACCTTCTTCGCCGGCACGGCCATCGGCGCCAATCAATCGATCTCCATCAGCGTCTCCGTCGGCAGCGCCATCGTCTACGGATCGACGACCGACAACACCACAAACGATCCCAACATCCAGTTCGCCGTGGCGCTGTTCGGAATCGCGTAGCGCGCGTTGCCTGTTGAACTCTCCCCCCTCTTTTTATCGAGAGTCCTTCTCCCCCCGCGGTTTTTTGCGGGGGGAGAAGGTGGCGAAGCCGGATGAGGGGGCCTTACACGCGGCTGCAGGGCTTCAACCGCCATCCTGTCCGTTTGCCCCCTCATCCGCCTGTCGGCACCTTCTCCCCCGCAAAAAACGCGGGGGAGAAGGGCTCTCGATGTTAGGGCGCTGCCACGCGGTCAGTCGGGAGCCGGCATGTCCAGTGCCGGCTCTCCTGACATCGTGTGCCAGGCGATGGCCGACAGGACGACCAGAGCGCCGGCAATGGCGTAGCCGGAGGGCTTCTCGCCGAGGAAGAGAAAGACCCAGATCGGATTCGAAACTGGCTCCAGCATGCCGGTGAGGGAGGCCTGCGTCGCCGTGACGTAGGCGAGGCCGCGCACGAAGAGGACGTAGGCGATGGCGATCTGGAACACACCGAGAAACGCCAGCACGGCGAACGAGCGCGGGGTAAGCGCGAGGTCGTGCGACACGAACGGCAGCACCGCCAGCGCGCAGACGACGTTCCCCCATGTGACCGCGGCCTGCGCGGCGCGCTGCTCGCGTCGCAACACCAGAATCAGCGAGGCGAAGAAGACAGACGAGACAAGAGCCATGGCGTTGCCGGCCATGCCGCGCGCTTCGAAACGACCTACGAAGAAGAGGGCCATGCCGCTCATGGCCACGACGATGGCGATGACGTCGCGCATCCGCATAGGCTCGCGCACGACGATCGGCGAGAGGAGCAGTACCCAGACCACGCCGGCGTATTGCAGGAAGATCGCGTTCGCCGCCGTCGTCCATTTCGTGGCCACGACGAAGGCGGTCAGGCAGGCGCCGTAGCTGACGATGGCGATGGCGAACGCCATCGTCGATTTCCACTGCCGCCGTCCCCAGACGTTGCGCCCGAGGAAGAGCATCAGCGCGATCGCGGCGAAGAGGGAGCGATAGAAGGTGACTTTGAGCGCGGAGTCGGCCACCGCCTTGATGCCGATGCCGCCCGTCGACCAGAGCAACGCCGCGCCGATGATGAGAAGGATGCCCTTGCGGCGTTGATCCACGGTAAAAACATACAACCACAGAGACACAGAGATCACAGAGCTTTTCTCTGTGCCCTTTGTGTCTCTGTGGTTGAAAAAAACTAGTTATAAAACGCGCCGCTGTCATCAAACCGCACGCGGAAGTCGCTCTCCGCGGGCGGACAGGGAAGCGGATCGTCGGGCGGCGGGACCACGATGGCGCATTCGCGGATCACATCGGCCAGCGTGTCGATCTCCAGCGGTTTGTTCACCGTCGCGCCGACGTATTTCGCGTCGATGGCCACGTCATCGGTAGGATCGAGCACCGCCAGGATGAACGTCGTGGCCTCGGGGCGTTCATCGCGGAAGCGCATCAGGAAGGAGAGGCCTTCGTCGTCCGGCAGACTCATGTCGATGAGGATCAGCGCGTAATCGCACAGCCGCGTTTTCTCGAGTGCGTCCTCGGCGTTGATGGCGGTGTCGACGCCGAGGGGCTGATGGCGGAGGATCGTGAAGAGCATGGCCCGGAGAGCATCGTTGTCTTCGATGATGAGAACTCTCGCTTCGATCGGCATGTTGTTCGTCCTTTTTTTCGATAGCAGATCTCAAAAGGTGTGCCAGCTCAGTTGACCTTGCTGGGTGGGCAGGTCGTGCTGTCGGCGGGCGGGCAGCCCGGCAGCTGCGGCCGAGGCTCCAACGCATTGGTACATGCCGTGATCGTTTCAACGAGCAGGTTGACCTCGAACGGTTTCCCGATCGAGGCGGCCACGAGCGCGGGATCGAGATCGCGCGGGTCGGTTCCCGCGGTGAGGACGATGACCACGGGGCGCACGCCGGCAGGAAGTTTCTTCAGCTCGTCCATCACTTCCCAGCCGCTCTTCATCGGCATCATCAGATCGAGCAGCATCAGCGCGTAGCGGCAGTTCCGCAGACGGGACATTGCCTCCACGCCATTCTTGGCGACGTCGAGGGCGAAGCCGCGGCGGCGGAGGATGGTGAAGAGCAGCGCGCGAATCGCCTCATCGTCATCGACGATCAGGATCCGTTTCTCATTCGACGGCATCTCGCTTCTGAATCAGCAAGTTCGTTGCCGTCAAAGCAGAAGGCAAAAGGCAGAGGTCAGAAGTGGCAGGTTCTACTTCTGCCTTCTGCCCTCTGCCTTCTGCTCTCACTTCACCAGTCGCGAAATCTCACGAAACTCATCCGTCCCGGAGCTCACGGTCAGTTCGAAAAGAACCATCTCCGTCGAGCTGAGCCGCGCGCCGTCGAAGAGCATGCGGCGGATGGCGATCTCTTTGTTGGCCTCGGTGCGGGACGAGATGGCGTCCGCGATGATGGTGACGTCGTAGCCGTTGGTGATGAGATCGCCGACCGTCTGGTAGACGCAGACGTGCGCCTCGATGCCCGCAACGATGGCCTGCTTGCGGTGAAGGTTGCGCGTGGCCATGACGAACTCGGCGCAGCCGTAGCCGGAGAAACAGGCCTTCTCGATCGGAACGTAGCCGGAGGTTTCTTCGAACGCGCGCCGGATGATGGGCACGGTCGGCCCGAGTCCCTGAACGTATTGCTCGGTCAGAATCGCGGGAATGTCGACCACCTTGCTGCCGCGCACGAGCCGCTCGATGTTGCGCTCGATCGTCTCCCGATCGTGAATCACCGGCATCAGTTTCTGCTGCACGTCGATGACGACGAGGAAGGCGTCGGCGCGATTCAGTCTCGACATCCGCAAAAGACTACACGATCACGTGCAGCGGCCGCTGTCCGCGCAGGAACATCGCCACATCCGTCGCCGCGATTCGCGCCATGGCCGCCCTGGTCTCCTCGGTGGCCGAACCGATGTGCGGTGCCAGGACGACGTTCGGCATCGCCAGCAACCGCGGATTGACGTCCGGCTCGTTCTCGTAGACGTCGAGGCCGGCGCCGCCGAGCTGCCCTTCGTCGAGCGCGTCGCACAACGCCCTCTCGTCGACCAGCGCGCCGCGCGCGGTGTTGATCAGAAACGCGCCGCGCTTCATCGCCCAGATCGTCTCCGGGTTCATGAGGTGCCGCGTTTCATTCGTCAGCGGCGCGTGGATGGAGACGACGTCGCTCGTGGCCAGCAACTCGTAAACCGGCTCGCCGCGATGCACGCCGGTCACCTCCATGCCGAACGCGCGCGCCCGCTGCGCGACCGCCGTTCCGATGCGCCCCATGCCGATGATGCCAAGGCGCTTGCCGGTGAGGGTCGTGCCGAGGAGGTGGAGAGGCTCCCAGACGCATCGCGCGGTCGTGCGCACCTCGCGATCGCCTTCGACGATGCGCCGCATGACCGCGAGGATGAGGCCCCATGGTCAGATCAGCCGTGGCCTCGGTGAGCACGCCCGGCGTGTTGGTGATGGTGATCCCGAGCTCGCGCGCGGCATCGATGTCGATGTTGTTGTAGCCGACGGCGTAGTTGGCGATCATCCGAAGGTCGTGATTCGCCGCCAGCACTTTGCGCGTGAGCGGATCGCTGAGCAGCGTGATGGCCGCATCGGCCTCGCTCAAAATCGTGATCATCTCCTCCTCGGAACGTCCCTGCTCCGAAGGATGCTCGACGAAGTCGCAAAGCCCGGAAAGGATTTCGCGCGCGATGTTCGGATACTTCGCGGTGAGCACGACGACCGGTTTCATGGGAAGACATTACACTGCGCCGATGTCCGCGATGATCGGCCGCCTCTTTCAACTCATCGGAATGATCATCCTTCCGATCGGCCTGCTGACCGGCCTGTTGAAGGACAACGTGAACATGGAGGTTCGCCTGCTCTTCATCGGCGGCGCGATTTTTCTTATCGGGTGGCTGATCGCGAAGAAGACGCCAACGTAGGCAGAAGGCTACACACTCGGCGGCGAGACGCCGCCGAGCCAGCCGGCGCGGACGCCAGCGCTCCTCTGCTACTCGTCGATCGTAATCGTCTCCACCTTATCCCCCCGCTCGGTCTGATCGACCACCGCGGTCATCCCCTCGGTGACGCGGCCGAAGATGGTGTAGCCGCCGTCGAGGTGCGGTTGCGGGGAGTGGGTGATGAAGAACTGCGAGCCGCCGGTGTCGGGGCCGGAAAGGGCCATGCCGACGGCGGCGCGGGTGTACTTCTGCAGATTGATCTCGTCTCGGATGGCGTAGCCGGGGCCGCCTTCCATGTCATTGCGCGGATCGCCGCCCTGGATCACGAAGTTGGGGACGACGCGCATGAACGAGCTGTTGTCGAAGTACTTCGCGCGAGCCAGCTGGGCGAAGTTCCAGGTCGTGATCGGCGCTTCCTGCACCAGGAGGGCGATTTTTATGTTGCCGCGGGTCATGTGAATGGTGGCCGTGTGCGGCTGGCGAAACCATTGGACGATCTGTTCATAGTCGGTGCGCACGGCCGGCAGCGGCGTGTATTGCGGCCGCGGCTTCTTCAGCTGCTGCTCGATGGCATCGGCGGCGGTGCGGCGCACGATCGGATCGCCATCCGCCAGCAGGCCGCGCAGAACGCTCTCCCGCTCCGGGTAGTCGATCTCGGCGATGGACCCGATCGCGGCCAGGCGTGCGTCATTCTGTTTGTCGAGCCGCGCTCGTTTTTCGGCGGCTTGCAGTGTCGCCAGCCTGGCGGCGTCGTGCGACTTCGCATAGCGGCCGATGGCGTAACCGCGCACGATGACATCGCCATCGTCGAGTCCCGCGCGGATCAGCGCGAGATTGGCGTCGACCTTATCGTCAGCGATGGTGCCCAGCGCCTGCGCGCGGACGAGCGGATCGGAATCGCGGGCGTAGCGCTCGCGGACGGCATCGGAGATCGTCGTGGCCGCTTCGAGCACGCGCACCTTCGCGAATCCGCTCAGGTCTGCCGGCAGCAGCTTCTCGTCGACCAGATTCTTTGCGATGGCGCCGGCGGCCAGCTCGCGATCCCAGCGCGAACCGTTCGTCGCAACCTCGAGAAGGCGGCGGCGCGCCGGCTCGCTGCGTACGGAGTAATAGCCGAGGGCGTCGATCGAGGAGGCGCGGGTACCGGGATCGGGATCGTCGAGCAGTTCCAGCACGCGGAGCGCGTCCTGCGTCATCTCCGGACGTTCGATGAGCTTGCGATCCTTGGCCGCGAGACGGGAGATGGCCACCACCGCATTCGTTCGCACCCAAGGATGCGGATCGCGCAGCGCTTCGATCAGCCGCGGCAGCGATTCCGGCGCGCCGATTCTGCCGAGCGCCGTCATGACGTTCGCGCGCGTCTGCGGATTGGGATCGTTGACCAGTAGCTCCAGCCGCGGCCGCGCCGGTGCGTAGGCGCGACGCGCCAGGTCGTAGGTCGCCTCCTCGCGAATGCGCGGCGACGGTGACGCCAGCGCATCCGCGGCGATCGACGACGCTTCGTCGCTCTTGAATCGGAACAGAAAGCGGATCGCCCGCGCGCGAATGCCTTCCGGCGTCGGCGCGGATGCAAACGCGGCGTATTTCGCCAGCGGCACCTTCGCCGCCAGTTTGGACAGCGCTTCGACCGCCTCGCCGGCGACGTCGCCATCCGCATCGCCCGCGAATTGCAGCAGCGCATCGACCGAGGTCGCATCGCCGATCTGCCCGAGCGCGAAGGCGGCAGTGGCGCGGACGTTGGCGTTGGGATCGCTGACCAGCGTCACCAGTTGCGCTACGCCGGCCTGCTTCTCCCCTTCGTCGCGAACGCCGTTGCCATTGGCGTCGACGAACGTATGCGGACCGATCCGTCCAAGCGCCAGCGCCATCCGCGCGCGGTGCAACGCGTTCGGATGATGAATCCCCCAATCGACCAGCGCCGCGTCGTACTGACGCAGGTCCTCCACCTGCAGAATGCGCACTTCCTCCTGCATGGTGAAGCCGTACGGCTGCGGCGGAGGCGGTATCGCCGCCGGCGCGGCAGGAGGCGGCGGTGCGGCAGTGGTGCAGGCGATGGCGAAGAGGAGCGGAGCGAGGATGGCGTTGCGCATCGGGTGAGGATGATAGCGTTTGTCCGCAGACGGTTAGCCGTCGGACCTCAACAGCAGCTCGACCTGTCCGCTCGCTGTGATGCGGCAGATGAACGGCGGCCGGGTCTTTGCGAGGAACTTCTCCATTCTCGGTAACGCGGCCACGATCGTCTCCGTCATTTCGATCGCGCTGGCGTTTCCTCCGGTGAAGACGAACGCTGCCACCTTCGCCGACACGAGCGCATTTCGCTCGATCTCACGCAGGCGAATGTTCTTGTCGCGCGTCAAAACGATCCACCCTTCGTGGCCAGCGACTGTAAGCCACTCGATGTCGCTGACGTCGTGACGAAAGCGATCCTTGTGACGAACGATCGTCAAGCCGCGTGACGTCAGCGCAGTCGCCAGGTGGTTCCCGTCGATCGAGCGATCGAGAAAGAGAACACGCGACTCAAGCGGCTTCGCGGCCGACCCGTACGGTCTCGAACCGGATGGCCTCTTCGACTTCTTCGGGCGTTTGATCGATGTCCTCCGAGATCGAGCCGATCGACTCACCGGCGCGGAAGCGATCGGCGATCACACTGGTCGGGACGCCGCTCGCGCTGAGGACCGGCCGGCCGAAGGAGATGCGCGGGTCCATCATCACCGTCCGCGGCGCATCGGCGGCACGCTGCTTCGTCACGAAGGGATAGAGCCGGAAGATTCCTGTCCCCGACGCATCGTTCTCCACGCGTGTGAGAAAGGTCCGCAGAACGTCCTCGATCGCCAGCTGGCCTTCCAGCGACAAGTTCTCGAGTTTGCGGCCATGCCTGGCGAAAAGCTGATGATTGGCGACGCGAAGGTCCAGTTTCACCAGGGGATGGCCGACCGACGGAAACGCGCTATCCAGATGCTTGAGCACACGACGGAGATGCTGCAGCGAAAAAGCGTGCCGCCGCCGCAACTCGTCAAGCACGAAAATCTCGATCACGTTGTTGAACGACAGCGCCCTGCTGGATGAATGATCGGCGCTTGCCGGAGCCAGCACCGGCCGGAAGTTCGATTGCCCGGCGACCCAGGCACGCACGCGCGAGAGCGCAATGTTCAGACAGACAGCGACCTCGCGCGTCGTGTATGCCGGAAGATCGCGTGGATCGCGTCCGCCGTAGATGTCGAGTGGTCTGATCGCGTTGATGACGCCGCCCTCCGTTGCGTTGGAGACTGTAACGCGGCGGAACGCTGATCGGCAAACAGCGCGCCGCCGCTGTGACACACCACACACGTCAAAGCGGCAACCGTCCCCTTGCTACATCACCTCACCTGGACGACACTGCCCGCTGCATGGCCCTCTCCGCGGACATCGACGCAAAGAATCTGGCCCGCCGCTATGGGAGGCGGTGGGCGTTGGCGGACGTGTCGTTCACCCTCGCGGGGGGCGCGGTGCTGATGGTGGCCGGGCCGAACGGCTCGGGCAAATCGACACTGCTGCGGACGCTCTCAACGGCCGTCCGGCCGGATGGCGGTTCGGCGACTGTCGGCGGCTTCGACGTCGCCAGCGAGCGTGAAGACGTTCGCAAGCTCGTGGCCCTGCTCAGTCATGCTTCCTATCTCTACGATTCGCTTACGGCGCGGCAGAACCTGGCCGTTGTCGCCGATCACCTCGGACGCTCGCGCGCCAACATCGAGACCCTGCTCGATCGCGTCGCTCTCGGACGCCGCGCCGACGACACCGTGGCCACATTCTCCGCCGGCATGCGCAAGCGGCTTTCGTTCGCCCGGATGCTGCTGCAGGAGCCGCGCGTGGCCATGCTCGACGAACCGTACGGCCAGCTCGACCCCGAGGGGTTCGTGCTGGTCGAGGATGTCGTTCGGGAGCTGAAAGCGGGCGGGACGACCGTCATCATGGCCACGCACCAGCTCGCGCGCGCCGCCGCCATAGCCGACGAGGCGTTGCTCCTGGAAGCAGGGCGGGTGGCGTGGCGGGGAAAGGCGTCGGAGGTGGGGGGGAGATGATCCGTTCGAGCGCCGCGATTTTGGAAGTAGCCACAACCCCCTCATCCGCCTTCGGCACCTTCTCCCCCAAAAGCGGGGGAGAAGGGCTCTCGAGGGTTGGACCTTGGTTAGCCTTCAAACGTCAAGAGGTCTCGCGCTACCCAAACATCGAGAGCCCTTCTCCCCCGCGCTTTTTGCGGGGGAGAAGGTGCCGACAGGCGGATGAGGGGGGCTTTTTCGGATGCTGATCGCCGCCCTCCGCAAAGAGCTCCTCCTCCAATGGCGCAGCCGCGCCCAGTTCATGGCTGTCTTCGTCTTTGGCGCGGCGGCATTGCTCCTCTTCAGCTTCGCCGTCGGCCCCGTCGCGGAGATGCTCCGCCAGTTCTCGGCCGGGTTCCTCTGGCTGGGATTGCTCCTCTCATCGACGCTCACTCTCGCCGAGAGTTTCCACGCCGAGATGGAGAACCGGGCGCTGGAAGGGCTGCTGCTTCTGCCCGCAAATCCGCGTGCGCTCTATTACGGCAAAGCCATCGCCAACTGGCTGCAACTGATCCTGCTCGGCATCTCCCTCGTGCCGGTCATGGTGATTCTCTACGACGCCGGCACGACCCGCATCGGGTCACTCGTCGTCGTCATCGCCCTCGGTACGGCCGGGCTCTCGGCGCCGGGGACGCTCTACGCGGCCATGACGGCGCAGGTGCGATCGAAGCAAACTCTCTTACCATTACTCCTCTTTCCGCTGATCGTTCCCGCTTTACTTGCGTCTGTAAAAGCCACATCCTTGATCATCCTCGGCGATCCGATGAATCAGTCCAGCGCCTGGATCATTCTGCTCGTAGCATTTGATGCAATTTACTGGTCCCTGTGCGGACTTCTTTTCGGTCGAGTCGTCGAAGAGTGAGGGCTTCATTCGTATGAAACGAAACCTGTTCTGGCTGGCCATCGCTCTGCTCGCTGCCGCGGTCTACTTCGGCCTGCTGGTGACGATGGGCGATCAGTATCTCCACGCCGATCTCTCCCTCGGCCTGCCGGTTGGGGGGCAAGCACTCATCGCCTTTCTGGGTGGCCTCGCGGCGATCGTGATCCTTCTCATTGCCGACGACTTTCGAAACCTCTCGCGCCCCAAAGCCCTCGGCCTCGCCGGCTTCGTGCTCCTCATGCTCGGCTCGTACTTCGGCCTCTTCGTCGCCCCGCCCGAGCAGTTCATGGGCGAGACGCAGCGGATCATGTACGTCCACGTGCCGACGGCCTGGTTCGCGCTGGTGGCCATGACCCTGGCCTTCGTCGCAGCGGTCGTTTTCCTATTCGGCGGCAACTACGACTGGGACGCGCGGATGGAAGCGTCGATCGAAGTCGGCGTCGTCCTGGCGTTTCTGCTCTGCTGTCAGGGGGCGATCTGGGCCAAACCGACCTGGGGCGTGTGGTGGGATTGGGACCCACGGCTGACGACCACGGCCGTACTGCTCTTCGCCTTTCTCGGCATCCTGGCGTTGCGAAAATTCGTCGACGACCCGCACCGCCGGGCCATGTGGTCGGCCGTGGCCACGATCGTCGCCTACGTCGACGTCCCTATCGTCTACTTCTCGGTGAAATGGTGGAACTCGCTTCACCAGCAGCAGTCGAATCCGAACACCGTCTCGAAACCGTTCTGGATTCCGCTGCGGGCGAACGCCTTCGGCATTCTGCTGCTGATGACGGCGTTCATCATGCTGCGCGCGCGTGTCGCGGCGCTGCGGCTCGAGCATGAACTGGCGCCGCCGCCGGCGCTCGATGCCGCGGAAATCGGAGAAAACGTATGAACGGAGTGGTCACAGGTGGCTGGAACTTCGTGGTCGCGGCGTACACGGTGACCGCGCTGGTACTGACAATCTACGGTGTGACGGTGCTCACGCGCTTGCGTGATGAGCTCACCCGCGCCGCCAAAGAGCGTTGAGGATGATGATGCCCATGAACACGAAACCGACTGCCAGCGCTGTCTCGCGACGCAAAACGCGACTCTTCATGATCGGAGCATTCCTCGTCGCCGTGGTGGCCTTCGTGGTCATCTCCGCCGGCGGCATCAACAAGAATCTCGTCTACTACTGGACGCCTACCGATCTTCACGCGGCCGGCGACAAGGCCTACGGCGCCACGATCCGCCTCGGCGGCATGGTCGCGCCGAAGTCGATCCAGGGCCGCAACGGCACCTCGGGACTGGAGTTCGACGTCAAAGACGCCACCGGCATCGTGCACGTCAAATCGACCGGCGTGCCGCCGCAGATGTTCCGCGAGAACATCGGCGTCGTCGTCGAAGGGACGATGACCCGCTCCGGCTACTTCCAGTGCAACCGCCTCATGGTCTCGCACAACAACGAGTACAAGGCGCCGAAGAGCGGACACAAGATGAGCAAGGACGAACTGCAGAAGCTGATGCGCACGACTGAAGGACTGAAAGACTAGTGGATTAGTAGATTAGTGATTAGTGGATTAGTAGATTCGTAGATTTGTCCTAATCCACTAATCCACTAATCGACTAATCACTAATCTACTCACTACACCGCACGCCTATGACTCCAATACTCGGCCGCTTCCTCATTCTCGCCTCTGTCCTCGTCGCGACGACCGGCGCCGTCATCGCCTATGCCGCCGGCGCCAAGCGCTCGCCCGAGGGATTGCGATGGTCGCAGCGATTCGCGTACGCGTTCGCGGCGCTGATGATCCTCGCCACCGGCGTAATGGAGTATGCGCTTATCACGCACGACTTCAGTGTGCAGTATGTTGCGCACGTCGGCTCGACGCAGGTCCCGCTGTGGGTGACCATCGTCAGCCTCTGGTCGTCGCTCGAAGGGTCGATCCTCTTCTGGGGATTCATCCTCGGCATCTACATCGCGGCGACGACGTGGGTCAATCGCAACGATCACCAGGAGTACATGCCGTTCGCCATCGGCACCTGGCTCTCGTGCGGCGCGTTCTTCAGCTTCCTCATCGCCGGCCCGGCCAATCCGTTCCTGACGGTATCCCCCGCACCGCTCGACGGGCCCGGCCCGAATGCGCTGCTGCAGAACCATCTGTTGATGATCATCCACCCGCCGATGCTCTACCTCGGCTACGTCGGCATGACCATCCCGTTCGGCTTTGCCATCGCTGCGCTGTTGCGCGGCCGGCTGGGACAATCGTTCCTCCGCCCGTTGCGCGCGTCGTTGCTGCTGCCGTGGGTCTTCCTGACCATCGCCATCATGCTTGGCGGCTGGTGGGCGTACGAAGTTCTCGGATGGGGCGGCTACTGGGCTTGGGATCCGGTCGAAAACGCCTCGCTGCTGCCTTGGCTCACCGCCACTGCCGCGCTGCACTCGGCCATCGTCATGGAGCGGCGCGGTGTGCTCAAAGGATGGACGGTCACGCTCATCCAGGCCAGCTTCCTCCTGACGATTCTCGGCACGTTCATGACCCGCTCGGGCGTCTTCAACTCGGTGCACTCCTTCACACAGAGCTCGATCGGACCGACGATCCTGGTTTTCCTCGCCGCGGTGCTGCTCTTCTCGGTGGCGCTGCTCGCCTTCCGCATCGACTCGCTCGAAGCCGACGGACAGTTGGACAGCGCCGTGAGCCGCGAGGGGATGTTCCTCGTCAACAACCTCTTCTTCGTCGTTCTCACCTTCACGGTGCTGATCGGTACCTGCTTCCCGCTCATCGTCGAAGCGGTCAAAGGGAAGCAGATGAGCGTCGGCAGGCCGTACTTCGACGCCATGGTCGTCCCGATCGGGACGGCACTCTTGTTCCTCCTCGGCGTCGGCCCCGCGCTTCCGTGGGGTAAGGCCTCGAAGAAGGAGATGCAGCGCGCGTTGCTGCCGCCGTTCATCACCGGCGTCATCGTTCTGGCCATCGGCTACGTCCTCGGCGTCCGCAACGTCTGGACGCTGCTCACGCTCCTCTTCGGCGGATACGCGGCGCACGTGACTTTTGCGCAGATGTGGCTACCGCTCCGGCAACGGATGAAACGCGGTGACTCGTTCGGTCCCGCGCTCGTCGACGCGCAGCTTCGCCGCGGACGGCGCCGTTTCGGTGGCTACGTCGTCCACGCCGGCGCGGTGATCGTCTTCGTCGCCATCGCCGTCAGCAGCACCATGCGTACCCAG
>Ga0207689_10003194_pt1 | contig 15017 bp, 8 predicted proteins | sample KBSMisM52_FD_184312 | JGI IMG/M metagenome (GOLD analysis project Ga0207689, IMG submission 184312) | Miscanthus rhizosphere microbial communities from Kellogg Biological Station, Michigan, USA - KBS Miscanthus M5-2 (SPAdes) (version 2) | ecosystem: Host-associated > Plants > Roots > Rhizosphere... | reverse complement strand
ATGCCTGGAATACAAAGCCTATCTTTTCATTTCTCAACCTGGCCAGTTCATTTCTTGATAGTTTTTTAATATTTACTCCATCCAGGATATAATCACCAATTGTAGGCTTATCCAAACAACCCAGTATATTCAGCAATGTTGTTTTACCTGAACCGCTACTTCCCATAATGGTTACAAACTCACCTTCTTCAACGGAGAATGAAACACTCTTCAGTGCTTTTACAATTTCACTGCCCATTTGAAACTCCCGCTTTAAATCCTGTATATCCAAAATCTTATTTGCCATACTGTTTATTTTTTTTCATTCATATAGTATTAACGTGGGGCAGCAGCATTTCCTGTTCGCCTGTTATTGCCACCTGGTCGTTGCGGAAGGAATGGGCTTTTCTCAGTTGTCTTTTTTGCTTCGCCTTTTTTTATTGCCTGGTAACCTGTTACCACTTCATCACTTGCCGTAAGACCAGAAATAACCTGGACTTCTGTTTCATTATTCAACCCTGTTACAATACGCCTGGCCACAATGCTGCTATCCTTTTTAATCCATACAACTGCATGTTGAACAGAATCATTTTTTACCTGCTTCTGTTTATGCTGGGATGATAATGATTGTTTGTTACCCTCTTTTCCTCCATTCTGCCGGTTATGCACCGGCCCTTCTATTGTATATTTTTTTGCTAATGCGGAATCCGGTTTAAAGCTGATTGCTTTTGATGGTACTATCAGAGCATCAGGAATATCTTTTGTATAGACAGTTATACTTGCTGTCATTCCGGGTTTCAATTTCATATCCGCATTGGGCGCGTCAATGATGGTAACATAAGTAACAACATTCGCCGATACTGCGGCCTGCAGCCTGACTTCTTTTACTGTTCCTTCAAACACTTTATCAGGAAACGCATCTACAGTAAATTCAGCCCGCTGCCCGGTTTCCACATTACCAATATCCGCTTCATCAATGGCTGCCCTTACCTGCATTTTAGTAAGATCTTTCGCTATACTGAATAATGTAGGAGTGCTGAAACTGGAAGCTACTGTCTGTCCTTCACTTACATTACGCGACAATACAGTTCCGTCAATAGGAGAATAAATATCCGAGTATGAAAGGTTCTTTTGCGCAGATTGCAATTGTGCAGAACTACTTGTTACATTATCCTTTGCAACATTAAATTGATTCAACGCAGTCTCCATGTCAGCTTTACTTATGGCTCCTACCTCAAATAATTGTTTCTGACGGTCATAGTTACTTTGCTGGTATACCAGGTTACTTTTTGATTGTTGTAATGAAGCATTGAACTGTTGTACCTGTGCCTGCAATAGTGATTTATCTAATTGCGCCAACAACTGTCCTTTTTTTACTGTTGAATTAAAATCAGCAAATACTCTTTTAATAGTACCGGAAACCTGTGTACCCACTGCTACTGTATCCACAGGCTGCACTGTACCGGTTGCCGTAATTGAAGTCGAAATTTCTCCCTGTGAAGGATGTATCGTTTCCAAAACAATGGGTTGTTCCATTTCCCTGAACTTCCACGCCCATATACCTACCCCTGCAACTGCAATTATTAATATCCAGATCAGCCATTTAATTTTTTTCATCGCAAATCATTTATAATAAATAATTCATTTTTTATAGAGTTACCGGGTTACCGGTATAGAATTGATAAATCTTATAATTTAACACCGCCGTGTACTTTGCCTGCAGGAATGCCTGCATCGCCTGCACATACAAATTCTTTTGCTGCTGCAGCTCTACCAGGTTTATAGAACCCAGCCTTAACTCGTCGCTTGTTATCTTATAACTTTCTTCACTTGCTTTTGCCTGTGCGTCCGCCGCATCATACTGTGCCTGCGCATTCTGCAGGTTTATATAGGCCTGCTCCACCTGCTGGTTCAGAATTGTTTTTGTATTTAGCAATGAAAGTTTTGCCTGGTCAATCTGAATTTTGGATTTATTAATATTTGTCTTATTTACCCTTCTGTTGAAAATCGGGATACCGACTGATACACCAACTGTCTGGTAAAAGTTATTATCTAATTGTGAAAAATATTTCGATGTCTGATTATCAGAAAAACCTGTTGAAAGCCCTGCGCCTAAACTAACAGTAGGTTTCGTTGCCGCCCTTATTTTATCCAATTCTGTTTGCGCTATCTTCAATCCAACTTCGCCGTTTTTAATTTCAGGTCTTACCTGCTGAGCGGCATTCTGTGCCTCTGCCAATGATGGAACTGCTGACTGAACTGCAACAGTATCTGGCTGTGTTATCTGCAAATCGTAAGAAGCCGGCAATTGCAATACCTGTTTTAACGCTACAATATTCAGCCGGTAATTATTTTGTGCTGATACAAGATTATATTGATCATTTGCTGTCTGTGCTTCAAGCTGTACCAGGTCTTTTCTTGCTATGCTTCCTGCATCAAAGCGTTGGTGGCCTTGTTTTAATTGCGACTGTGATGTAGCTAACAGATCCTGGAGGTATACTATATTTTCTTTCGCTAATAAAATATTGAGATATGCCTGTGTAATATTCAACGTGATATCATTCTCCGCCTCTTTAACAGATAGATTCGCTGACTGAACAGAAAGGTTTTTTGATTTAATGTCATTATTGATATAACCTCCGTTATATAATGTCAAAGACGAACTGACTGAATAGCCACTTGAAAAATTAGCCTGCGTTTGAAAACCACCTACAACGGGGTTTGCATTTTTGGAATTAACTAAGTTTTGAGAAACAGATCCGGAAACAAAGGGAAGTCTTGCAGCTTTTGCCTGTAAAAGGTCTTCTTCCGTTGAACGTTGATTTAGCCTTAATGAGTTTACTGAGATATTATTTGTCCTGGCATAATCAATACAATTTTCCAGCGTCCATTTATCGGGAAGATTATGCAGTATACTATCCTGTGCATTTACTTTTAAAAAAATAAAGAGGCTTATACTTACGAAGAACAACAATTGCTTTGCCATCTTAAAAAATTTACTCCTGAAATACAAGGCGTTACTTAAGAAGTCCTGCCATACTATAAAATTTTAGACGGCTGTATTGAATATTCCTTGCTGTTCGGCATCCACGAATAGACGAATTCAAGAAAAGTGTAGACGAATGCGGGGGAGTAAATTTGAACGCCTGCTTTTTTTAACAGATCGTTATTGAAATTGTTTACTGACCATATACAAAACCTTATCCTGTTGAACGCCAAATCCTGTTGTGCTGTCTTGCATCCAATGGCGCTTAAATGAAGATAATACGGCTGTGGTATCTTTCATATCATAACCGATAATGCGCAATGCCTGCAAATGATCAAAATGGGAGGGCACTGAAATATTGGTAGTATCTGCATACCAATACCCAAATCCACTATCAGCCAATTGTTTCCAGGGAAAACGCCAATTAGGATCTACTTTACGGCCGGGTGCTATATCACCGTGACCAATAAAATTTGCCGCGGGAATATTGTATGCCTTTTTTAATCTTCCGAGTAATTCCATTAAGCTATTGATCTGCGGGGTTGTAAAATATTCAAACCCGTTATTATCCAATTCAATACCTATACTGCTGCTGTTGATATCCGTATTATTTCCCCATTTGCTGATACCGGCCTGCCACGCACGCAGGTAATCGTTCAGCATATGATATACCGTGCCGTCTTTACATATAACATAATGCGCACTCACTTTTGTTCTTTCTAATGTAAACGTTCTTAATGTTTGTCCGCAACTATCCTGTGCGGTATGATGAATGATTACAAAGTTCGGGCGACGTACGTCAAAATTTGTTGTCCCCACCCAGTAAGGAGAATTATTCACGGAATCCGACGGAGGGTAAGCTGACATTAATTTTGCAAAATGCTTTGCTTGTTTCTTATATATTTTATTGGTGGTTTTATAAGGATTGCGGGAGCAACTGAAAAGTATTAATCCGACTATCAATAAACTTATATTCTTCTTCATGCAGGATAATTGATGTTCTAAAAATAGACAGTTTATAATAAACTGTAGAGCGAAATGGGTAAATTTTTAGGGTCTAAACTTAAATCTTATTTAGCAACCCGTCCATTGAATCAAAAGTTGTAAGCAGCATAATATGCAGCGCCGAGCATAGGTATCTTTTCATTCAGAATAATATTCACCGGTGTTTGACGAAGCAATGTTTCCATTCTGTCACTTTCAAAAAATAACCGTTGCCATTTCTCCCTATCAATAAGAGATAAATTTTTGGGTGGAATTCCACCGCCGATGAATAAGCCCCCCGTTGCTTTGTATTTCAATACAAGATTGGAAGCTTCCGTTGCCAGATATTGAAAAAACAAATTCATTGTCTGAATACAAACATCTGACTTTCCATTTATCGCATTCTCACTGATTGCGGCGGAGGGATCTTCTGTTTTTAATTCTTCATCCAGCCATGCCGGAATTGGATTCTTTTTTTCCTCTGTCAAAAACCGAAATATATTATGAATACCCGGACCGGATAATACATGTTCGTAACAAACGTATTTAAATTGTTTGCTTAACCAATTATACAATTCAAAATCAAAAGCAGAACGACTTGCCAGGGCGGTATGCCCGCCCTCCGTAGCGAAAGGGAAATAATTCTTTCCATCCCAATACAGTCCAGCTTCTCCAAGGCCTGTGCCCGGTGCGAGTATCGCCATATTACCACCTTGCGCCGGTTCTCCTTCACTCAGGTTATATAACTCATCTTTTTTTAAACCTGCAAGGCCATACCCATTTGCTTCCAGATCATTAATAAAAACAAGTTTCTTTCCCAGCTCCTTGCTTATAGCATTACTATCCAGTTGCCATGAAAGGTTTGTAAGTTTTACATTTCCATTTATGACAGGGCCTGCTACTGCAAAACAAATTGTTCCGGGAATTTCATCGTTGCCGGCAAATTGTTTTATGACTTCGGTTAGTGAAGAATAATCTTTTGAATGAAAACTTTGCTGCCGCAAAATTGTAAAATCATTTTCACCAGGCTGATATAGCGCAATATTTATTTTGGTGCCGCCCAAATCTCCGGCGAGCACAGTTATTTTTTTAGCAGGGTCGAAATTTTTAAAAGCAACAGGTACAAGCATACTTTACAAAAAGGTGATAAAATATTTAGATCAAATGATGATATAAGAGGTAATTAGTTGACACCCGAAAACCCGGGGCTACAGATGTTCACCCAAAGCCGGCGGCTGTGGCTTCATAAATTCTCATTCCATTATCTGCTCATAATGTGTCAGCCTGCCGTCTATAGACATTCCCTCAATAACAACACGGAAAAAATCGCTTACATCATTATTATAAAAAGTAAGGGTTACCTGCTTTCTTCCGGGACCCACGTTTACATTGGGATTCCAATATAGAGTGGTGCGAAAGTCTTTTTCTTCGTTGCGTTTGTCAAATGTTCCATAGTTGGGTGAATAGAACTGGCGTATAGGTGTATAGCCATAAATTGTATTATTTGCAAGGCCTTTGCCAGGCGTGGGCTTCATATCGCTTCCGCGTCTGGTATATATCGCGATTGCACCATTTGCACCTCCACCGCTACCACCAAAGAATGGAGGGCGGAATACTTTTATGTACGCCACATCATTAACATTCATGCCGGATAAAAAACTGGGATCCGATTGTATTTCGTCCAGGTATAACTGTGGTGCACCGCCCCGCCAACTTAAGGATGTTGAACCTGCTCCACCCGTACTAATCTGCAAACCCGGCACTTTTCCCTGCAGGTAGGTGAAAATATTTTGTGCGCTGGAAGCAAAGGGATCATTTACCAGGTCAAACTGGTAGCCATCACCTCCCGAAAATAAACCTGAGGCATATTTTTCATCCAGTATCTGCACCGGTGATTTCGTTTTTGATTTTACAATTACTTCTTCCAATATTTTTCCTTCCACCATCTTTTGTATGCTGTTGGCTTCATCAGCGAGCATTGCATGGCGATAATCACCCGTAGTATCCGGAAATGGATTTGCGTTACCGTTAGTTGTATTGGCAGGGGCCGGCACGCGGCCGTCCATAAACTGCACTGATGCATCCGCTAAAGCAGATTTTTTAGGAAACGAATAATACACATGTATAGTGTCAAAAAAAATCTGGGATGGGTCATTGAATGATCCATCCGGTTTTATCGCTGCGCTCACCATTTTTACTTTGGCATCTTTTTCTTTTACAAACATAAACAGGTCGCCTGCCCCACGCAATTGTGCCGGCAATACCCCGAACACCTTTCCCGATAGTGACAAAAAGCTTGTGTCGCGGGCATAATTTATTTTGGGAAATTTTCCCTGAACAACATCTTCCCATTTAAACCTGCGCCAGCCGTGGGTAAGCATTACAAGATCAAGATGCCTCGTTACCGAATCTTCATCGCTTGAAAAATAATATGCAGGATTATATACCTGGCCTTTCAGATCGCTTGTTAATAAAAGATGGGAAATGATATTACTGCTACTGTCCACATCAATTTGCTGGTCTGTAACCGAAACGGAAAGGCTAGCCATTAAACTATCGGGAACGGTTATCTGTATCTGGTCCTTTGCCCGTTTACTCAATCCCCATTGTTTCACTTCCATCTGCGGTTGAAAGAGGTACTCCTTGTTGTTAACATATGTAATGCGCTCAGTCAGCGGTTTCCATTGACTATCAAATACTGTGATTGTTAATATACCGCTTGGTAAACTTTGCACCGGGATCGTTTTCTGTACCTGGCCTTTCTCTGTGTTTTCATCTATTTTAAAAACTGTGTTCTGATACATTGTACCGAGAATATGAATATTGCCAATCGTCTTTGCCACTTCGGGTGTGCAATTAATGGCAAGAATCCTTTTATTACCCTGCAAACCAATCTGCATTGTAATTCCATTCTGTTTAATATCCGGCAATGCGGTAGTATGCTCAACGCCTTTTTCATCTTTCCATTTAGCGGAGTAGCTTGCGCCGGGAGCGGGATTTAAAAAAAAGAAACCCATGCCATCATGCATCACAGTAATTGCTGTTATTATTTTTCCTTTGTTATCAATTACCGATCCTTTTATTTTAACGGGGCGCCCCCATTGATCATTTGCTTTAAACGCAATTTTATTATTCAGTCCAGCCACCGCATCTCCGCCCTCGGGGAAAAAAGTAACCGATGGAATAACCGTTTCTTTTTTTGTTCTTGCCGGAATTCTTGAAACGATACGGATATCTTTATTATAAAGAAAAGCAGAATCAAAATTCAGCATCCACCTTGTATAGCCTTTTACATGAATTGATCCACCGGTAAAATCCTTCGGTACATCAAACTGGCCGTTTCCCAGGCCATTTGTTATTGGAAATACGCTATGTAATAAAAGTTTACCCGTATTATCCGTCCAGTCCAGGTACACCGATTTGCTGACAGCCGCGGGAAAAATAGCATCCATCATATATACTTTAAACCATACTGTTTCACCGGCAGAATAAGTGGATTTATCAAAGTGCAAATACATCCGCTCCTGTGAATATTTATCGCTGTAAACAGCAATTGTTGAATCCAGGTTTTGTGCTTTTGCAAAAGAACCAGCACTAAGCACGCAGCAAAAAAGAAAATAACGATAAATTTTAAGCAAGCTCACTTTTTTCATTCCTGTTTTTTTATTTAATATCCTCTTTAAATTGGCCAGATACAAATTGATGGCTGTAAATTACAGCAGTATAATAAATGAAACAAAAAGGTTAAGGAGTTTTAAGAAATAGCATATTCAATCAATACTGAGGCAAATGCCGGATAGCAAATTTAGTTATATTCTCACTATCGTATTCGTCCTGGCAGTTGTATATCCCGGGCAGGCGCAGGAAATACGAAATAACTATAAAGATGACAAAGGATTGCCCCGGTTGATGATTGAAAGGACTATGATTTATGAGCCGGATACAAACTGGTTTTATTCCCACCACCCATCAATTACTTATTTCAAAAACAGATTTATTGCGATCTGGTCAAACGGGTACAAAGATGAAGATAATCCCGGCCAGCGTGTAGTGTTTTCTGTTTCAAACGATTTTTCGCATTGGACAAAAATTAAAACTCTCGCTGTTCCATCATTTACCCTGGATACACAAAACGTGTTAACAGCAGCCGGTTTTCATCAGTATCATGATACACTGATTGCGTATTATGGTGAATATACTCATGATAAAAAACAAACCCATTTATGGGCGAAAACAAGTGAGGATGGAGAGCACTGGAGTGAACCTATCGATATGCATGTTGCCGTAAATCCTAATCATGGTCCGCAGCCGACAAAGAGTGGAAGACTTGTTATATCAGGAAATTTTACTTTTCCTTACACTGATGACAAAAAAGGGCTGAGCGGCTGGAAGATGACCAGTTTTTACGCTGATTCATTATATAAAGAAGATAACCCAGACACGTATGAAGCGCCTTCGAAGGTAATCGGAATACCTCCATTGTGTGAAGGTTCCTTTTACCAGACCGATGATAGCATTATTCATATGCTGCTGCGGGCAACCGATGATGGATGGAAAGGCCGGTTGTGGCTAACTGAAAGTAAGGATGATGGCCTGCATTGGTCTATCCCCACAGAAACAGGCTTCACCGATAATGACAGCAAATTCCATTTCGGAAGATTGCCGGATAAACGCTTTTATTATGTCGGAATTCCCGATACACTTCACCATTCAGAAAGAAATCCGCTTGTTTTTGCCATTTCAAATGATGGTAAATTTTTTAACCAGCAGTATGTCATCGCGGATAAAGTGTATAAAATGAAAAAAGATGGAATATGGAAAGATGGACAATATGGTTACCCGCACACAATGATATTGAATGGTTACATCTATGTTATTGTATCAAGGCTGAAAGAATCAATGGAGGTTATACGGTTTAAAATACCGCGGAAGAAGTGATTTCCATGTGTAACGATCATACAACCGTTAAGAATATTCACCACAATTTTCCAAGTATCAATTATCAATTTAAGCCTTTACATACTTCTCCTGTATTGTCCGCCTACTTCATATAATGCATGTGTAATTTGCCCCAACGAACAATACTTGACTGTTTCCATTAGCTGAGCGAAAAGATTTCCATTATTCACCGCGACTTCTTTTAATTTCTTTAATTCACTTTCACTCTTACTTTCATTTCGCCTCCAAAACGCCTGCAGATTTTGTATCTGCTGCTCCTTTTCTTCTTTTGTACTTCGTATTACTTCATTAGGGATAGTTGTCGGTGAGCCTTTTTTATTTAAAAAAGTATTTACACCGACTACGGGCAGTTCGCCGGTGTGTTTCAAATGCTCATAATGTAGACTTTCCTCCTGTATTTTATTACGCTGATACATTCTTTCCATAGCGCCGAGTACACCTCCGCGTTCTGTAATACGGTCAAACTCTTTCATTACCGCTTCTTCTACCAGGTCTGTTAACTCTTGTATTATAAATGATCCCTGTACAAAGTTTTCTGTTTTGGCACTGCCCAATTCCCGGTTAATAATTAACTGGATAGCCATCGCACGCCGTACACTTTCTTCAGTCGGTGTAGTAATGGCTTCATCATAGGCATTTGTATGCAGCGAATTGCAATTGTCATTAATAGCATATAGCGCCTGCAATGTTGTACGGATATCATTGAAATCAATTTCCTGCGCATGCAGACTTCTGCCGGATGTCTGTATATGATACTTTAGCATCTGGCTCCGTTTATTGGCCTTGTATTTATACTTCATGGCTTTTGCCCATATGCGCCTTGCTACCCTACCTATCACGCTGTATTCCGCATCCATTCCATTACTGAAGAAAAAAGACAGGTTGGGTGCAAAATCATCAATATTCATACCGCGGCTTAAATAATATTCCACATAGGTGAATCCGTTCGACAATGTAAACGCCAACTGTGTAATCGGGTTTGCTCCCGCTTCTGCAATATGATACCCGCTAATGCTGACGCTGTAAAAATTCCGCACTTTATTCTGAATAAAATATTCCTGCACATCTCCCATTAGTTTCAATGCAAACTCTGTTGAGAAAATACAGGTATTCTGGGCCTGGTCTTCCTTCAAGATATCCGCCTGCACAGTACCACGCACTTGTTGTAAAGCAAATTGTTTGCATTGTTCATAAATATCTGCCGGCAAAACTTCTTCTCCGCTTAGTCCAAGCAATTTTAATCCTAATCCATTATTACCATCCGGTAATCTTTCCGGCGAAGAAGGGTTATAGTAATCCGGCTTTGAGAACTTTTCAAACTTCTTTTGCATTTTCTTACTCACAATTGACCATTCACCATTCACTTCTATCTTTTTCTCACATTGCTGATCAATCGCTGCATTCAGAAAAAAAGCAAGTATAACAGGAGCCGGACCATTGATGGTCATACTTACAGAAGTTTTCGGATCGCAAAGATCAAAACCACTGTATAATTTTTTTGCATCATCAATGGTGGCGATGCTCACACCGCTATTGCCAACCTTACCATAAATATCCGGACGATGATCAGGATCTTCACCATATAACGTGACACTATCGAATGCAGTGCTTAATCTTTTTGCCGGTTGATCAAGACTTACATAGTGAAAACGCTTGTTGGTGCGTTCGGGACCGCCCTCGCCGGCAAACATCCTGGTCGGATCTTCCCCTTCCCTTTTTAAAGGAAATACTCCGGCTGTAAATGGAAACAGTCCCGGTGCATTTTCCTGGGCTTGCCATTTTAGTATATCACCCCAGTCTTTGAATTTGGGCAATACAACTTTCGGAATTCTTGTACCCGACAAACTGGTAGTAAACATTTCCTGCTTTATCACTTTATCCCGGACTTTATATTCATAAAAATCCGCTTCATATGCTTTCAGTTTATCCGGCCATTTCTGTAACAATTTTCTTGAAACAGGTTCCAATTTGTCAATAAGAAAGGAAATATTTTTTTGCAGTTCGGTAATGATGGTTGAATCTGCTTTATTTTCTTTCAGTGTATCAATAGTTCCTTTCAGTTGATATATTTTGGATGCAATCTTCGATTGGTCTTCAACAATCCTGTTATAATCACGTATCCCATCAGTAATTTCACCCAGGTAACGCACCCGGGACGAAGGAATAATTGCTTGCGAAACTTTAGCTGTTTCGCTAAAAGAAAACTCACCAAACGTTATTCCCGTTTTATTCTGGACTGCTTTCAGCAATAACACGAATAACTGATTTACTCCTTCATCATTAAATTTGCTGGCCATTGTACCGATCACGGGTATCTCGTCATCCTTTGCAGTAAACAACTGGTGGTTTCTCCTGTACTGTTTTCTCACCTCGCTTAAAGCATCCAAAGCTCCTGCCTTGTCAAACTTGTTGATAGCAATAATGTCCGCATAATCGAGCATGTTTATCTTTTCCAGTTGCGAAGCTGCTCCATACTCGGGTGTCATTACATACAGGCTGATATCACAATAATCAAGTATCGACGCATCACTCTGACCCGTACCTGCAGATTCAAGAATTACAAAATCATAGCCGGCATCTTTACAAATGTCAATCGCTTCCTGCACATGCTCACTTAATGCCTTGTCACTTTCCCTTGTAGCGAGGCTGCGCATGTATGCCCTCGGATGATGTATTGAATTCATTCTTATCCTGTCGCCCAATAAAGCGCCGCCTGTTTTTTTCTTGGATGGATCAACAGAAATAACAGCAATTGTTTTATCTGTAAATGAATGAAGATAACGGCGGACGATTTCGTCGGTAACACTACTCTTGCCCGCTCCGCCAGTCCCTGTAATTCCTAAAACTGAAATTTTTTGTTGTGATGTCTGATGTTCAGATTCCGGCACGATAGCAATCTGACCCAGGTTGCCTTCTTCCGCATTTGTAATTTCCCTGGCAATTTTTCTCACATCCTTCGCTTCCCCTAATGTCATTTTCTTTTTATACACACCATTTCCATTCAGTGCAAAATCGCAGGAACGAACGACATCTTCAATCATCCCTTCCAATCCCATTCTTCTCCCATCATCTGGGGAATAAATCCTTGTAATACCATATTTATGTAATTCCCTTATCTCATTCGGTAGAATAGTCCCGCCGCCGCCGCCAAATATTTTGATATGGCCACAGCCATTTTCATCCAGCAAGTCCTTCATGTACCGGAAAAATTCAACATGACCGCCCTGGTAACTGGTAATAGCAATACCCTGCACATCTTCTTCGATTGCCGCTTCTACGATTTCCTTCACACTTCTATTATGCCCGAGGTGAATTACTTCCACGCCCTTGCTTTGCATGATGCGGCGCATGATATTGATCGCAGCATCATGTCCGTCAAAAAGAGACGCAGCAGTTACAATCCGTATTTTATTCTGTAATTCGTAAGCCATACACCAGCTTGCTTTTTTTAGAATCACCAAAGTTAACAGAATAAATCAAAGGTTAACAGTTGTTAGTTTTTATCGGCAGTTGGTTTTTCCCTAACTTTATTGTTCTGCAAATCTGCTGATTGTGTTGAAATATTACTTGCTTTCCATTAATTAAACTAATCACGAACCCATGTCATTGCGACAATTTATTTCGGCGAGATATTTATTAAGAACATTCAAACTGGTTGATGATGCAATAGATACCGTTACCGATACAGTAACCGGTGGCTGGAAAGAAGTGGCAAGAATGTTCGGGCTGCATGAAGACCTTTTCGCCAACCCGCTTCATAAAAAACTCAGCAAACCAGTTACGGCTATTCTGATTGGCGCCGGTCACCGCGGATCCATTTACGCTGATTACGCTGTTAAAAACCCGGACGAATTAAACATTGTTGGCGTCGCAGACCTGAACCATTTACGGGTAAGTAAAACAGCGAAGCAGCATAATATTAAACCGCATAATTGCTTTCATAGCTGGGAAGATGTTTTTAAAAAAGAAAAGTTCGCAGATGCGATTATTATTGCTACACCTGATAAAATGCATACGGCGCCTTGCCTGAGAGCACTCGAAATGGGTTACGATATATTACTTGAAAAACCCATTGCACCAACTGAGGACGAATGCCGAAAAATTTTGCAGAAAGCAAAAGAAACCGGTCGCATCGTTGGTGTCTGTCATGTATTAAGATACACGCCTTATTTCCGTGAGCTGAAAGAAATCATTGATGCCAAAACAATTGGTGAAATAATCAGCGTACAGCATTTAGAACCGATTGAACATGTGCACATGAGTCATTCATACGTGAGAGGTAAATGGAGAAACAGTGAATTTGCAACGCCGATCATCCTGGCTAAATCCTGTCATGATACAGACATAATAAGATGGCTTGTAGGAAATGAAGCGGATAATGTACACTGTTTCGGGAATTTAAAATGGTTCACCAATGCAAATGCGCCAGAGGGAAGTACTGAACGGTGCATGGATGGATGTTTGGTTGAAAAAAGTTGTCCTTACTCGGCGTTACAGATTTATTTCCGGGATAGAAAACGTCTTTATGTTTTTGATTTGCCGGAAAACAAAAATAAATGGGATGAGATAATCCTGGAAGGATTAAAAACGACTGACTATGGCCGTTGTGTTTATCGCATGGATAATGATCAGCCCGATCATCTGACAGCAAATATTCTTTTTAAAAATGGTGTGACTGCCGCTTTTTCAATGGAAGCGCATGTGTCGTATGAAGGAAGAAGAACAAGAATCATGGGATCCAAAGGAGATATTGTTGGTGATATGGAAACGTTTGTAATGACAGAATTCATGACCGGCAAAAAAACGACATGGTCAATGAAAACGGATAGCCATGGCGGCGGGGATCACCGGCTGATGAAGGATTGGGTACAGGCCATTGGCCAGCAAAACCCCGAATTGCTGAGTTCTTCCATCGATCTTTCTGTAGAGAGCCACATTATGGCATTTGCCGCGGAAAAAAGCCGGAGGAGCAGAACGATTGAAGATGTGATTGTATAGGCTGTAGGCCTTAAGCTATATGCAGTAGGCTATTGACTTAATTTACAAAATTTATTACTTAATGCATATAGCTTAAGGCCTATAGCCTACGGCTATTACTTACTTTTGCCGGATGCAGGAAATCATAGAGTCTATAAAAAATCTGTACAAGGACTGGAAAGGAATTGAACCTGATTCAATTGATGTGTTGCAGCAAAGCGGCAGTGAACGCAGGTATTTCCGTATTCATGAGAAAGACAAAAGTGTTATCGGTACTTACGGAGCAAACATACAGGAGAACGATACGTTTATTTATTTCTCACAACAATTTAAAGCAAAAAAACTTGCTGTTCCGGAAATATATAAGGTGAGTGATGATAAAATGTTTTACCTGCAGGAAGATTTTGGCGACGTTTCTCTGCTTCATCATTTGGAGACAGATGGATTTTCAGATAATGTATATTCTCTTTTCAAAAAAAGCCTTGAAGCATTGGCAAGCCTGCAAGTGTCGGGCGACGAGGGATTGGATTATTCTAAATGTCTTACCAACACAGTTTTTGGCAAAGAAGCCATAATGGCTGACTTGCTTTATTTCAAATATTATTTTCTCGATGCATTGCGCAAGCCGTATGATAAACAAAAGCTCATCAATGATTTTGAAGCGCTGAGCAATTATCTCACGCATACAGAATATAAATATTTTATGTTCCGCGATTTTCAAAGCAGGAACATTTTAATAACCCCCTCCACCGGAAGGGGATTGGGGGAGGCTGTTCATTTCATAGATTACCAGGGCGGGATGAAAGGCGCCCCTCAATACGATGTGGCCAGTATGCTCTGGCAGGCAAGAGCAAATCTTACTGAAGAATGGAAAGAGAATCTTCTTGCTGATTATATGAATGCTTTTGAAAGTATTATTGGCAATTCGGTTGACAGAGCTATTTTCCGTAGCCAGTATAATGGATATGTATTAATACGCCTGTTACAAGTACTCGGTGCTTATGGCTTTCGTGGTTTGTTTGAACGTAAAGCACAATTCTTAACCAGCATTCCATTAGCCTTACATAATTTAAAAGAATTTTTTCAAAATCAAAGTCTTGGTATATCAGTACCTGAGTTTAAAAAAGTGCTT
>Ga0207689_10003193_pt1 | contig 15030 bp, 10 predicted proteins | sample KBSMisM52_FD_184312 | JGI IMG/M metagenome (GOLD analysis project Ga0207689, IMG submission 184312) | Miscanthus rhizosphere microbial communities from Kellogg Biological Station, Michigan, USA - KBS Miscanthus M5-2 (SPAdes) (version 2) | ecosystem: Host-associated > Plants > Roots >... | reverse complement strand
GTTTTATGGCATGCAGACTTTACTGCAATTGCTGCCAAAGGAAATTGAAAGCAAAACGCCGGTAACAGGTATCAACTGGACAATCGCAGCTACGGAAATAACAGATCAGCCCCGATTTGGATGGCGTGGTTTAATGTTTGATGTAAGCCGTCATTTTTTTACAAAGGCCGAGGTGAAACAGTTCATCGATGATATGGTAAAGTACAAGTACAACTTATTGCATTGGCACCTTACTGACGATGAAGGATGGCGCATTGAAATAAAAAGCCTCCCTAAATTAACGGAAGTTGGCGCATGGCGTGTAAAGCGTGAGGGAAAATGGGCAAATACAGGTAATCCATTTCCAAACGAGCCAAAAACATACGGAGGTTTTTATACGCAGGATGATATAAAAGAAGTAATACAATACGCTAAGGAAAGATTTGTAACGATCTTACCTGAGGTAGATGTGCCGGGTCATAGTCTTGCGGCGTTAGCTTCTTATCCTGAACTTTCCTGTACACCCGGCCCTTATAATGTAAGTGCAGGTTCCCCATTTATGAATTGGTTCAGTGGCGGGCATGAAGGGGTGATAGATAATACGCTTTGTCCTGCCAATGAAAAGGTGTATGAGTTTTTAGATAAAGTATTTACGGAAGTTGCCCAATTGTTTCCTTTTGAATATATACATATGGGCGGTGATGAAACAGCAAAAAATTTCTGGGCACAAAGCGACCAGATAAGAGCGTTGATGCAGAAAGAAAATCTAAAAGACCTGAATGAAGTGCAAAGTTATTTTGTGAAAAGGGTAGAAAAGATCGTTAACTCAAAAGGGAAAAAACTGATTGGCTGGGATGAAATACTGGAAGGGGGATTAGCGCCATCGGCCAGTGTAATGAGCTGGCGCGGAATGAAAGGAGGTATTGCAGCGGCGGGCATGGGGCACCAGGTTGTAATGTCGCCAACGACATTTGCCTATCTTGATTATATTCAGGGAGAGCCCTCTGTTGAACCGCCCGTGTATGCTTCCTTGCGTTTGAATAAGGCGTATCAATTTGAACCGGTACCGGAGGGTGTTGATCCTAAACTGATATTAGGGGGACAGGCTAATTTGTGGACCGAGCAGATACAGCGTTATCGTACGGTGCAATATATGACGTGGCCAAGAGCACTTGCTATAGCCGAATGTGTATGGTCGCCGAAGGAAAAGAAAAACTGGAATGATTTTGCCGGCCGCGTACAAAAGCATTTTGAGCGCATGGATATAGCAAACATGGGATATGCAAGAAGTATATATGATCCCATTATTACTGTTAAAGACGCAAAAGGAAGCCCGGAAGTGACAATCGCAACTGAAATTGAGGGCCTCGATGTATACTATTCAATTGATGAAAGCATACCGGATAACTTTTTTCCGAAATATACAGCGCCGGTTATAATACCGAAAGATGCGGCACATCTTAAAGTAATAACCTATCAGAATGGAAAGAAAGCCGGGCAGTTGATTAATCTTTCCATAGATGACCTTCGCAGAAGACAACGGAGTGAGTAGTTTTCCAAATTGAGAAATATATAAAAAGTGATGCACGATTAACGGCATCACTTTTTTATTTTGTATACACCGGTACTGTTTATTTTTTGAAATTGATTACATTTAGTTTGTTCAATTAATATAAGTATGCTCACAAGAAGAATGCTGCTGAAAAATTCCCTGTTCCTGCCCCTTCTTTTGCGACAGGATTTGACAAAAGAATTAACAGGCATATTTGGCCGGAAATTTAAAATTGGTGCTTGCGATTGGTCGATTGGTAAATGGAGTGATATCGGCGCATTTAAAGTAGCGAAAGAAATAGGTCTGGATGGCATAATGGTAGATATGGGCGGAGAAGAGAATGATCTTCACATCCGGAAAAAAGAAATACAGAAAGCATACCTCGCGGAATCGATGCAAACAGGTATTGCCATTTCAAGCCTGGCTTTAGGTGTCTATAATCAAATACCTTTTCATTCTGATTCCAGAACGGAGGAATGGGTGTCCAACTCAATAGACGCAGCGGTTAACCTGGATGTCAAAGTTTTATTACTTGCATTTTTTAATGCCAGTGATCTGCGAAATGATGATCAGCGAAAAGAATCTGCTGTAAGTATTTTAAAGAAAGTTGCGCCATCTGCAGAAGCAAAAGGAGTAACGCTGGGGATAGAATCTTATTTAAATGCAAAAGAGCACCTGGACATAATTAATAAAGTCGGGTCAAAGAATGTAAAAGTATATTTTGACTTTCGTAATACAGCTGACGCGGGGTTTAATCCTGCTGAAGAGTTCCGGAAATTAGGAAAGGACATGGTTTGCGAACTGCACATGAAAGAGAATGGATTTTTATTGGGAAAAGGAACGGTGGATTGGAAGGGGGTAAGCGATGCTGTATATGAAACGGGTTATACGGGGAACGGGTGGATGCAGATAGAAGGAGCCATTCCCAAAGACGCCGATATTATAAAAAGTTATCGTCATAATCTCGGCTATTTAAAACAACTATTCAATAAATGAAATCCTTTAGCACGATTGCTGTAATTGCATTAGCAACGAATTTCTTTTTATCCTGCAATCAATCTTCAAAAAAACCAACTGCTGACTTACCATTTTATTTACCAGATGACCTGGAGGTTTCATTGTGGGCTGAATCTCCAATGTTTTACAATCCCACCAATATGGATATTGATGCAAAAGGACGGGTATGGGTCACAGAGGCTGTTAACTACAGGAACTTTAATAATGATTCAACGCAGTTTTTTCATCACCCAAAGGGCGACAGGGTAATGATACTTGAAGATACCGACGGCGATGGTAAAGCGGACTCTTCAAAATTATTTGTGCAGGATACCAGCCTTGTATCACCATTAGGCATAGCTGTAATTGGTAATAAAGTATATGTTTCCTGTGCGCCTAACCTTATTGTATATACAGATGAGAATGGGGATGACAAACCCGATAAAAAAGAAATCTTTCTGACCGGATTTGGTGGTAAAGATCATGATCACTCATTGCATGCGTTGATTGCGGGGCCCGATGGTAATTTTTATTTTAATACCGGCAATGCAGGCCCGCATATTGTAACGGATAAAGACGGCTGGTCGTTACGGTCGGGAAGCATCTATACGGGGGGTACCCCATATAATTTAAAGAATGAAGGGAATATGAAAAGTGATGATGGAAAAGTATGGGTAGGGGGTTTGGCGTTATCAATAAAACCGGATGGTAAAGGTTTGAAAGTATTGGGCCATAATTTCCGTAACTCTTATGAGTACACAAAAGACTCTTATGGCGATATGTGGCAGAATGATAATGATGATGAAGTGGCTGCCTGCCGCACTTCATGGTTAGCAGAAGGAGGGAATGCAGGTTATTTTAGCACGGACGGCACGAGAACATGGCAGGCGGATCAGCGGCCTGACCAGGAAATTTTTACTGCGCATTGGCACCAGGAAGATCCCGGTGTGATGCCTGTTGGTGACAGGAGCGGAGCAGGGGCGCCAACCGGTATCGTGGTAAATGAAAGCGATGCGCTGGGGAAAAAATATCTCGGAATACTATTAAGTGCTGATGCCGGCAGGAATGTAATCTTTGGCTATTATCCTCAAAAAGAAAAATCAGGATATATACCTGCGAAGAAAAGTAATTTCATTTCATCCCTTAACGCTGACAATGCATTATACGTATGGGATGATAGTGCCGCCAACACCCATAAAGAAAAATGGTTTCGACCCAGCGATGTTGCCATAGGTACAGATGGCGCCATCTACATTGCCGATTGGTACGATCCGGTTGTAGGCGGGCACCAGATGCAGGATAAAACCGGTTTTGGAAGAATATACCGGGTTACACCCAAGGGTAAAGAATTACATGCCCCTTCAATTAATTTAAACAATATCCAGGGACAAATTGACGCGTTGAAAAATCCGGCTATTAATGTCCGTTATCTTGCTTTTGAAAAATTAAAACAACAGGGAGATGCTGTTCTTGATCCTGTTATGGCTTTATTAAAAGAGGATAACCCGTATGTAAGGGCGAGGGCAACCTGGTTGTTGCCTCAACTGGGTGTAAAAGGTATTGCTGCAACCGAACAATTATTAAAAAATGGGGATGAGAATACAAGGGTTATTGCTTTTCGTGCTTTACGTGTAGCCGTTCCGGATATATTACCTTATGCTGGTCAGTTGCAAAATGATCCTTCATCATTTGTGCGCCGTGAGATTGCTGCAGCATTGCGCGACCTGCCATTTGAAAAAACGAAACCAATATTGATTGAATTAGCTAAACAATATGATGGTGAAGACCGATGGTATCTGAATGCTTTGGCCGCGGCATTTGCAGGACATGCAGAAGAAATATATCCCGAATTAAAACAACTATTTGCTACCAATGAAAATCCGTTGAAATGGAATAGTAAAATGAGTTCACTGGCGTGGGGATTACATCCTGTCGCTGCATTAAACGATTTAATGCAAAGGGCATCCGATTCAACTCTTAGTGCTATGGATAGAAAATATTCGCTTACCGCTATAGCGTTTATAAAAGACAAAAAAGCGGCGGAAGCGATGGTGGTGTTTAGTAAAAGCAATTTGCCGGATGTAAAAGAGCAAGCTTCGTATTGGTTATCATTCCGCCAGGGTAATGATTGGTATGCATTGCTGGATTGGAAAAAGATTTCTGTTAATACCAGCTATGAAAGAAAACTGGCTGCAATGAAAGCAAAGCTTTTGGCAGTATTGGATGTGCATTTATCTCTTGAAGCAAGAAAAGGACGATTAGAACAAATGGCAAAAGATTCTGTTGGCGGACAATTGCTCATTGGATTAGCGGCTGAAAATAAATTTCCAACCGCATTGACTTCTGCAATGGAAGAAACAATTTTTAAAAACCCGGATATTGCCGTTCGAGTACAGGCAGGTAAGTATTTTAAACAGCCCGGCGGAAAGAAAAATTATTCAATACAGGAAATCGCGGCAATGCAGGGTAATGCATCCAATGGGAAAACTGTATTTAGTACTTATTGCACTACCTGTCACAGGATTGGTAAAACCGGTAATGATATTGGCCCGGAATTAACAACAATAGGAAAGAAGTTCGATAAAACAGGATTATTAGATGCAATCCTGAACCCAAGTGCTGCCATATTGCTGGGCTATGAACCTTATCTTGTGAATACAAAAGACGGAGGTTCTTTCTTTGGTTTTTTAATCAGCGAAAACAAACAAAGTGTAACAATCAAAGATGTGAGTGGACAAAAACATATTGTCGATGTTGACAAAATCAGTGCCAGGCAAAAACAGGATAAAAGCTTAATGCCAGAGCCAGCGGTCACAGGAATTTCAGAACAACAACTTGCGGATATTATAGCTTATTTAAGTTCGGGTAAATAGAGAAGAGAATTTATTTATAACAAAACAGCCGGTTAATCTGACCGGCTGTTTTGTTATCATGAAAACAATTTAGAAACTTTTCTTCTCATTCGCTTTCTGCATTGGAATAATTCCCTGGCTTTGGCCACGGATGGCATCTTGTTTTTGTTTAAAAAGCGAAAACTTGCTTGGCTCTGGCATTGTCCCCCATGTGTTATTGCTTTCATTAATGTCAGCAGTTTCACGCATAGGATCCAATTTAATAGAAGCCACTTCTTTATCTTTCATAAAGAACTTTTTTACTTTTTGTTCGTTTAGTCTCCACACCTGTGCAGGAATGCGGTCAACTTCTTTAGTACCATCCTTAAATGTCCATTCCACAATGATCGGCATTATCAAACCACCTTTATTACCAAAGCTCAATTCGTAGAAATATTTATTCGCATATTTTTCTTTTTGTGAAGGATCTAACTCGTCAACACCGCTGGGTACATTTAAAGAATAACTATTTGTATCTACAGGTTCCATGCCACGATCATAGCGCCAGTAAAAATCACGGGTAGCTGTATCCGCATCTGTAACGAATTTTATACTCTTATCTTCACGGTTGCGGATCTTTGAAACATCTTCAAAACTATTTACAGCAGGCTTCGGAGCCTTTGCGCTTATAGTCTTATCACCGGGTAAATTGCCATTCACATCCGCTTTTGCATATTTTACAGAATCAATAGATATATCGCAGGCGTCTGTGCTGTAAAACCATCCGCGCCAGAACCAATCCAGGTCCTCGCCACTGGCGTCTTCTAATGTGCGGAATAAATCAGCAGGTGTTGGATGTTTGAATGCCCAGCGTTTTGCATATTCTTTAAATGCGTAATCGAACAATTGTCTTCCCATAATAGTTTCGCGAAGCATATTTAAACCGGTTGCTGGTTTAGAATATGCATTTGGTCCGAACCCGATAATATTTTCAGAGTTCGTCATGATAGGCTCCAATTGATCTTTCGGCAGCTTCATATAATCGGTTATGGTATATGCAGGTCCTCTTTTTACAGGGAATTTATTATCCCACAATTCTTCAGTTAAATATTCGCAGAAAGTATTTAAGCCTTCATCCATCCAGCTCCATTGACGTTCATCGCTGTTCACAATCATCGGGAAGAAATTATGGCCTACTTCATGTATCACAACACCGAGCATTCCGTTCTTGACAGCTTCCGAATAAGTACCGTCTTTTTCAGTGCGGCCGAAGTTGAAACAGATCATCGGGTACTCCATGCCGTTGGCCGCTTCCACACTTTGCGCAACCGGGTAAGGATATCCGATTGTGAATTTAGAATACGTCTTAATTGTATGAGCGACTGCTTTGGTAGAATACCTGCTGTACAGGTTATATGCTTCTTTGCCATAAAAGCTCATGCACATTACTTTTTTACCTTCCACAGTTGCAGGCATAGCATCCCAAACAAACTTACGGGAAGAACCCCATGCAAAGTCGCGTACATTATCCGCTTTGAATATCCATGTTTTTTTCTGTGTGCTCTTTGTTTTTTCTTTTGCTTTCGCTTCATCTAATGTAACGATCTGCAAAGGCTCTTTTGCTGTCTGCGCTTTTTGCCAGCGCGATAGTTCAGCAGGCGTTAATACCTGTGCGTAGTTCTGGCATTCACCTGTAGCGCCGACAACATGATCGGCAGGTACTGTCATCTGCACTTTAAAGTTGCCAAAGGTTAATGCAAATTCACCACGACCTGTAAACTGGTGGTTTTGCCAGCCCTGGAAATCACTGTATACACAGAGGCGGGGATACCACTGGGCCATTGTAAAGAGGCTGTTACCATCTTCAGCAAAATACTCATAGCCGCCGCGACCACCTCTCGACATACGATTGGATAGTTTATAGCTCCATTCTATATTCAAACTAAATTTTTGTCCGGGTTTCAGTGGTTCAGGCAAATCAACACGCATCATTGTTTTGTTGATGACATAAGACAGTTTTTTTCCATTGGCATCTGTAAGCTTTTGAATTTTGTCGCCATAACCATTGTCCCCTTTACTTTCTTCCATTTTGTCCAGATCTTTATCATTTGTTTGGGTTGGCATTACGGTGCTGTTCTGGTAATTCGCATTGTCCTTTGTGCTATGCTGATTTTCATCCAACTGAAGCCATAAATAAGTCAATACATCCGGAGAATTATTAAAATAAGTGATCACTTCACTACCGGTAAGTTTTAAGTTCGGCTCATCCAGTTCGCATTTAATATCATAGTCAGCTCTCTGTTGCCAGTATTTTGGCCCCGGCGCTCCACTGGCGGTACGATATTCGTTTGGCGTAGGTAGTGTTGTTCCCAGTTGCTCAAACTTATTTCCATGATTACTGCCCGGGTTGTTTTGAATATCCTGCGCCAGTAAAAGACCGCAGGCAATACACTGCAGTGTGCAGAGTAAAAGGATTCTCTTCATGTGTGTTACTTTTATTTATTAATTCTGTTGTGTGACAAACTTAATCAAGTCGGAAGAATATTCTGATAATTGAAAAGTCCTTTCTGACTTTCGGTCTTGCGGACTTATTACTCCCAACTCATTCCTCAGCACTCACGGCGCTCTCTCCAGTACCATTTTCAGCGCTAAGCTAAATACACCGGCTGATAAAAAAATTACCCAGGTTCTTCTTTCTGCTTTAAATACACCAATTATTAATTGGGTTAATAGTAAAATACAAAGCACAACAAATATCTGTCCTGCTTCCAGGCCAACATTAAAACCAAATAAACTCCATCCCAGGCTTTGATCTTTTGCCATGGCGAAACGAATTGCATTTGCAAAACCCATTCCATGAATTAACCCAAAACCCAATGCCAGAAAATAATTGATTCGTATAGTTTTTGGTGTAAACTGTTTTTGAAACAGGTTACTGAGTGCGGTGATCACAATGGTACATGGTATCAAAAACTCAACCCATTTTGATGAAAAACGGATAATATCCAGAACACTTAATGCAAGCGTTAAAGAATGTCCGATAGTAAATGCCGTTACCAATACAAGCACCTGCCTCCAATCCTTTAATAAATATATGGCTGCCAACGCAGCAATAAATAACTGGTGATCCAGCGCATCCTTGCTGATTATATGCTCCCAACCCCAACCGAAATAAAGTCCAAAGTCCTGCATCGTGTGAACGGGCGATTGCGTCTTTTTGATGAAAAGCTGGAAAAGGTTCAAAATAATCCAGACTTTTGTAAACATAAAAATTATTGGGTAAATGGCTCTGATCTTTTATAAATGGTTTTTGATAACTTTTCTGCAAGCAGGTTTTCCGGCGTTCAATAGTTTTGATTTGAATCATTCACCGGCCTTCGATCTGCACCCCTTTCACGTTAGTGTGACTGAAATCAATCAGAATTCAAAAGATAAGACCCTGGAGATAAGTTGTAAAATTTTTACAGACGATTTTGAAGACGCACTTACGAAAAAGTACAAAGCAAAGGTAGACCTGGTGCAACCAAAGGATAAACCAGCTATGGATAAACTCGTAAGCGATTATATAAGTAATCATTTATCCATAAAAGCAGACGATAAAAATGCTGTCATGAATTATATAGGCTTCGAGGTAGAGAGTGAGGCTGTATATGTTTATCTGCAGGTGAATGACATCGCATCACTAAAAAAAACCGAGGTTACCTGTACTATCCTTCATGATATGTATACCGACCAGACAGAAATTATTCACGTAATAGTAAATGGCAACCGGAAAAGTGTAAAGATTGATTATCCTGCCAACCAGGCGTCGTTTCAGTTCTGAATACATTTATCTGAAGAAGAAAAGACGGGCAGAAATCATGCGGATGAAAGAATTGTGACGCAACGTAGCCGTCGTGAAATCCAACAACCGGTATTCCAAAAATTATTCTTCCATCTCACTTTTAATTTCCTTGCTGATAATTACAAGCACTTTATCAATCCGGTGTCCATCCATATCTACAATTTCAAATTTAAAACCCTGCCATTCCAATGTGTCGCCGGTATGTGGTATGCGTTCTAGCCTGTGTAGTATGAAGCCTGCGAGTGTATCAAATTCCTGTTCACCTTCATTCATATATTCGGTTTGTTCAAACCGGGCAAGAAAATCATAAAATGGAATTTGTGCATCTATAAGAAATGAACCATCGTGCCGTTCGGTGATTTCATAGTCCGGAATATTGGGTTGTGGCATTTCACCAATAATCGCTTCCAGAATATCATTTAATGTAACCATTCCCTGCAGCGTACCATATTCGTCTACGATAAAGCAGGAATGATGCTTTGTTTCTTTAAATTTTTCCAGCAATTGGTAGGCGGTATTATTTTCCGGCACAAACATCGCAGGATGCATTACGCTTTTAAAAAGCGTAAGGTCATTAGTAACATACAGGTCTTTCAATGAAACAATTCCTTTAATGTTATCAATTTCTCCATCGCAGATCGGGTATACCGAATGGGGTTCCCGTATAATTTTTTCCTTAATGCTTTCTTCATTATCGCGCAGGTCAAACCATACAATATCGCTGCGGTGCGTCATCAGCGAAGTAATATTCCTGTCGCCAAGATGAAATATACGTTCTATAATTTCTTTTTCTTCCTCTTCGATAGTGCCGGCTTCCGTTCCTTCTGATATCATCGTCTTTATTTCCTCTTCAGTTACTGCATCATCTTTTGCTCTTTTAATGTTGAATATTTTGAAGAATATTCTTGTGGCAAAATTCAGAAACCATACAAGCGGGTGGGTGATTTTTGCGAATACCAGCATAGGTAGTGCCGCCAGTTTAGCAATTTTTTCTGCCCGTAATAAACCAATCCTTTTTGGAATCAATTCACCAAATATGATAGATAATAAAGTAACTATAATAACAACGATGGTTATTGAGATCGTTTTTGAGTAGGGGCGTAAGGTTTCAAATCGTTCGAAAAAAGGCTGCAGGTACACACCAAACCGCTCGCCGGAGAACACACCGGTAAGGATAGCGATCAGGGTGATCCCGATCTGTGCTGCAGAGAGAAACAGTTCGGGGTTGTTGGATAGCTCCAGGGCCCTGCGGGCGGTTTCATCTCCTTTTTCAGCCATGCTTTCAAGCCTGCCTTTGCGGGCGGAGACGAGAGCGATTTCAGACATTACAAATAATCCATTCAAAAATATGAGAGCTAACAATACGACTATGTCCATTTATGCAGCGGGGTTATTTAGCATACCGAAGTTAACAAATCCGAAGCGCTTATTGAAGATCATGCCGGTAAACAAACCAAAACATATGCCGATTGTTGCGCCGCCGACGATATCCAGCGGATAGTGTACACCGACATATACCTGTGCATAACAGATGATTGCAGCCCAGAAAAAACCTATAAATGCCCAGCGGCCTATTACATGGCGCATTGTCAGATAAAAGAAAGTGGCGATGCCAAAATGATTGGCAGCATGGGAAGATGTAAAGCTGTAGCCCCCTGAACAATGATTTACAAGCAACCGCACGTGCATCATGAATTGGGGGTCACTACAGGGGCGAAGGCGCTCAAACCCATTTTTAAAAACACGGCTGCTGATGATATCTGTAAGCGATACCGTACAAACAAACAGGATTACCCACCACCAGCCTTTGCCTTTGAAATTAATGGTGATGAACAAAAGAAGAAATAAATATAAAGGAGCCCAGAATGTTGATTCGCGGGTAAAGGGAAGTACGCTGTCAAAGAATGAATTTGTCCAATCCCCGTTCGCTTTCATGAAAAGCCATTGATCCCATGCTTTTAATTGCTCCAGTACTGATAATAGCAGTAAAATCATAGGTGCAAAAGTAAGCTATGAAAAGGGTAAAAGGCCACTGTTTTTTTGATTTTATAACAGCGATGTTCAGGTGCCGCTCACCGTTGAATAGCATCAAAAGTACCTTTTTATCAGTTCGTATATTTGACCGAACTTTTAAAAAGTTCGTATACTTAGCCGAACTCAGATAAAGTTCGTATATTTGACCGAACCAATCTTTTTTATATGGCCCTGCAGGCTGTTCTTACAGGAGATATTGTAAATTCTACCCGGCTGTCAACAGCGAATGAAAAAAAACTTTTAAAAGTTTTAAGCAATGTATTGTCTTCTTATAAATATGAATTCTACAGGGGGGATAGCTTCCAGGTATATTTAAAAAACGCAGAAGAAGCGCTTCGTATCGCTTTGTTGAGCCGTGCAGCAGCTATCAGTATACCGGCAAGTGACGAGCTGATGCATGGAGATGTAAGGATAAGCATCGGGATCGGCCCGGTAAAACCACCTGTTAAAGCGCTATCTGCCGCAAAAGGCGAGGCTTTTTTATTATCAGGCAGGAAGTTTGATGAAATAACCAAAACAGGAAAAAGACTCGCCATTGCGATAAATAACCCTGTTGCCGGTACGGCCTTTGAGGTGATATCCGATTACCTTAACTCTATTTTTAATGTGATGACTGATAAGCAGGCAATTGTTATTTTTGAGTTATTGACGGGAAAAACACAGAAAAATGTGGCTGATAAATTAAAAAAATCAAAAAGTACAATCAGCCAGCATGTAATGGCGGGAAGATGGTACGAAATAGAGAAACTGTTAAAGCAATATGAAAACATCGTTACCCAATTAAAATAATTATGGCTTCTATCTGGTTAATAAAACTCGTTTTATCGCATCTTATAACAGATTTTATACTGCAACCTAAATCGTGGGTAAATGACAGGAATGAAAAGCATTTTTTGTCCGGCAAACTTTACCTGCATGGCCTCGTAACTGGCCTGTTTGCCTGGCTCATGATAGGCTGGCAATACTGGCCGATAGCAATTATAATATTGGTAACACATACAATAATCGATGGCTGGAAGTCTTACCGGAAACAAACGGTTGCCTTTTTCCTTGTTGACCAATTTTTGCACCTGGCAATAATTACAGCCTGCTGGTATTTTATTTTCATCAGATGGGATGATGTAAAAAGTGTATGGCTGCAATTTAACAGCCAGGAATACACATGGAAACTCATTACCGGTTTTATCTTTCTGACCACACCCGCCGGCATTTTAATCGGTCAACTAACGAAACAATGGCGGGATAAAATGCCGGATGCTGAAAACCTGGCTAATGCCGGTAAATGGATTGGCATAGTTGAACGTATCATTATCCTGGTATTCGTTTTACAAAGCCAGTTTTCTGCCATAGGATTATTAATAGCCGCAAAAGGTATCATCCGCTTTAATGAAAAAGACAGGCAGGAAGTAAAAACAGAATACCTTGTGATAGGGACACTGATGAGTATAGCATTAGCGATTATTACAGGATTGATTGTAAAATTGTGATGTATATTTTTGGGCAGAAGAAATAATGAATTTTTTAGTTCGTATAGTTAGCCGAATTTTAAAGAAATCCGCCTCTTTGGACGAACTGATCAGTAATAATAAAATAAAAGTATAAAGTAGTTTATCTCATTTGTTTTTCATTCCTTTGTTCCCCCGTTCTGTCTTCGTACACTGTAAGAAAATACTGCGTAAATAATAATGCTTGTAAAACTAAAAATACCAAAGACGATCCTTTGGGTCGTTAATCTTTTCATGATATTCGTCCTGATATTTACTGTATTCAGGCTGGCAACGTATTTTGCTTTTGCGCCCAACGGGTTTTCTTTTTCCGATTTGTTACCTTCTTTTTTACTCGGCATCCGCTACGATCTGCGATGGATTGCAATTATACTTTCGCCCATTGTAGTCATTAGTCTTATACCGGGATTATCCCCTTTTTTTTCTGCAAAAAATAAAAAATGGTGGACCTGGTATCTTGCCATAGTAACTTTTATCACTTTCTTTTTCTTCGCCGCGGACTTTGGTTGTTTTTCTTATAACCGCACACGCCTGGGTGCAAGTGCCCTGAATTTTGTAGAAGATGCGAATATTTCTATTGCAATGCTATGGCAGACGTATCCTATTTTCTGGATGTTGCTTGGATTGGTAATAGCTGTGCTTTTTTTCCGGCAAATGTACCGGCGCAGTCATTGGAGCATAATTACAAGAACCGACGGACTGGGTATTCCATACCGGCGTAAATGGTTTATTGTCGCTGCATTTTTATTAGGATTATTTGCGTATGGCACACTTGCCTGGGCACCATTAAAATCTTCAAACGCATTTGTATTTCGTGACAGCTTTAAAACTTATCTCGCGTTAAATCCAATGCAGAATTTTTTCTCTACTTTAAAATTTCGTCGCCCGCAGTATAATGAAAACAAAGCCCGTGAATATTTTCCGGTAGTAGCCCGGTGGATGGGCCTGCAAAATGATGGGGAGTTTTCTTATCGCCGCGAGAACTTCCCTTCGGGCAATGCTATTGAAAGCCATCCGAATATTGTATTGGTATTATGCGAATCGTTCAGCATGTACAAAAGCAGCCTGAGCGGAAATCCATTAAACACAACCCCTTTTTTTAGCGAACTTTCGGCGAAGGGGATTTTTTTCAATCGTTGTTTTACCCCGCATTTTTCAACAGCAAGAGGTTTGTTTGCCACTATAACCGGCATTCCGGATGTACAGCTTTCAAAATTTTCGACACGAAATCCATTGGCTTTGCAACAACGAACCATTATCAACGATTTTGACGACTACAATAAATTCTATTTCCTGGGTGGTGATCCTGAATTCAATAATTTCAGCGGACTTGTGAATAATATTGATGGCGTGGAGATGTATACCGAAAACAAGTTTAAACTCCCGCCTGTTAATGTATGGGGTGTAAGCGATAAAACACTTTTCCTGGAAGCAAATAATACGTTTTCAAAACAGGCAAAACCTTTTTTTGCAATCATTCAGACAGCGGATAACCATCGTCCTTTTATGATACCGGAGGCGGATTCAGCTTTTAATAAACTTGAATTGCCGCTTGATTCGTTGCACTACTATGGCTTTGAATCTTCAGCTGAATTTAACTCATTTCGTTATTCTGATTATTGTTTTAAGATATTTATGGAGGCTGCCCAAAAGGAATCTTATTTTCACAACACCATTTTTGTTTTTATCGGCGATCATGGCGTATCAGGAAATGCGGAAGCTGTTTATCCTTCCGTATGGACTGATCAGCGGCTGACAGACGAACATGTGCCATTGCTTTTTTATGCGCCATATCTTTTAGAACCGCAAACGCACAATGAAGTTGTTTCACAAATCGATGTATTACCTACTATAGCAGGTCTTCTTCATCAGCCCTATACAAATACAACTTTAGGAAGGGATGTATTGTCAGTTGCGAATAAAAATAATTACGCTTTCACGATTCATCATGATGAAGGCAGAATCGGGCTTATTACTGACTCGTTCTATTTTGAAAAGAATATTAATTTCAATGATGAAGAACTGTATTCGTTAAATAACCACCCGTTGCGGTTTACAAAATCTGAGCAAGATTCAATAAAAGCAAAAATGTCGGAAATAACAACAGGTATTTATGAAACAGCAAAATGGATGTTGATGAATAATAAATGATTTCCTGTTTCAAGAACTATAGTAGTTGCCTGTAAAATTTATTCTGATAATGAAGATTTTGTGAGATTTATATCGGCTGATTTTTATTATTGATAGATATGGAATTGTTGATGGAAATATACGTTACTATTTGATAAT
>Ga0207689_10003189_pt1 | contig 15041 bp, 13 predicted proteins | sample KBSMisM52_FD_184312 | JGI IMG/M metagenome (GOLD analysis project Ga0207689, IMG submission 184312) | Miscanthus rhizosphere microbial communities from Kellogg Biological Station, Michigan, USA - KBS Miscanthus M5-2 (SPAdes) (version 2) | ecosystem: Host-associated > Plants > Roots >... | reverse complement strand
ACGGGGTGGGCTCTTCGTCTGCAGCCCTCAGCAGGGATTGGATTTATACCGTCAGATGTGGAGGACCTTGTGACCACTCCCGCCGGAATGCAAAACAACTATACATACAATGCCGGGAATAGTAAGACAACATTGCTTACCAGCATGGGCTTCGAATTTGCCAAAAATGAAAAAAGACTTTTTACTTTAAGTGTCAATTATTTTAAGGGTCTTGGCAATAATTCAACCAGCTTTACTTCGGAATCCGCCGGCAAAACAACTACGACCCTCTTGAATTCAACACTTTCCGGATGGGGTGCAACGCTTGGAATCCCAATCAGCTTTACCAAAAAACCCAAAACCACTACAACGCAGAAAGTTGAACAAAGACCAAAATACGATTATCAGAAATACAGGGTGGACTGCAGATATCGATGCAGAAAAACTATTTAAAACAAACAATAAAAGCGAAGGAATTTCTTCGCTTTTTTAGTAGCAATAATAATCAAGAGCGTCTTGTGCCCCGTTGTAACTGAGTCCGTACTCTTTTACATCGCTGCTTATAATAATTCCTTCCGTCCGATTGTAAACATCCTTCACCCCATAATAACTAAAATCGCCATATAAAACTTCACCGACAAAAGGTTTGCTGTTTGACGCAGCGACGGTATATCCGAGGTTTGTTTGTACAATATAATAAGGGCAGGAAGAAGAACTAAATACTACTTCCGCTCTTTCCTTTGAAAGCCAGTAACCTTCGTTGAAAGGATCTTCTTTTACACAACTTGTTAAAAAAATTGAAATAGCTATTACAAACGTAGAAAGTGTAAATATTTTTTTCATGGTATAACATTTCCTGATAGGAAGGCAAATAACAAGCGAAAGTTTGATGAAGAGTTGTTAAAATGAAAGCTGCGGCAAACAGATGCTGAGGGACCCAAAACGTTCAGAACAAATTAAAAAGAGTAGAATTAAATGCAGACCTCTAAATACCTTATTCTATTTTAACTCAAAACCTTCTAGAAAATTCGTGTTGAAATCGCCGCTGCGAAAACGCTCATCGTTCATCAGCTGAAGGTGAAATGGAATGGTTGTCTTTATGCCTTCAATTACATACTCACTCAGTGCCCGGTACATTGTATGAATTGCCTCAGTTCTTGTACGGGCTACGGTAATTAGTTTTCCGATCATTGAGTCATAATACGGTGGGATGACATAACCGGCATAGGCATGACTGTCAACCCGCACACCATGACCTCCTGGTTGATTTAATGAAGTGATACGTCCGGGAGAGGGACGAAAATCATTGTAAGGGTCTTCAGCATTGATGCGGCACTCAATGGAATGCATTTGCGGAAAATAATCTTCACCGGAGATCTTTTCGCCCATCGCGATTTTTATCTGTTCTTTGATCAGATCATAGTTGATCACCTCTTCTGTCACGCAATGCTCTACCTGGATGCGGGTGTTCATCTCCATGAAATAAAAATTGCGATTCTTATCAACCAAAAATTCAATTGTGCCTACACTTTCATAATTGATAGCCGATGCGGCCTTTTTAGCCGCCTCTCCCATTTTGTAGCGAAGTTCCTCCGTCATAAATGGCGACGGCGATTCTTCAACCAGTTTTTGGTGCCGACGTTGAATGGAACAATCTCTTTCACTCAAATGACAAACATTTCCATACTGATCACCTGCAACCTGTATCTCAATATGCCGTGGCTCTTCCACAAATTTCTCCATGTAAATACCGTCGTTCTTAAATGCAGCAGCCGCTTCAGCTTTGGCCGTATTGTATGCTCTCTCCATTTCGGATTCTTCCCAAACGATGCGCATCCCTTTGCCTCCACCACCGGCCGTTGCTTTTAGAATAACAGGATACGTCATGTCACTGGCAATCTTTTTTGCTTCGTCCAAACTTTGCAATAATCCTTCACCTCCAGGGACCACTGGCACGCCTGCTTTGATCATTGTCTCTTTTGCAGTGATCTTATCGCCCATCGCATTGATCATCTCTGCAGTGGGACCGATAAATTTTATGTCGTGGTCATTACATATTTGTGCGAATCTTGAATTCTCTGCCAGGAAACCATAACCTGGATGAACGGCATCCGCGTTGGTAATTTCAACGGCGGCCATAATATGAGCAATGTTGAGATAAGAATCACTACTCTGTGGTTTCCCGATACACACTGCTTCATCCGCAAATTTCACATGCAGGCTGTCACGATCGGCTGTGGAGTAAACAGCTACGGTTTTGATACCCATCTCGCGACAAGTGCGAATAACTCTTAAAGCGATCTCCCCACGATTTGCTATGAGAATTTTTTTGAACACATTAAACAGTTAAAAATTAAAAATTAAAAATGCACCCGTTGCATTTTCCATTTTACATTGTAAATCATGCAGGCTCAACAAGGAATAGCGGCTGATCATACTCCACAGGTGAAGCATCCTCTACCAAAACTTTCACGATCTTTCCGCTTACTTCACTTTCAATTTCGTTAAACAGCTTCATAGCCTCGATAATGCAAACAATTTTGCCGGGAGCCACATCATCTCCCACTTCCACAAAAGCTGATTTATCTGGCCCTGAGCGACGGTAGAAGGTACCGATCATCGGGCTTTTAATTGTAACAAAGCTGTCGGCAGAAGTTTCAGCTTGTTGCCTGGGTTTTTCAGCAGCAGGAGTTGCTTGTGTCTGTTGTTGAGGGGCAGGTTGAGTGGTTGATACCTGGACCGGTGCAGTCTGCACCGGCGCAGGCACCACCTGGGTAACATGTTCTTCCCTTTGTTTTATGGTAATTCGAAAGTCTTTTTGTTCTACTGTTAGTTCACCAATATTGGACTTGTTGACCATTTTGATCAACTCCTGAATTTGCTTGAAATCCATGTTTTTCAATTTAGAAGAATTGTGGGGGTTAAACAGGGCGGCTAAGATAAGGAAAGAACCAGATTTAAATGATTTTTACATTAAGTGGAAACTCTTGCTCCAAAACGATAAAATGGCTCCTGGAGTTTCTTCAGTTCAAAAAATCATCCAAATACTATGATCCGCTTCTATTTTACTCTTTCTACGTACTCACCGGTTTTAGTGTTGACACGGATGAGCTCTCCTTCATTTACAAACAAAGGAACATTTACTGTTGCACCTGTTTCTACTTTAGCCGGTTTCAATGTCCTTGTAGCAGTATCCCCTTTTACACCAGGCTCACTGTAAGTTACCTTGACAACAATTTTATCAGGCAACTCCACACTCATGGGTAACTCGGTTTCTGTATTTATTGCGATGCTTACTTCCTGGCCATCTTTCAAAAATTGAGGAGCATCCACCATTTCTTCCTGCAGGCTCACCTGCTCGAAAGTCTCAGTGTTCATAAAATTGTAACCGGTATCATCTTTATACAAAAATTGATAGGGCTTTTTTTCTACCCGCACAGGAAATATCGTGTCCCCACTGTTCCATGTTTTTTCGATGGTGCGACTGTTGTCCACGCCTTTCAATTTTGCCCACACCTTTGCGGCTGCACGTGCTGTTTTATTTTCACCAAATTCTACTATCGAATAAAGGCTGCCATCGAGTTTGATGATCATTCCGCGGCTAATGTCTGCTGTTGTTGCCATGTATGCTGCTTTTCGCTTGTATTCTTAGGTCACAAGCAGTTAATAAATTGGGCCGTCCTTCCTGTTAGGAATACTCATTAACAAGGCTCTGAACGGGCGGGCAAAGATAGGATTTGACCGCTAACCGGCAAAGTGACAGAAGAAATGGAAGAGCCTTCTTTGTCAAACTGGAAGGCCGCGGCAATCAGTTCTTACATACTTTCCTCGTCCTCATCTTGTTCAGCAATTTTGGGTTATTCTTTAGCTTTAAACTCCTTTCTTTGCTGTATGAAAGGCACTTGGCTCCTTTGTATTTTCGTGTTCCTCACCCACTTTACCTTTTCGCAGACAGATTCTGCCAAAAAATCTTCATCCTATAACCAGCAGGAGGACGTTGCACTACCTCCCTATAAACGTTTTCCTACCGTTCCGCCACTCAAATTATTGTTGCTCGACAGTACCAGTTATCTTACAAAAAATGATCTCAAAAAAAACAAGCCTGTTCTTATTATTGTCTTCAATCCCGATTGTGAACATTGCAAACATGAAACAGAAGAGATCATAAAAAATATAGACTCATTAAAAAATGTTCAGATTATCATGGCGACAATGATGCCATTCGATTTGATGAAATCGTTCTATGAAAAATATGACCTGCAAAGATTCCAGAATATCATCGTGGGCAAAGATGTTCAATATACTCTCCCCTCCTTCTATCAAATGCATTTTATGCCTTACCTGGCTATGTATAACAAAAAGGGGAATCTGCTCGCCACTTTTGAAGGGTCTATGAAAATCGAGGATCTGATCCATACTTTTAAATAACCAAAATTCAGCACGCATAATAATAATTTACTCGTTTAACTTGCATTTTTTCTGTATACCTGTAAAAACATCATCAATGCTGGCATGATTTTATAATTACCTGTTATAACCATGACCGTTGTTTTTTCAGAGAATAAATTTTTGCAACTCCCAAGATCAATTGCGGGCGGAGTATTTTTTACTGCACTTGTCTTTTCTTCATTCACTCTACGATCACAAACTACCGTTGTAACCGACTCTCCCTTTATCAAAGGAACTACCGTTGCAATTCCTGGTTTAAAATTTAAGAGAAGTGGTTATCATAATTTCTGGCTGGGAAAACATTATAGGAAGGAATGGGCAACTCCTGTAAGGTTTGAAAATTTTTATTTAGACACTGCGTTGGGTGGACTCGTGCCGACCGAAGAAAGTGGGAGCCGGCAATCACAGGGACTGCGTTTAAAAAGTAGCAATGGAAAAGAATATGTTCTGAGAAGTATTGACAAAGATTTTAGTCGTGCGTTTCCTGACAACTTCCAGGGGACTTTCATCGCCCGAACGGCAAAAGACCAGGCATCCATTGCTCATCCTTACGCGGCCATCACCATCACGCCGATGATTGAAGCAGCAGGAATTTATCACACCAACCCCAAAATTGTTTTTTTGCCTTCACAAGATTCCCTGGGATATTATAATTTAAAATATGGAAACCAATTATACTTATTTGAAGAGAGACCCGATGATAACCAGGAAGACGCTGCTAATTTCGGCAATGCAAAAAATGTAATTGGCAGTGACAAATTGTTCGAACATATTTATGAAGACAATGACAATCGTGTTGATCAAAAGGCTCTTGCCAAAGCAAGATTGTTTGATATGTTCATTGGCGATTGGGGAAGACATCCGGATAACTGGCGCTGGGCAAAATTTGATGAAAAGGATTCCGCGGGTGGCAAAATAAATCTTTACAGGCCCATTCCCCGGGATCGTGACCAGGCTTATACAAGATTTGATGGTTTCTGGCCCTGGTTCGCCACCAATGTCATGGGTGCTGTTCAACTTGAGTCGTTTGACCACAAAATGCACAACGTAAAAAGATTCAACAGACCTGGTTGGGTCATTGACCGACCCTTCACGAATGAATTGACGGAAAAAGATTGGGTATATGCTGCGCGACTCTTGCAGGCGTTATTAACAGATTCAGTCATTGAATATGCGGTCCATCAATTACCTCCTGAGGTATTTTCTATATCCGGACCAACTATCATTTCTAAATTGAAATCACGCCGAAACCAGTTGCCGGACTATGCCAAAAGATATTATCATTTCTTATCTCACCATGTTGAATTAAGAGGAACAAATGATAGAGAATTCTTTGAGATAAAAAGATTGAGTGATAACATTACACAGATCAATATTTACAAGATCACCAAGGATGGCACCATAAAAGACAAACCTTATTACTCGCGAACCTTCAATTCAACTGAAACAAGAGAAGTAAGAATATACAGCCTGGCCAAATCTGACATCTTTAAGGTAACTGGCGTTCCGTACGGAGTCAAAGTAAGGATAATTGACCCCGATGTTTCAGATTCTATTTCTATGGAAAAAAAAGGACGAACTAAAATATCCATGAATAAGGAAAAGTTCAGGTTTGATTCATTGCACACAAAAAAATACGATTTTTTTCTTCTTCCCTTTTTTGGTCCCGCTGAGTATAAGGTTTTTGAAGACGATCCCATGCATTTGTTTACAAAAACCGGCATACGAATCAGCGCCAACGTAAGATACAATCCAGAACCCTGGCGAACGCCAAAATATATGCACACGCATATAATAAGTGCCAACTATGGCTTTTTGAGAACCGCATTGAATTTTGGCTATGTCGGGAAATTCAACCACGCGGTCGGGCCTTTTGATCTTTTGTTAAAAGCGCGGTATGACTGGCGGGCCGTCGAAAATTATTTTGGAACTGGTAATGAAACGCCAAAACTGGTAACAACAAGAAATTATTATCGCCACTTTTCAAGACGGGTTTATGGCGGTGTCGGTTTATCTCTGCCGATCACTGTTCACCAGGTTTTCGACGTAACAGTTTTCTACCAGGGCATTAAAGTGGAGACTAATTCCGGCAATTATATTATTTCCGACCATGCAATTGATTCGACTTTATTTGAGAAAAATCATTTTGGCGGGGTGGAACTTTCTTATCGTTTCACAAGAACAAACAATGACCGGCTGCCAACTAAAGGCATTGATTTTTTAATAGCGGCTGACTACATGCAGAACCTCCAGGAAACAAATCGCCATTTCCAAAATTTCGTTTCTGCGCTTTCTGTTTATATTCCTTTGAGTAGATCATTTACGATTTCATCACGTGCCGGTGGGGCTACACTTATCGGTGATGCCGATTTTTATCATCTCAATAAACTAGGCGGATACACAAACTTGAGAGGTTATGACAGGGAAAGATTTACGGGTAAGACCGTTTTTTATAATAACAATGAACTACGTTGGGCAACAAACACAAAAAATATTTTCTTCAACGGTCAATTGGGTTTATTTGCATTCTATGACCAGGGACGGGTCTGGCAGCCTCTTGAAGTGTCGAACGAATGGCATTCTGGCTATGGCGCCGGGTTTTTTATCGTTCCATTCAACAGGGCGGCATTAACGGCTACTTATGCCACTTCAACCGAAGGTCCATTTATACAATTTAAAGTTGGGTTCTTATTCTAAACTTCTCCGTGTACCTCCGATCTCTCTGCGCCTCCGTGGTTAATTAATCCACCACGGAACACGGAGTAAAAATGCAGAGGACCACAGAGAGATGCAGAGAATTTCCATAGAAAAAATAAACTTTCCAATACATTTGCAACCTGTTTAAAAAGATCAGACTCAATAATTAAATTTCATACAATGAAAATTACAGTTGTAGGTGCCGGCGCAGTTGGAGCAACCTGTGCCGATAACATTGCACGCAAAGAATTGGCTACAGAATTAGTACTATTAGATATCAAAGAAGGTCTTGCGGAAGGAAAGGCACAGGACATGATGCAAACGGCTGCTTTGCTTGGTTTCGACACAAGGGTCACCGGGTGCACAAATGATTATCAAAAAACTGCAGGCAGTGATGTTGTAGTCATCACTTCCGGTATTCCCCGTAAACCCGGCATGACCCGCGAAGAATTGATCGGTACCAACGCAGGCATTGTCAAAAATGTTTGCGAGAATATTCTAAAATATTCGCCCAATGCCATCATTATTGTTATAAGCAACCCGATGGACACAATGACCTACCTCGCGTTGACCTCCACGGGCTTACCTAAGAATCGCATCATCGGCATGGGCGGTGCCCTCGACAGTGCAAGATTCAGGTATCAATTGAGCAATCATCTTGGCTGCAGCCCGGGTGATCTTAATGCTGTAGTTGTTGGTGGTCACGGTGATACAACAATGATCCCCCTTATTCGCCTGGCAACATGGAATAGCGTTCCGGTAACAAAATTTTTGAGTGCCGACCAGCAAAAACAAATTGTTGCTGACACGATGGTGGGTGGTGCGACACTCACAAAATTGATCGGTACTTCTGCATGGTATGCCCCTGGTGCTGCTGGTGCAGCGTTGGTCGAAGCCATCGTTCGTGACGAGAAAAAACTATTTACCTGCTGCGTGAGTTTGAATGGTGAGTATGGACAAAAAGAAATCTGTCTCGGTGTTCCCGTGGTGATCGGAAGAAACGGTTGGGAAAAAATTGTAGAGTTTGAATTGAACGATGAAGAGAAAGCAACCTTCAATAAAAGTGCCGATGCAGTAAGAAATATGAATGACGTGCTGAAGACTTTGTAGGATTATTTTGTACTTAGCTGCACTGCTACTATCAAGCTTCGGTTGTGTCACTCTGCGAAGGAGTCCTTCGCACACTTGTAAGTTCTGATACTACTGATCAATAATAGGCCCACGTCTATCCCGATAATGATGGGGAGGGTGTAGACATGTTTTTTGACTGTCATTCCGTCCCGATAGGGCACCGATCAAGTTCGGTGTGACAAAATCTCTTCAAGTTTGCAATTAACTTTGCATATCATTCTTAAAAGAGACGCAATGAGCCGTGCATTTGTAAAAGAAGAAGATGATCAATGGTTGCATGAAATACCCGGCACATTGCCTGCATTGATCAATTACTTAACTAAAGAAAATAATGGAATCCGTGTTTATGAAAAAAGAATGACCATCAAAAATGGCGTTGAAATATATGAAATGAGCAACGGTCTCTCCTATTCAAAAGATATCAACGGCAAATGGCAAATAGCCGGTTGATTATTTTTGTCCACAGGGCAAAAATCCTGTCAGTAAAAACTTCTGTGAAATTTTGGTGGTAGAATATTTCGAATTTAAGTTTGAAAAAAATCTTAACTATAAATTTCAAGTTATGCAAAGACTTTTCCCTTCCGTTTTTGAACAATACAATTTGCTACAACATCCATTTTATCGCGCCTGGAACGAAGGCAGGCTTACAAAAGAACAAATGGCTGTATATGGCAGCAAATACGGTTCTTTTATTCAACTGATTAGTGAGGGCTGGGCAGTTGCTGGTGAGCAAGCCATCGCAGCAGAAGAACAAGAACACTACACGCTATGGAAACTATTCGCTAAAAGTCTGAAGGCAACGGATACAGGAGCTGGTGTAAGAGAGGTAAATGAACTAGTCAATTCAGTAAAGAATAGTTTTGGATCCTACGCAGGTGCCTTGGGAGCATTGTACGCATTTGAAGCACAGCAGCCGGCGACAGCATCTTCTAAGCTGGAAGGATTAAAAAAACATTACTGTTCGTGGCAGGCCGACGAGACTTATTTTGCGATTCACCAGGCAGATGTAGAGGAACCAGCTTTGCTGGAGGAAAAGATCAATGCGCTTTCAAAGGAAGAGAAACTGGTTGCTGCTTTGGCGTGCGAAGAGACTTGCGGCCTGTTATGGAATGCGTTGACAGGCATTATGGAACAAACTGGTGTACATTGTCTGAATTAATTATTTTTCAATGACAGATACTAAAAGACCATCAATTTAGGTGGTCTTTTTTCGTTGTCAAAGCAGCGAATTTGCCGCGCATCAGCACTAGTTATTGCAAATATTGATGATTATTTTCCCGACTGACAATAACAGCTATATTGCTGACTTAAGACAACCACGCGTGCCGCGAAGACATTTCTTTAACTATGCTACCCGATTGGGAGTTTTACTTCCTGCGATATTTCTTTTCCCGAGCACAACCAACAGCCAGATCTGCAACGGTAGTCTCGGTGACCCGGTGGTCAAATTAACATTTGACCAGGCCACCACAATTGGCAGCTCATCTTATGTACCGCCGTCAGCTTACACGTATGACCCTTCCACTTGTCCCAATGATGGATATTATACGATCACGAATTTTACTACTGGATGTTTCGGAAACAGCTGGTTAACGGTTTCGGCAGATCATACCGGGGGAGGAAATTTTATGCTCGTCAACGCTTCTTATGACCCAGGGGATTTTTTTGTCAGTACTGTCGCGGATCTCTGCCCAAACACCACTTATGAATTCTCTGCCTGGGTGCTCAATATTATGCAGCCTTTCTTCCCAAGTATTCGCCCTAATCTCACCTTTAGAATTGAAAAGCCTGATGGAACCCTCCTTGCAAGTTTCGATTCAGGCGACGTACCAGTGCAGGGAAGCCCGACCTGGGTGCAATACGGATTCTTATTCGCAACCCCGGCTGACAATGCCGAGATCGTCCTCCGTTTACGTAATAATGCCCCGGGGGGCCAGGGAAACGACCTGGCTTTGGACGATATCGCATTTCGTCCATGCGGTGCAAAAATTACCGCCGACATACAAGACAACCCCACGGATACCGTCGACGTTTGCGAAAGCAACATGAATACATATACTTTTTCAGGCAATGCCTCTTCACAGTATCAATCACCGGTCTATCATTGGCAATTGAGCACGGACCAGGGAATCACGTGGAATGATATCCCCGGCGCTACGGAAACCAGGTACGTGAGACCACCTACGGCTGCAGCCGGTAAATATTGGTATCGACTTACAGTTGTAGATGCTTCCGTTGCGGGCGTTACCTCCTGTCGCATCGCATCTAACCTCTTGGTCATAAATGTTCATCCTTTTCCTATTGCCGATGCAGGTCCTGACCGTGTGTATATCAAAGGTTATCCCGTTACTCTCTTGGCCGTCGCCAGTGGAGAAGATATTTCATTCAGTTGGGATCCTGTCTCGTTCATGGATGATCCTTCGCTGATCCAGCCGACGGTAACACCTTCAAAAGATATCACTTATACACTTTCCGTCCAATCGGCTTTCAATTGCAGCAACAAGGACAGTGTAACTGTCAGCGTAGTTGATGGGATCTATGTTCCCACAGCATTTACACCAAATGGTGATGGCAAAAATGATTGCTGGCGAATTCCCTTTTTAGATGTAGGCCTTGGGGCAGATGTAAAAGTTTTTAATCGATGGGGACAACTTGTCTATCATGTTTATTCGGCCGTAGTTTCGTGGGATGGGAAACTAAACGGACAGTTGCAAGCTACCGGCACCTATGTATATCTCGTCACTTTTAAAGACCATAAGTTACCAGATCTAAAAGGGACGTTTACCCTCATCAGGTAAATCATCTTCAAATTCTGTTATCCCATTCAGGCATTGATTTTGCGAATCTGGTTACAGGTACATAGTTGCCCACTTAAAATTTTTTCTCTATGAAACCAGTTAATAAGTGTACCACCGTCTTTCTTATACTCACTTTTTTAATAGCATTCCGCGTCAACGGGCAGGATTTGGGGACATTGCGAATCACCTACCTTAAAGCTCAATCAAGAAACGGAAATGTCGGCATTACCTGGAAAACTGATAAAGAAGAAAACCTGAGGCAATATGAAATTGAATCCAGTTCTGATGGACGAAACTATAAGAATCTTGGTTTTATCCCCGCAGCAAATAACATAAACGGAGACGTTTATCAATTCGAAAACACAGTAGATTATACTGACAGTGCTTTTTATCGTTTGAAAATTGTTGATGCAAACGGTAAATGGCTGTACACCGAACCTATACTTTATAAGATTAACAAAACAACCGCCTTTCTTATTTATCCGTCGGTTATCAATTCGCACATGATGAATGTTTTCCTTAACGAAGGCTTTGATTTTATCGAAGTAATCAATATGAATGGAGAAGTGCTCCTGAAACAAAATCTTAGCGGCAAAACCGGGAAAGTAAGTATTCCATTTTCTCCTGACATCAGTGCCGGCATCTATGTGATACAGTTAAGAAATGAAAGCACAACGATAACCCAAAAAATAGTTGTTCAATGAAGCTGAACCGCGGGATTTACATTTCTTCGAGATTGCATTGCTTAAATGTTTCTTTAGTGATCATCTTGCAGTTCTCCGATAATTCATCCAGTGAACAGCTCATCACCTGAATGTTTATCGGTAACTCATTATTTGTTTCTATTAACTCGATATAAAGCACAGAGGCAGCAGTTACTTTCTTATTCCCTTTCAGCTTTTTAAAAATGCTGTCTGCAAACTTCCTGCTGCTGCCCAGGAAAAATTTTCCATATGTTTGAAAATCTTTACCTGATTTAACATTTAATACAATATAAAATTCTGAGACTGCCATACTAAAACATTTCTTCTCTAAAATTAACCATATAATTAAAAGGGTCGAATAGAAATTCGACCCGGTGTTAAAATCCAATATCCTATGAAAAACCATAACAATATTAAGGAACTCGGGTTGACCGGGCAATACCACTTTATGGGGTATTTTCAATAAACGATAAGCTTTAGTGTTTTTTGTATTTTGCTGTCTTTGACTACACGAAGTAAGTAGATCCCTTTGCCGAGCTTATTCGTTGAAATTATATTGCTCCAGTCGCTGAGTGTTTGCTCGAACACTTTCATACCGGTAGAATTAAATATCTCCAGCTGAGCGACATCGGGGTTATTATTGACAATAGTTACATCATGATACTGGGGAACTGGATTGGGATAAACAAGGTAGGGCTCTTCGGCGTAATATAACGTTGTCGGTTCACTGTAAATGATACCTCCATTCAATAATTCGATTTTTGCGCGATAAGTATTTAGACCGTGCCTGGGAACCGCATCCGTATAACGAAAATCAAGGCCCTGGATTGAATCAATTGCCGATAAAGGCACGTAGCCATTTATTGTAAGTCTTTCCCATGTGATCACCTTTACGTTATAGTTGGTTCCCAGTTCAAGGTCAAGCTCAGAGGAGCTGTTGACCAGTTGTCCAAAAAATGTCTTAATATAACAACCTATCCCTTGCATGCTATAATCATACGCGTAACTTCTTACACCTGTTTTATTATTGATCAATGGAGCAACGGCATAGACCAATGACGCGTTTACTTGCTTGTTTAGAACAATGGCTGTATCGGCTGCAATGGATAAAGGCTGCATATACTTATCTCCTAAGCTGTAGACCTGGTAATTGTGTATGCCGGCAATTTTATTCCAGTAAAGCATAAATGAATCGGGGCAGTTAAACCCAATGTTTACGTCAAATCTTTTAGAAATGGTAAATGTATCCGACGCAAAATGTTGCGACGCGAAATTCATTCTCAAAATAGCCGTTACAAAACTGTCCGGTGGTGTCCACTTGTAATAGCCCTTTGTAAGATCAACCGCATCATTAATTAACTGCCAGGTGTTCCCGTCATCCAGGCTGTACTCCAATTGTGCGGTCGTATGTGCATACGTCGATCCCCATCGAATTGTGTTTGTTCTTTCATTAAAAATATTATCAGAGCTTGTCGGATAATACCAGTTGAATCTATCCGCCGTATCATACCGGTAAGCGATCGAATATGATTGTGAAGGGGAAGACAAGCTAAATCCTTTTACGGTGATTTTATAATTACCGGCAACGGGATCATCAATCGAAATCTGCTCAACATTATTCAGGCTGTCCCTTTTTCTCAAAGGCAAGAGTCGCAATGAATCGGCATTGGCAAAATGGTTTAATGTCCATGGCTGCCATTTTTCTCCCGTTGAAGGCAAAGACAACTCGAGATCAAGATCATTTATGAGCGCTTTTGAAGCATTCGCGGAAGCAGGCGGGTCGCTCCAGGCTAAACTAATTTTTAGTTGACTGATGTTGGAAGGCACATTAAGATCAAAACTGTCGGCAGTTTCGTTTGAAATGCTTCCATTGAAAAATTGCGCATGTATTACATCCAGCAGCGCCTTATAAGCATTGACCGCACCAAATCCTGAAACAAAGTCGATCCCTTTGGTGCCCACATCGTCAGCGCTGTTTAATAAAATCGCTTTAATAAGTGCGGCGGAAGGAAGATTTCCATTTAACTCCTTGTACGCTTGTTGTAATACCAACGATATGCCCGATACAATAGCGGCGGCACCCGAGCTTCCATCTTCAGCAAAAGCAACCAGCTCGGGCTTTATTCTTCCATCATAAGCCGGTCCTCTTGAACTAGGTGATAAAACGTTTCCTAAAGAATCTGCATGTCCGACCGTGATGATATTCTTCGCCATTTTGAAGCTCCCGGTGATGTTGGCAAATTCAGGCACATTTGCATATGGTCCGCTTACGCTTGTCTCCATTCCTGAATTGCCCGCAGAAAAAACATGCATCAAAAAAGGTCTGGCAGTTACACTGGCGTCATAGGCTGCAGCGTCTGCTCCATAAAAATTTTCAACGCCGGTACCGTAAGAATGATTTTGCACTGAGATATTATATCGCTCGTAGGCATCATCGGCATCCGGTAGTAGAACTGCAAAACTTGAAGAACTAACGGTACAACCTGGCGCTGCTCCTTTTCCCTCATAATATGTATTGCCGCCACCTCCAATAATGGTAGCCATATCGCTGGCATGAGTGCTAAAAGAGGTCGAGCTCAAATCTGTTAACATGAACCTGCCGTGAAAGTCAATGTCCGAAGTATCTGGCCGGTTTTCCTTCACTGAAACAACAAGTCCATTTCCGTTGTCAGATGGAAATTTTGAAAAGAGAACGTTGACCTTATTTGCACTGAGATCAAGATTGCTAACAGCCAGCTCCTCCTTTGCCTTCCGTTGTTCATCTACAAATAAGACTTCGTTCCTGGGCAAAATAGATTTTATTAGCTCATTCCAGTCAGTCCTTACCAAAAAAACATTTGCAAAAACCGTTGAAGCCAATCCCTATATCGACAAAATACATTATCTCGAAACCGATCTGGAGGCTACCATCCGGGAATTGCAGCACGTCGTAGTAGAACTGGTCGGCCTCGTCCCACAGCCCGATGCCGCTGCCGCCGATATTGGTCATCGCCTGGGCGATATAGAGGAAGTGCTCGAAGAATTTGGTGGCGACATCCTCGTAGACGTGATTGTCCTCGGCCAGCGCCAATGCGATGCGCATCAGGTTCAGCGAGTACATCGCCATCCAGGCGGTGCCGTCGGCCTGGTTGATATGGCCGCCGGTCGGCAATGGCGCGCTGCGGTCGAAGATGCCGATATTGTCGAGCCCTAGAAACCCGCCTTGGAAGACGTTGCGGCCCTCGGCATCCTTGCGGTTCACCCACCAGGTGAAATTCAGCATCAGCTTGTGAAACACCGCTTC
>Ga0207689_10003188_pt1 | contig 15042 bp, 13 predicted proteins | sample KBSMisM52_FD_184312 | JGI IMG/M metagenome (GOLD analysis project Ga0207689, IMG submission 184312) | Miscanthus rhizosphere microbial communities from Kellogg Biological Station, Michigan, USA - KBS Miscanthus M5-2 (SPAdes) (version 2) | ecosystem: Host-associated > Plants > Roots >... | reverse complement strand
AGGCCTACTCCCGGCTGCTCCACGAGAAGTTCAAGCTCGCGTACCCGATCACCCCCACGCTGGCCAAGCTGCTCGAGGCCACGATCACCGACCGACGCTGGGACATGACCTACCTCGGTATGCAGATCCTGATCGAGGGGCTCGCCCTCGCCGCCTTCCAGCGCATTCGCGACAACTCGACCAACCCGCTGTGCGCGGCGGTGAACGCCTACGTCATGCAGGACGAGGCGCGCCACGTCGCCTTCGGCCGCCTGGCCCTGCGCGACTACTACCCGCAGCTGACCGACGCGGAGCGGGACGAGCGCGAGGAGTTCGTGGTCGAGGCCTGCTACCACATGCGCGACCGCTTCGATCAGAAGGAGGTCTGGGAGAACCTGGGCCTCCCGGTGAAGGAGTGCGTCGCGGCGGTGGACCAGTCCGACACCATGAAGCAGTTCCGGCGGCGTCTCTTCACCCGGATCGTCCCCACCGTGAAGGACATCGGGCTCTGGGGTAGCCGGGTGCGCCGGGCCTACGAGGACATGGGCGTGATGGAGTTCGCGGACGCGGACGCCGCCGCCATCCTCGAGAACGACAACCGCGTGGCGGAGGAGTTCGACGCCAAGCAGTTCGTCGGGCAGCAGCTCGGGCAGGTTTCTTAGGCCAGGTCGAACAGGAGGAAGTGGGCGGCCTCGAGGGCCACGATCTCGAGCGCCTGCTCCCGGCTCACCGCGGCGCCGTCGCCCGCGCCGAGCGCGGTGCCGTTCATCTCCACGCGGCCGGTCACCATCTGCAGCCACGCGTGCCGCCCGGCGGCCAGGGAGTGCTTCACCCGCTCGCCCGGCTCGAGCCGCGACACGTAGAGGTCCACGTCCTGGTGGATCGTCACTCCGCCGTCCCGGCCGTCGCGCGAGGCGATGAGGCGTAGCGTCCCGCGCTCTTCCTGCGGCGGGATCGCCTTCTGCTCGTAGCCGGGGGCGAGCCCGCGGCGGTTCGGCAGGATCCAGATCTGGAGGAAGTGCACCGGCTGGTCCGGCTTCGGGTTGGCCTCGCTGTGGGTCACCCCGGTGCCCGCGCTCATGCGCTGGACGTCGCCGGGCACGATGACCGAGCGGTTACCCATGCTGTCGGCGTGCTCGAGCGCGCCCTCCAGCACGTAGGTCACGATCTCCATGTCGCTGTGGGAATGGGCGCCGAACCCCTTACCGCCGGCCACCCGGTCCTGGTTGATCACTCTCAAAGTCCGGAAGCCCATGTGCGCGGGGTCGTGGTAGCCCGCGAACGAGAACGTGTGCGAGGTGTCCAGCCAGCCGTGATCGAAGTGGCCGCGCTCGGCGGCGGGACGGGTGACGATCATGACGTGACTCCTTTGGGTGAGGGTTGCCTTACACGTCCATGGTACCGGACGCGGCAAGCGGGGCCCGCCGCGGGTATGATCGAGCCCATGGCGAGCGGGATCGCGGCGGACGACGAGGCGCGGGCGCGGCTGCGCGCGGTCATCCTCTCGCTGGCGGTGTCCGTGGTGCTGCTGGGGGCCAAGTACCAGGCCTATCGCCTCACCGGCTCCACCGCGATCCTGTCCGACGCGCTCGAGTCCATCGTCAACGTGGTGGCCGCGATCTTCGGGCTGGGCGGCATCATCTTCGCGGGCCGCCCCGCGGACCGCAACCACCCCTACGGACACGGCAAGATCGAGTTCTTCAGCGCCGCCTTCGAGGGCGGCCTGATCGCGTTCGCGGCGGTGCTCATCGTCTACGAGGTGGTGCTCGCGCTGCTCCGCGGCGTCGAGGTGCGCGCGCTGGACGTCGGGGTGACCATCGTACTGGGCGCGGGCCTCGTGAACCTCCTGCTCGGCTGGTACTTGGTCCGAACGGGCCGGAAGTACGCCTCGCTCACCCTCGTGGCCGACGGGCGCCACGTGCTCGCGGATTTCTACACCAGCGCCGGCATCGTGGTCGGCCTGCTCCTCGTCCGGTTCACCGGGATCGGGTGGCTGGACCCGCTGGTGGCGGGTGTGGTGGCCCTGAATCTGCTGTGGACCGGGTACCGCCTCGTTCGCCACGCGGCCGGCGGTCTCCTGGACGAGGAGGACACCGATCTGCTGGGCCGGCTGCTCCAGGTCCTCCAGCCGCACCTGAGCCAGGGCGTGATCCGGGTCCACCATCTCCGCGCGATTCGCGCCGGACGTTTCCATCACGTGGACGCCCATCTGGTCGTCCCGGAGTTCTGGTCGGTGGAGCGCTCGCACGAGCTGGCCGAGGACCTGGGGGAGCGCGTGATGAAGGAGCTGAGCGTCGAGGGCGAGATGACGCTCCACACCGATCCCTGCCACCGCATTTACTGCCGGATGTGTGATCTCGATGACTGCCCGATTCGCCGCGAGGCGTTCACCGGCCGCCCGCCGCTGACCCTGGACGAGGCGGTTCAACCCGACATGCCCCGCGGGAGACCATGAGCGACGATCTGCTGGAGCGGGTGCGCGCCCGCGCCCGTGACAATTCCTTCTGGCGCTATCTGGGGGTGGAGGTGGAGGCGGCCGGCGAGGGCCAGGTTCGGCTCCGGGTGCCCGCCCGCGACGACCTGCGCAACGCGCCCGGCGCGCCCATGCACGGCGGCGTGTTCTCCGCGCTGGTGGACATGGCGGTGGGCGGTGCGCTCTCGACCATGCACGAGGCTTCCGCGGGCGGGGTGGGGCAGACCACGCTCGACCTCAACGTGAGCTTCATGGGGGCGGGCACGGGCGATGTCATCGCGGACGGGCGCATCCTGCGGCGTGGTCGTACCATCGCGTTCGGCGAGGCCACCATCACCGATGACGCGGGCAAGCTGCTCGCGGTCGGCCGTGCCACCTACATGATCCTCGCGAAGTAGGGGGAGCAGGGCCGGACAACCGTCTGACGGAGTGCCAGCGAGAAATGACCCCGCGCTATTCTATAGGAGGATCTATGGCCTCCATGAATGCGGCGGCGGATTTGGCACGGCGGAGATACTTCCTGTCGAGCCTGGGTGGGGTCGCGGGATGGCTTTTGACCACCGGCGCCATGCTTGGAGATCCGGCCCCCGCTCAGGCCGGTGACAGCCCGACCGCTTCTACTCCGGCCCGCGTGAAGTCGCGAGAGCGCTTCGCGGTGATCAATGCGGACGATCTCGGGCTGTCCGCGGAGATCGATCGTGGGATCTTCGAGGCGCACGACGGCGGGATCGTCACCAGCACCAGCCTTGTTGTGGACGGTCCGGACGCCGAGGCGGCCATCCAGCAGACGCGGCAGCGGCCGGATCTCGGACTCGGCATTCACGTGGCATTCGATGGCTCGATCACGTGGCCTCTCGGTGCGGTCCAGCTGGAGCTCGACCGCCAGCTCACCGCGTTCGTGCGCCTGACCGGCGGGCCGCCGACCCACATTGATTCCCACCACCACTTCCACCGTCGCTTCAACGTGGCGCGGTTGTTTCTGGAGGCTGGACAGCGCTACGGGGTTCCGGTGCGAGGCTTTTCGGAGGTGATATACCTGGGCGGATTCTACGGTCAGCCCGAATTCGGCCGGACCGACATGTCGAGGATCAGCGTGGACGCGCTCGTATCCTTGCTGCAATCGCTGGCCCCCGGCGTGTCCGAGGTGTCCTGCCACCCCGGACACCTCCGGACGAGGCCGGACGCAGTCTACAATCGGGAGCGCGAAGAGGAGCTTCGCACTCTGACCGACCAACGGGTCAAGATGGCGATCGCCGAAGCAGGAATCCGGCTCATCAACTATCGTGACTACGCACGTCTGGTCCGTGGCGCATGACCGCGGAGGCCGCGAGGATCTAGGAGGAAACGGGGCGCCTTCGTTCGTCGATGTGGCCCGCGCCGCCGAACCAGTATCGGATAGCTCGGCAGGGGGAACTTCACGGTGCCGTCTCGGAAGAGGATTCTGGTCCTGCATCTCGCCGGACAATACCCGATGGCCGGGATCCTGTGGCAGGCCCTGCACTACCTGGTCGGTTTCCGCAAGCTCGGGCACGACGTCTACTATGTCGAGGAGTCCGGCGCGCCTCCCTATGATCCGCGGGTGAAGAGTATCGTGCCCGATCCCACGTACAATGTCGCCTGTCTGCAGCAGACGCTCGAGCGTTTCGGCTTCGCCGATCGCTGGGCGTACTGGGACATGATCGGGGATCGATACTATGGCCTCTCCCGCGATCAATTGAGGGTCCTTCACGAGACCGCAGACGTGATCGTGAACCTTTGTGGCGCGACGCCGCCCCCGGCCGCGACCAAGCGCCGTGGACTCTGGCTCTACATCGAGACCGATCCGGTGTTCGAGCAGATCCGCGCCGCGCAGGGCGCCGCGGACACGATTGAGTTTCTCGCACGCCATGATGCGTGCTTCACCTACGGCGAAAACCTCGGAGCCTCGGACTGTCCAATCCCGCTAGCGGGAGTAGCTTGGCAGAAAACTCGCCCGCCGGTCGTTCTAAGCCTATGGGACGAACGAGCAGATCCGACCTGTCGTCATTTCAGCACCGTAGCCACCTGGCACAACAAGGGGAAAGACATCACGTTTCAGGGGCAGACCTACTACTGGTCCAAGCACGTCAACTTCCTAAACTTCCTCGATCTGCCTCGCCACACTCCGCAGTCCCTGGAGCTGGCGGTGGAGATTGAGGATCAGAAGGTGCGCGCCGACTTGGCCGCCCGGGGTTGGCGTCTGGCTGACGCAGCCAAGCCATCGGCAACAGTCGAGGGCTATCGCGAGTACATCTATGCCTCGCGCGGAGAATTCACCGTGGCGAAAGACATCTACGTGCGGCCGCGCACTGGATGGTTCAGTGACCGCAGCGTCTGTTACCTGGCCGCAGGCAAACCGGTCGTGACGCAGGAGACCGGCTTTGGCAAATTCATCCCGACCGGCCACGGGCTCTTTGCGTTCTCCACCCTTGAGGAAGCGGTATCCGCCTTGGCCACCGTCAACGCCGACTATGTCCGCCATGCGCACGCCGCGCGCGAGATTGCGGCGGAATACTTTGCGGCCGACAAGGTCTTGGGCAAGCTGTTGCGCGATGCCGGCGTCGAGTAAGCTGGCCCTGCGGCCCACCCGCCCCGAGGTCGGTAGGCGCGAGCGCGCAAGGTGACGAAGCCACTGCGATTGGTTCTAATGGGGATGATGGGGCAGAGCCCGTTTGGGGGCCAGGCCTGGATGCATCTCAACTGGGTGCGCGGATTTCAGCGGCTCGGACACGACGTGTGGTACATCGAGGACAGCACCGCGTGGCCATTCGATCCCATCCAGAACACGCTTACCGATGATTGTCGGTATGCGGTCCAACACATATCTCGATGTATGGAGCGCATCGGAATGGGTGGCCGGTGGGGGTATCGGCTGGCGGAGCGGCCGGATCGATCGTGGGGACTTAGGCCGGCTGAGATGCGCGAGCTCTTCAGGACCAGCGACGCGCTGTTGAACATTACCGGCGGGATCGATCTGCACGACGAACATTTAGCGGCGCCGTTGCGCGTGTACGTCCAGACCGACCCGGTCACGTCCGAGTTGCAGCTCGCCAACGGCGATGAACGCACCCGCGTCGCGTTCGCCAATCATCATCATATCGTCACTTACGGCGAGAACTACGGCGCGCCGGATTGCGGCGTTCCGCTCAACGGCATCCGCTATCTGAAGACCCGCCAGCCGATTGACCTAGATCTCTGGCCAATCGCATTCGACCTGCAGGCCAACTTCTTTACCACCATCGGAAACTACCGACAGGCAGGAGGAGATGTCCAGTATCAAGGAGATACCTACTATTGGAGCAAACACCATGAGTGGCGGAAGTTCTTCGATCTACCGCGGCGTGTGACGCAACCCTTTGAGGTGGCGTTGAACGTGAATGGCGAGGACCGAGCCACACTCGAATCCCATGGATGGCGCGTCGTATCTCCGCTGTTGATGTCGCAGGATGTGTTCGGCGCTTATCAAGACTATATCCGGCGTTCGCGTGGCGAATTCACGGTGGCCAAGGATCAGAATGTCCGGTTGCGCAGCGGCTGGTTCAGCGAGCGCGATGCGGCCTACCTGGCCTCAGGCAAGCCAGTCGTGGCGCAAGACACCGCCTTTAGCAAGGTGTTGCCGGTAGGAGAGGGATTGTTTGGAGTTCGGATGCTGGAAGAGGCGGTGGCCGCAATCGAGGACATCAACGGCGACTACGAACGGCATTGCCGCAAGGCACGCGACATCGCCCACGAGTGTTTCGAATGCCGGACGGTTTGTGCCCGGTTCCTGCATGATGTGGGTCTGACATGAAGACCGGATGCCGGAACGATTCGGCTCCGGCCCGAAGCTGTCGGTCCCGACTCGCACGGGCCGTCGAGTTGGGGAGGCTGATCGACCATCCTCTCCCCTCCGGGGAGAGGGCAGGGTGAGGGGCGGTGGTGGTTACGTCAGCAGGCGCGCCATCACCGCGTCGAGCTGGCTGCGCCGCCATCCGTAGGCGGTGAGCGCGGCCACGCCGGGGGCGAGGAACTCGGCGTCCCACGGATCGCGCATCAGGACCACGCCCAGCTTCCGCGCGCCGGCTTGGACCGCGTCCAGCAGCGCCCGGTTCGACTTGTAGAGGTGCGCGTCGTAGAGGAAGAGCACGGTGGCGTCCGCGGTGGCCGCCGCGCTTCGCGCGCGCTCGATCTCCTCGGCGGTCGGCTCCACGCCCACCACCAGCGGCTCGGGCTGCACGCCGTGGGGCGCCATCGCCTCGCGCAGGTAGCGTGGCTCGTCCTGCATCACCGGCTCGATCGTGATGCGATCGGCCAGTGACGACAGGCGCGGGAAGATGGCGAGCACGCGCCCGTTGAGCGCGGGTCGCCACGCCGCGTCCGGCGCCGCCACCACCGTGACCGCGCGCGCGGCCATCGCGCGGGCCAGCGGGTCGCCGTCGGCTTCCGCGCGGGGCGCCCCGCCGGTGACGCGCTCCGGCCGCTTCGCGTCGAGCGCGTCGAGGCGCGCCATGCTCTTCTCGAGCTCGCGGATCGGCAGCGTCTTGTCCCGGTACGCCGCGACCACCGCCTCGTAGGCCGCGCGCTGGGCCGGCGCGGTGTGGCAGACCAGGAGGAGATCGTGCCCGGCCGCGGCGGTGCGCACGGTGGCCTCGCCGATCGGGCAGAGCGCGCTGATCGCGCCCATCTCGAGGTCGTCCGAGATGATGACGCCGCGGTAGCCCACCTGGCCGCGCAGGTAGTCCGCCACGATCAGCTTCGAGAAGCTGGCCGGCATCGCGGGCGCCGGATCGAGGTTCGGGTAGAGCGGGTGCGAGGTCATGATGCAGTCCACGCCCGCCTCCATCGCGGCCATGAACGGGGGCAGGTGGTGCGCGTGCATGTCGCCCCAGTCCGAGTCGATCACGGGCAGGCCCAGGTGCGCGTCCACCGGCGCGTGCCCCTTGCCCGGGAAGTGCTTGGCGCACGCCGAGACGCCGCCCGCCTGCATGCCGCGGATGCGCGCGGCGCCCAGGCGGGAGACCAGGGCCGGGTCCTTGCCGTAGGAGCGGATGCCGATGTTCGGGCTGTAGCGCTCGGTGAGCACGTCGAGGCAGGGGCCGAAGTTGACGTCCACCCCGAGCCGCCGCAGCTCGCGCCCTTCGATCAGCCCCTGACGCGCGACCATCGTCTCGTCGCCCGCGGTGCCCGCGGTGAGGTTGTCGGGGAAGATGGTGACGCCCTTGTTCAGCATGATGATGCGGCCGCCCTCGTGGTCGGTGGTGATGAGGAGCCGGCGCCCGAGTCCGTCCTCGAGGCGGGCGATGAAGCGCAGGAAGCGCTCGGGCGTCTCGAAGTTGCGCCGGTAGAGCATCAGCCCGCCCGCGTGGATGTGGTGCAGGTGGCGCAGGTCGTCGTCGGTGGCGTCGGGGCCGGGCAGCCCGACGATGAGCTGCCGGCCGACCATGGCTTCGAGACTCATTGGCGCTTCGAGGCTCATGCGGTTCTCCTGCGCCGGATCCCTGCGGTGATGACGCCGACTCCGGCGAGCCCGACGGCGGAGATGGCCAGCACGATGCGCTCGCCCCCCGCGTCCACCAGCGGGCCCATCACCGCGGTGCCGACCGCCATGCCCGTGAAGAGGCTCGCGGGAAAGAGTGAGAAGGCCTTGCCGCGGGCGACCTGGCTGATCTCGGTGCCGTACACCTGTAGCGTGGTGTGCAGGCCGACGAAGCCGAGACCGAGGACGAGCATCGCCAGCGCGAAGGCCGGCCACGGGCCGCCCGGCACCATCATCATCATCGCGAGACCCATGACGAGCCCGCCGCCGCCCGCGAGGTTCCGCTCGGAAAGCCGGCCGCGGAGCGGCGCCATGAGGGCGCCCCCCACCATGGTGCCCACGCCGAAGAGGGCGAAGAGGAGGCCGACGCCAAGCTGGTCGAGCCCGTAGCGCGTGGCGGCGTAGACGCCGAGGTAGGCCACCGCGCCCCAGAGGAGGAAGCCCTCCGCGAAGATCGAGAAGTAGACGAGACGGCCGAACGGGTCCATCAGGAAGTCGGCGAAGCGCGCGACCGGCTCCACCTCGCCCGGCGCGCGCGCCGCCTTGCCGGGAGGCAGGCGCCAGAGCAGCGCCGCGGGCACCAGCGCGATCACCGCGTAGCCGATCAGCATGGCCCGCCACGAGACGAAGTGAGCGACCAGGCCGCCGATGGCGGCGGAGAAGGCGAGTCCGGCCGAGGTCACGATCGAGAAGCGGGCCACCATCACCTGACGCTGCGCGTACTCGACGGTGTCGCCGATGTGCACGAGGGTGAGCGGGATCACCGCGCCCGCGAAGGCGCCCGCGAGCAGGCGCACCGCGACGAACTGCCAGGTGGTGGCGCAGAAGGCGGAGAGCGCGGTGGACACGCTGAAGCCGAGCGCGGCCAGCCGGATCACCGCCACCCGTCCGTGGCGGTCGGAGAGCGGGCCGTAGGCGAGCTGGCCCGCGCCGTAGGCGAAGGAGTAGCTCGTCATCGCGAGCCCGATCGCGCCCGCGGTTGCCCGCAGCGACTCGCTGATGGACGGAAGCACCGGCGCGATGATGCGCAGATCCACCGAGACCAGGAACGCCAGGAGAAAGAGCAGGGTGAGCGCATTCATCCAGGCCCGGTCATCTATATAGGAGGAACGGGCGCCGCGCCCGCGCGAAGGCGGCGAGGTCCCCCCGCCAGGAGGCCTCCATGCGCGACAGCGGCGTCCCGGCCTCGATGGCCCGGCGGATCCGGTCGGTGCCCGCGATCAGGTCAATGGGCTGCTTGTTCCACTGGTACTCGTAGGGCGGTCGCTTCCAGCGGAAGCCGCGCGGGGCCTGCCGGCGCGCCTCCGCGATCAGGGCCACGTAGGCCGCGTAGGAGCGAAAGCGGTCCCAGTCGGTCACGTGCACCTGCACACCATGGCAGGCGCGGCGCGCCCATTTCTGGAACATCGGCTCGAAGGTGATGGGGCGAAACCGCACCCCGGGCAGGCCGCGACGCTCGAGCGCGGCGGCCAGCTTCGGGCCGTCCAGGTACGGCGCGCCCACCCACTCGAAGGGCCGTGTGGTGCCGCGCGCCTCGGAGAGGTTGGTGCCCTCGAGCAGGCAGCCGCCCGGATAGACGCGCGCGGTGTCCGGTGTCGGCATGTTGGGCGACGGCGCCACCCACGGCAGCTCGGTGTCCTCCCACAGCATCTCGCGGCGCCAGCCGGCCATCGGCACCACCGTGAGGTCGCAGCCGAGCTGCTGTGTCTCGTTGTGATAGGCGGCCAGCTCCGCGATGGTCAGGCCGTGGCGGATCGGCAGCGGGTAGAGGCCGACGAACGAAGCGAACCGAGGATCGGCGTCGTTGCCCTCGAGCCGCTCGCCGCCCAGCGGGTTCGGCCGGTCCAGCACGATCACCGGCTTGCCCTCCCGCGCGCACACCTGCATGGCCAGCACGGTGGTCCACGCGTAAGTGTAGTAGCGGGCGCCCACGTCCTGGAGGTCCACCACCAGGACGTCGATCCCGCGCAGCATGGCAGGAGTCGGCGCGAGCCGGCGCTTGCCGTAGAGGCTGTACACCGGTACCCGGCGCGCGCGGTCGTACTCGCCGCCGACGTGGACGTGGTCCTGCACGACGCCGCCGAGGCCGTGCTCCGGCCCGAACAGCGCGGTCAGGCGCACCCGCCGCATCTTCCGGATCACGTCGGCCGCGTGGGTGAGATCGCGCGCCACCGACGCGGGGTGCGCGAGCAGACCCACTCGCCGGCCCGCGAGCAGGGAGCCGAGGCGCCCGGCCAGCACCTCGAGGCCGGGACGGACGCCCATCATGCGCGCGCGGGCAGCTCGACCACGCCGCCGCCCACCACCGACAGCTCGCCGTCCTGGTTGTGGGCGGACTGCTCGATGTCGACGAGGTGGCGCCCGTCCTCGACGCGCTTGCCGGTGACGCGGCCCTCGATGATCAGGTAGTCGCCCTCCGGATTGTGCCGGCGGATCTTGCAGTGCGCGCGCCGGAGGAAGCCGTCGTCGCCCATCCAGTTGGTCAGGTGATGGGTGAGCCAGGAGCAGCGCTCCGGGCCGTAGTCATACGCCCCGGGTGCGCCCACCGCGGTGGCGAACTCGTGCTCCCAGTGCACGCGTTCCGGGCAGTCCGGGATACCGAAGCGGTTCTTGATGCCGAGCCCGGAGTGCCGGGAGATCTGCTTCCAGTTGAGCTTGTTGGCGCGGATGTAGAGGCCGCCCCAGCCCTGCGCGTAGGCGATGAAGCCGGTGACGGTCATCGGGCCCTTCGCCATCTTCGGCAGCGCCTCGCCCACGGTGACGTCCTGCCAGTAGCGGGGGGTGGCGCCGCGCACCGGCTCGGCCGCGTAGAGGCGATACACCTCGGCGAGCTCCTCGTCGGTGTAACGCCGGACCGGCCTGCTCTTCACTTCCGTGTACTTGGAGCCCTGCTCGCGCGCGTGGTCGCGCTCGGTGCGGAAGCACCAGCTGTCCGCCTCCGCGAGCAGCTCGCCGTTCTGGTTGCGGAACTTCACGTGGTAGATCTGCTGCACCGAGCGGCCCGCGAAGCGCGTCTGGTGCTCGATCAGATCCTTGAGCCACGCCTCGGTCGAGATCTCGTCGTTGCGCCGCGCCGCCTGGTGCCACGTCCAGTCCGCCCCCGCCCACATCGCGTGCACGCCGGAGAGCCCGCCCACGTAGCCCGAGATGATGCGGCTCGTCGCGAAGAGGAAGCTCGGCAGCGCGATGATCCCGCGGTGGCGCGTGCGCGCCGCGTAGGCCGGGTCGCACCAGAGCGGGTTGTCGTCGCCGATGCCGTGGGCGTAGTGGCGGATATTGTCGCGGGTCGCCTCGTGACACCACGGCTCGAGCGTATCGGTGATGGGCACGCCGATGCGGCGGCGCAGGTCGTCGAGGCCCTGCTGGGTGATCTTGGGGAAGAGCTGCTGGGTCGCCATCGGCCGGCCTCCTAGGGCGTGGGAACGGAGGCGCCGGCCTCGCGCTCGCGGAGCACCTTGCGGTTCACTTTCCCGGCCGGCGTCTTGGGCAGCTCGGCCACGAACTCGACCTGGCGCGGATACTCGTGCTGGGCGAGGCGGGTCCGCGTCCACTCCTGCAGCTCGCGGGCGAAGGCGTCGTCGCCGCGTCGTGGGCTCACGATGAAGGCCTTGACCACGAGGCCGCGCAGCGGGTCGGGCACCCCGATCACCGCCGCCTCGCGGACGTCGGCGTGCTTGAGCAGCGCGCCCTCGACTTCGACCGCGCTGATCGTCCAGCCCGCCGAGATGATGACGTCGTCGGCGCGGCCGCCGTGGAAGAAGTAGCCGTCCGCGTCGGTCCAGCCGCGGTCCTTGGTCGGGAACCACCCGTCGCGGCGCTTCACTCGGATCTCGCCGGTCTCGTCGGGAGCGCAGCGCGCGCCGTCCGGGCGCTGCACCTCGACCTCCACGCCGGGCACCGGCTTGCCGAGCGAGCCCGCCTTCACCGCGAAGTCCGGCGCGCCCGGATAGGAAGCGAGGATCACCCCCACCTCCGTGGTGCCGTACATGCTGCACACCGGGGCGCCGAAGGTCGCCTCCGCGAAGAGCCGGGTCGCCTCGTCGATGGGCTCGCCTGTGAACGAGAGCTTGCGGATCGCGTAGCGATAGCGGGAGGCGGTGCCGGCGCTCTTCATCATCCGGTAGTGCGTGGCCGCCGCCGAGAGGTTGGTGATCCCGTGCTCGGCGAGGGCGCGCAGCAGGCGGTCCGCATCGAACTTGCCGGCGAAGGCGCCGGTGGTGACCCCGAGGGCCAGTGGGCCGAGCGTGCCGTGCCAGAGCCCGTGGCCCCACGCGGGCGACGACGGGCAGAAGAACTGGTCGCCGGGGCGGATCCCGGTGCCGTAGAGCGCGGCGACCATCAGGGTGACGATGCTGCGGTGGGTGTGGCGCACCGCGGCGGGCAGCTCGCGGGTCGTCCCCGACGTGTACTGGAACACCGCGAGATCGTCGGCGCGGGTGTCGGGCGCGAAGCGATCCGCATACTTCGAGAGCGTCGCCAGGAACGAGTCGTCGGCGACGACCGTCTCGAGACCCGGCACGTCGCGGGCAATGTCGGCCTGGGCGGGGGAGACGAGCAGGAGCCGGGGCGTGCAGTCGTCGATGCGCAGGCGCAGGCCGTCGGGGCCGAAGAGCGTGAAGAGGGGGACCGCGATGGCCCCGCGCTTCACCGCGCCGAAGAGGCCCGCGTAGAACGGCAGGGACGGCTCCAGCATGATGCCCACGCGGTCGCCCGGCCCGACGCCGCGCTCGGCCAGATAGTGGGCGAAGCGGGCGGACCACGTGGCGAGCTGGCCGAAGGTGAAGGCGTCGTCGTGGCCCCCGTGCTCGAGCGAGTGGACGAGCCGCACCGCGACCCGATCGGCCGGATGCCGGTCGACGCACTCGTGCGCGATGTTCATCTGCTGGCGGTCGCCGTCGAAGAGCTCCCAGAGCCGGGCGGGCGAGCAGAGCCGCTGGGCGTCCGCATAGGTGACGTGGTCGGTCAGGGTGGCCATGCCCTCGCTCATACTAGCAAAGGCCTCGCGGCAAATAGCCGCATTGACTGTCACCGCGGCACGGGCTAAGGTTCGGCCCCGGGAGGCCAACAATGACTTCAACGCAGAAAGTCGCGATCGTCACGGGAGCGAGCAGCGGCATCGGCAAGGCCAGCGCGCTGGCCCTCATGAAGGAGGGCTACGCGGTCGTCTTCGCGGGGCGCCGCAAGGACCTGCTGGAGTCCGCCGCCGCCGATGGCAAGGGCACGCCCGGCAAGTCGCTGGTGGTGCAGACCGACGTGACCAGCCACGAGTCGATCAAGGCGCTCTTCGCGAAGACGAAGGAGACGTTCGGGCGGCTCGACGTGCTCTTCAACAACGCGGGCGGCGGCGCGCCGCCGGTGCTGTTCGAGGACCTGACCTACGACCAGTGGCAGAACGTGGTCAACGCCAACCTCACCGGCGTCTTCCTGTGCACGCAGGAGGCCTTCAAGATCATGAAGGCCCAGACCCCGATGGGCGGGCGCATCATCAACAACGGGTCGATCTCGGCCCACGCGCCGCGCCCGAACTCGGCGCCCTACACCGCGACCAAGCACGGGGTGACCGGCCTCACCAAGGTGTGCTCGCTCGACGGCCGCAAGTACGACATCGCGGTGGGCCAGATCGACATCGGCAACGCGGGCACTCCCATGACCGAGCGCATGGCCAAGGGGGTGCCGCAGGCCAACGGCACCACCGCGGCGGAGCCCACCATGAATGTGAAGGCGGTGGCGGACGCGGTGGTGTACATGTCGAGCCTGCCCCTCGACGCCAACGTGCTCTTCCTCACCGTGATGGCGACCAAGATGCCGTTCGTGGGGCGCGGCTAGCGCGCCTCGCCGCACGGTGAGCGAGATCGACGAGGCGGCAGACCCGGCGGCGCTGATCGAGGCGTACTACGAGGCGGGCTGGACCGACGGCTTGCCGGTGGTGCCGCCGTCGGACGCTTCCATCGCGGCGATGCTGGCCGCGGCCGGGCTCGAGGGTCCGGAGGAGCTGGGCGCGATCACCGGCCGCAACGCGGTGGTCAGCGCCGAGAAGGCGGCGATCAACGCGGTGATGGCCGGCTGCCGCCCCGAGTACATGCCGGTGGTGGTGGCCGCGGTGAAGAGCCTCTGCGCGCCCGCCTTCGCCTACCACGGGCCGGCTAGCAGCACCGGCGGCTCCGCGATGGCCCTGGTGGTCAACGGGCCGATCGCGCGGCGCCTCGGCATCAACAGCGGCAACAACGCGTTCGGCCAGGGCCACCGCCCCAACGCGACGATCGGCCGCGCGGTGCGCCTCATCATGATGAACGCGATGAACACGCGCCCCGGCCTGCTCGACCGCGCCACCCTCGGCAATCCCGGCAAGTACAGCTTCTGCTTCGCGGAGCACGAGGAGGATCACCCGTGGGAGCCGCTGCACGTCTCCCGCGGCCTGAAGCCACAGGACAGCGCCGTCACCCTGATCGCGTCCAACAGCCTCTACCAAGTCTACAACCACCTGGCCGCCGAGCCGGAGCCGCTGCTCTACTGCTTCGCCGATGCGCTCGGCAACGTGGGCACGTCCAACCTGCTCGGCTTCAACGAGACCCTCATCGTGTTCGCGGGCGAGCATGCGGAGGTGCTGCAGAAGTCGGGCTGGAGCCGCCTCGACGTGCAGCGCTTCCTGATCGAGCGCACCCGCCGGTCCGTGGCCGACTACAAGCGCGGCGCGCGCCTGCCCGGCCCGGTCACGCCGGCGGACGAGACGACCTGGCGCTACCGCTTCGAGCGCCCCGAGGACATCCTGATCGCGTTCGCGGGCGGCCGGGCCGGGAGCTGGTCCGCCTGCCTGCCCGGGTGGGGGACGAAGTGGACCCGCAGCGTCACCACACGCATCGAGCTACCCGAAGGAGATCCGACATGAAGCTCTTCGATCCGACGTCCAAGCCGGTGGAGCGCGCGATCAAGCTGGCGCCTCGGCCCGCGAGCCCTCGGGGCCTGCGCCTCGGGCTGGTGGAGAACACCAAGTTCAACGCGAGCCCCATCCTCGAGAAGCTGGCGCAGCGGCTGGCAGAGCGCCACCAGATGACGGTCA